>Ga0316204_10000448_pt1 | contig 152908 bp, 121 predicted proteins | sample 6monrhotite_MG_2_FD_205661 | JGI IMG/M metagenome (GOLD analysis project Ga0316204, IMG submission 205661) | Microbial mat bacterial communities from mineral coupon in-situ incubated in ocean water Damariscotta River, Maine, United States -... | ecosystem: Environmental > Aquatic > Marine >... | reverse complement strand
TTTGCTAAATCGATACCACACGTTACTATATTCATCTTGAACCCTCTATCTATTAACTGATTATTAACTCACTTCAGTTTGGCTCATTTGAAGCCGTTTGGATAGTGGGTTCATTCCATTAATCTACTGGTTATGAATTGTTTAAAGACACAAATAGTTAACATCGAAAAAACACTTTTAGAGCAAGTAAAGTTAAGAGCTGAATTTAAACAATGAAGTGAATCAGTAGTGCATTGCAGGAGCAATTGCTGAGAGGGCGATGTTTTGATTTCGAATGACATATATCTTCATTTCTGGTATTTTCAGGGCGTACGATTGTTTTTCCTCCCCTAAGTTGAAGTATCGGCAGGAGTTGATTTTCATCAGAAACAAGAAACAGGAATTTTCTCTTATGCTTCGATCTGCTGTATACACCTTGGTTTTGTTGTTTTCTTTAGCCATTCCTCATGCAAAGGCTCAAAAATCCACCGACTTTTATTCACAGACATTGCAAACTCTTGAGGGCAATATTCGGGTAAGCGCCAAATATGTGGGAAGCTGTGCAGAGATTGTTCCTATTCTTGTCACTTATCGCTTGAAACGAAATCAGAACTTTCCTGAGGCCACCATTCCAGAAGTGATAGACAAGACGATTGAAAGTCTAAGAAGCATTTGTCCGAAAGTTAAAACAATTGACGTATCTGCAGCTTCCAATAACTGGAGCCTCGGCAATCGATATTTTCGCGTCTCAGCCAAAGGGAAGTGGAAAGCACGAAAATTGAAAGACGATGAAATTTTTGGCGTGTTGGAAAAGTCCAGATTGCCCTCCAAGCTTCGATGGCAAGTAAAAGACCACACTAAATTGTTATCTTGGCGACCGGGCAATAATCCTTACCTGACTTTTGACGTTTATCAAACCGGAGTATGTGCTCAACGTCTCGGACTTTCTTTAGTATCCTGGCACTCTGTGAATGGTTTCAAACAGCGGATCATTGAGGGACATGAACTCACCCTCATTGAAAAGGCGGTAACAGCGCTGACCGAGCGATGCCCTCAACTTGAAATTTTGGATGTTCGAAATGTAGGAACCGATACTCAGCAATTACTGAGCAAATCCTATTCAAAAGCAAGGGGCTGGCGGCAAGACCCTTCGGCTTCGATGGTCTCCAAAGCAAATCAACTATTTGATTTAGCAGGTCAATTGAGGACGATGGCAATAGGCATCAATGATACAAGTTTCAGTGGTGGATATTGGGGAAAGCAGTGGGGTCGGTTGGAAGGAAATGTCCAATATCCCACGGCAGATTTCAAAATCAAAAGCATGGATTTTAACGGTTTTTGGTATGAGCACGGGAGTAGCTTGCAACATTGTCCGAAGCCGCGTAATGGTTTTGCCTATTGGGGGCGATTTCATTTTGGGGTTCAAGTTGACGGCAAACTAATACCAGCAAAACGCACGTTTTGTAATGATAAAGGCAATTTTGCGAATGCAGAAAACAACTGGTTACCCATCACCGGCATGCGGGGTCAAAAGAATGCTATGCCCCTGATCAAAATGCCCTGGCTTGGCAGAGCACAATTGGCGAAAGATCAATTGAAACTGCAGGCTGCGGCATCTGGACAAATCAGTGATGACGATCTCAATCCGTTAGCCTATTTGGGTTACTCGAAATCAAAACTGGTACACCAACATCGCGGTGTAAAGTATTACTTCGTTGACCACTTTTGGTATTTCGCCCGCTTTGTATCCATTCATGATGTCAGTGACTCAGCCCGAGTGCTCGATATAGAAGTAGGAAGCATTGAAAAAGACGGCAAAATAGTCTCAGCGTTTCGTTTGAAAGACAGCGCGCTAAACGAGTATAGCAAGACAATATTGCCCGCGCTGGAGCCTCATACGGGAGATAAAAAGGTCATTAGGATCAATCACTACGCTAAAAGCCATACCCTAAAAAACTCATATCAACTTTCTCGTAGAGGAGTCATTAAAAACATTGAACCGGTTATTCGGACTGAATTTCGCAGGGAAAATAAGACCTGGTCACCTTTTTACACTGATCGGGTAAAAAACCTTTTTATTCTGGGAGAAGGCTACGCCAACACTGTAGATGAAGCCATGGTGGTACGAAATACTCAGAATGACGTGTGGGCTGAACAACAACGCGTTGCCAAATTGACCAATAGGCAAAAAGCTGAGGAAAGGATGGCAAAGGTAGAAGCGGCAGACAAGCTCAAGCGTGAAAAAGCCAAACAACAAGGCACAGTATTTAGAGATTGGCTCTATTGGCAGCAGTACGCCAACGGCTCTCACTACCAGTCTATTTTTGACGGCGAATATAATGCCAAGCTCTTCGAGGAATTTTTCCCTCACCTGTATTTGCGTTTCTTCGGAACATACAGCGCTTTTTGCTCGAGTCTAGTGCCGGAGGGGTCACCTGGGTATAACTACTACACCAATACCACCGTCGACAGCGGGTATTTTAAAAACGAATTGGAGCGTTATGACGGAAGTATCAAAGTAAAAGGGCGCTACTGGACACAGTTTAAACGCTATCACGAAAATCCACCTATGCAGCGCTTTATTAATGACGGGGTTAAAGCCGCGATGGGACAAAATAACTTGCGAGGAGTAGCCAAATATATAGGTGATACCACTAAGTTCTTCACTGATATCAATAATGATTACAAATTGATGTTCGATAATGAAGGCTGCGAAAGCGGGTTTATCCAACAGATGGAGGAGAACTATTTTCGTGCGGCGACAAACGCGGCATATCTACAACAAAGTTCAAAACGATTGTCTTACTTCGACGGTGATAAAGGCGGCAAAAATCCAACGAGTGAGTTTTATCAAAGCTGCATCCGCGCCAGTGGCACTTCGAAAAGAGATACTGAATGGTGTAACTGCTTAGATAGCGGCGCGAAAAAATCCTATACCCCAAAAGAATATGCCAAGTACAGCAAGGATCACTGGCAACTTCTCAAGGATACTCGTGATCTGCCCCGCAGTGCTAACGGCACTGAATGGCGACTTTATAATGTTTTGAATGAATGTCGGCGGTAGCGATATTATTCGATCAAATCAATTATCGATTTTGACTTATAATACATCCCATCTCTAGACAGGCACAGCAGGTTTTACATTAAACAACTAACTTCAAATAAAGGTTTTTTACTCACCAGAAATAGCTATGATCGCCAAAGTCGTGCTGAAATTGTTTTTTGGTTATCAATGCCCAAAGGAGCAGTAAAACTAAATGTGTCAGGAGAACGTTGTGTATTTTTTGTTGAACTCGATTCTCTACAAGAAATTAAAAATGCACTTGGATCTTTAAGTCACAATTACACCACTCAACAACTGAAGATCCAAACATTTACTTTGCGTCCAGTCGTTGGACTTTATTTTGAAAGTTTAAGTGCTTATTACGACGCTAGGGCGTTACTTCAAGAAGAAAATGTCACTCTTTATGAAGCAAGTATTCGACTCGAAGAGCGCTATTTAATGGAACGTTTTGTTTATGGTAGTTTAGAGTTTATTGGTGAAGAATCATCCCCTCAGGAGCAAGCAAAAAAAGGTTATATCGAATACCGAAATGTCAAAATTAAACCGAGTGACTACATACCAACACTTAAGGCTGTTTCAATCGATATTGAATGTTCTGAGAAAGGTGAGCTATACAGTATAGGATTATACGTTGGCGAGAACTCAACTCAACGGCAACCTGCTTTTAGAAGCGTTTTAATGCTCTCAACCGATGTGCGCTATAGTCAAGACCAAGATCTAAATCCTGAACCAGATTCAAAACCTGATTATATTCATTGGGTTAAAAGTGAAGTTGAATTATTAAATGCCTTCGAACAATCCATACAACAAATTGATCCTGATATTATTATTGGTTGGAATGTTATTAACTTTGATTTTAGATTATTGTTCGAACGCGCAAATTTAAATAATATAAAACTAAAACTCGGACGTGGACAATCTTATTTTCGGTGGCGTGATAGTCGCACTGAAAAAAATCAGGGATTTGTTTCGATTGATGGACGAGTCGTTATCGATGGTATTGCGGCACTCAAAGCAGAATCTTATAGCTTTCCCAGTTTTAGTTTGGAAGCTATTGGGCAGCATTTTCTTGGGCGGGGAAAAGCAACTGATGATGTTAGCAATCGGCTTGAAGAAATCACGCATGATTTTAAATATAACAAAATAAAACTGGCTGAGTATAACCTACAAGATTGCGTGCTTGTTTGGGATATCTTCGAAAAAATTAAACTGATGGACTATTTGATTTTTCGGAGTCAATTAACAGGACTTGAACTTGAGCGGGCGGGAGGTTCTGTAGCGGCATTTACCAATTTATACTTACCGAAACTGCATCGGCAAGGGTACGTTTCCCCAAATTTACCCTTAGGTGGTGGTTTAGCGAGTCCTGGTGGTTATGTGATGAACTCTAAACCCGGCTTATATCAGCATGTGTTGGTGCTTGATTTCAAAAGTCTTTATCCTTCTATTATACGCACCTTTAAAATCGATCCACTGGGATTAATTGAAGGTCAAAAACAACCTGACATTGCTATTCAAGGATTTCGAGGCGCTTACTTTTCAAGAACTAAACATATTTTGCCAGAAATTATTACGGATTTATGGAAACAGAGAGAGCAAGCGAAAAAAGAAAATGATCAAGCTCGCTCACAAGCGATTAAAATCATAATGAACTCATTCTATGGTGTACTTGGTTCCGGAGGTTGTTCTTTTTATGATACCAAACTTGCGAGTTCTATTACCTTGCGTGGGCATGAGATTATGCAACAAACGGCAAAATGGATTGAGGGAAAAGGTCTTGAAGTTATCTATGGAGATACTGACTCCACGTTCGTTCTTTTAGATCAAAACATTTCAAATGAGTATGCGCACGAGATTGGCAATTCACTTGCGGAATATATTAACAGCGAATGGCAACTAAAATTAGCCCAAGAATATCAGTTGGATTGCTATTTAGAAATGGAATTCGAATCCCATTTTACTAAATTCTTAATGCCGACTATAAGAGGCTCAGAACATGGTAGCAAAAAACGTTACGCGGGATTGTTAAATATTGACGGTAAAGAGAAACTTATTTTTAAAGGACTGGAAAATGTGCGCTCAGACTGGACGATACTTGCCAAAAATTTCCAGGAGAAGCTCTATCAAATGATTTTTCATGAGCAAGATCCTACTCAATTTATTCTAGATCTGGTTAAGCAAACTTTATCTGGAGAGCTCGATGCACAATTAGTTTATAGAAAGCGTTTGAGAAGACGATTGGATAGTTATGTTAAAAACGTACCACCCCACGTAAGAGCTGCAAGAATTGCCGACGCTGAGAACCTAAAGTTAGGTAAGCCATTGAAGCATCAACATAAAGGTTCTATTTCCTATTTAATGACAGTAAGCGGACCACAGCCAGTTGATTATATTTCTGCAAGTATCGACTATCAGTTTTATGTCGATCGCCAACTTGAGCCAGTCGCAGACGGAATTCTTCCATTTATAGGTTTGTCATTTCAAGATATTGTTAACACACAAATGGGATTGTTTTGAGATTTCGAGTTTTTGCTTTTGTCAACAATTGAGACTCCTCACAACCAATATTGAACGAGTTGTCTCAATAACATTCCATTCAAACTCAAAAAAAATAAACGAGGAATACTTCCCGTTCTTGTCCTATATTTAAACCAACATCCTACTGTTAATTAATGAAATAAATCACATTCAGGTGAAGATACATGTCGATTTCCTCTGGTAAAGTAATTTTAAAAGACGACCCTATATCTGGGATCTATATTCCACCTCAACCGGGCTTAATCGAACAGGTCAATGCCTGTGGACCAGACTTAGAGGCTATTGGCGATATTATTTCTGTTGACCCAGGGATGAGTGCTGCGGTGATTAAAGTCGTTAATTCCGCAGCGTTTGGCTTGCAAAATAAAATATCCTCTATTCCGCAAGCGGTAGTCATGTTGGGTGTTGAGCGAGTGATTGGGATCTTAAAAACACTGCTGTTGCGTAAATCAATGGCAGAGTTGGAAACTCGCTTAGATATGAATTTGTTTTGGGAAATTTCTTTGGCTGTGGCGACGGTTGCATCAACGATCTGTCGCCAACTAAACTTGGCGGTTGCCGATGAAGCTTATACGCTAGGACTTTTCCACAATTGTGGTGTTCCAATTTTAGCCTCTAAATATAAAAACTATCAGAAAATTATTGAATATTCTTACAGTCGAGAAGATGGCAGAATAACCAGCGAAGAATTTGCTAAATTTGGTGTTCACCACGCAGCTGCCGGCTATCGTGTTGCCAGAGTTTGGAATTTACCGAAAGTCATTTGTTTAGCGGTGAAAAACCATCATTCTGTTGACCGTGTTTTAGACGATCAAAGCATAGAAAACCCTACTTTGAAAACGCTGTTATGTGTCTTAAAAATGGCGGAAGATATGGTTGATCTTCCTGAAAAGCTCGCCCAGTGTGATGTTGATTTTGAATGGCAAAAAATTGAGAGTAAAGTTCTCGAATTCACTGGGCTTTCGGAATACGACTATGCAGATCTTAGAGATGCGGTAAGATTTACTATTGGCGGTGAATTATAAAGGGTTATTTTTTTAAGAACCAAAAATGCTGCTTTTATTTCGACCACCTTCTTTTGATTTATAAAGTGCTTGATCCGCACACTCTAACCATTGTTGAGCAGATTTTATTTTATCATTTAGCTGGCAGATCCCTAAGCTAACGGTAAATTTAATTTCATATTGCTCATAAGTGACTAGAATATTTTCTATGCTTTTGCGTAGTCGTTCAGAAAAAATCAATGCACTTTTTGCGTCAGTTTCGGGCAATAGTACCACAAATTCCTCCCCGCCATATCGACCACAAACGTCCACATCACGAGCGCAATTAAGTAGAGTGCTTGAGCATTGTCGGATAACTTCATCACCCGCCTGATGACCATAAGTGTCGTTCACTTTTTTAAAATGATCGATATCAAAAATAACTAAGCTGCTTTTGTTTTGGTATCGTGAAAAATGTGAGAACTCTCTTTCTTGACACTCTTGCCAATAGCCACGGTTATTAAGCCCAGTTAGTCGATCAGTTCGACTCAGTTTTTCTAATTGAATATTAACATCTTTTAGAGCATTTCTATTGGTGGCAACGTCAGTGACATCGTAGATAATAATACAAATATTATTGACTTCACCAGTCGTTGATACAATAGGAAAAATTGACATGTTCTGATACATAAACTCGGCAATGCCAGTGATCGGTCTATAATTTTTGAATTTGAAAATATATGGTCGCTGTTCCCATGTACTAAAAGCTCGTGTTTTTAGTTGGAAAACCGATTCAACTTTATGTTGAAACCAATCTTTGTCTATCTCAGGAAATAGTTCTAAAAGGTTTCTATTACGAACTGAGCTGGCTAAGATCCCACTATGATTTTCCATAAATGAATTCCACAATTGCAATTCATTATTTTTATTCAGAACTGCTAATCCGACTTCTATGTTCTGCAACATATCCATCATCCAATGGAATTCTTTAAGTTGACCGATATTGTTATTCATAATGAGTTAAAAGGTTAAGTAGCTAAGTTGACGTTTCAGAGATTCGATACTGTCTTCAGTGAAGAGCAGCAGTAAGTCACAGTTAATTGCTTCGTTCTCTATTTTGTAATTGATCTCTATCGAGAGGGTTTTAGACCAGTGTTTTACGCTATTATTAATCAATTCTGGAATTTTTATATGTTGACCTAGAACCTCTGGATGCCCTTGGCTAAGATTAACATTCAATTGATCAGATATACCTTGCAGACACGCGCCAACGATTATATTGGCGATATCCATCAATAACTCCAGTTCAGTGTGATCATTGATTTCACCTTGATATTTGATCAGAGAGGCAATGTTTTTAAAACTTGATTCGTTAAAAAGAAGCAGTGCTTCTCCTGAGATCCCAGGACCGAGAAACCCTTGGCAAACAGATGAAACTGTTTGATCTTGATCGGCAAACTGCAGTGCCATGTATAATTCGTTGAGCTCAATGTGGTTGACTTTTGGTATAGGTAACTCGACAAAAACGTTGAGAAACCGAGCAAGAAGATCGCCAGCTCTTCCCATTGCAACATTGGCAACTTCTTGGCAGGCATCTAAAAAAGCTTGTTCATTTTTGAATATATTGTCCGTATCAGATTTGAGATCACTTCTGGCAATATTGTCAGGACATTCTTGTCTTTGATAATGACCAGTTAGAAGGATTGTCTCGAGTAAAGTATCTTGATTAATTGGTTTTTTTATAAAATCAGCAGCACCCAATCCAAGTACTCTTTCTTGAGCTGTTGGTTGTATATCACCCGATACAACGATTACGGTTACATTTAAGCTTTGTGCGTTAATCTCCTCTAGTGTCTCGTAACCATCCATTACGGGCATGTTGAGGTCTAGAAACAGTAGTGAAGGTGAGCTTTCTAAGATGACTTCTAACGCATGCCGTCCGTCTTCTGCAAATAATATTTCGACATCCCAATCTTTGGGCAAGCAACGAGCTAATTGCTTTCTTGCCATTCTGGAGTCATCACATATTAGAACTTTTGTGGACATGGACGAATATTTGACACCTTTGGTTGCCGTAAGATTATCGAGCTATCTTTAAAGATAGCAAAGATCTCTGAGTTTTCCAGTTTGTTCGCTAAATATTTGGCTGGGATGAGCTTGAATTTATATAAAAATAGTTGCTATAGAGTCAATTTATAGCTGTCACCTAGTTTTTTGAGATGTATTGAAATTTTCTGGCAATTTGCTGATGGATCGCAGGGTTCACATCGGTCAATTTAAAATAGTTTTTGCTTTCCTGTTCGTCATTTCCAATAACTAAGACTTGAGCGACTTTTTCCAGTTCCGTTTGTGATATTGATAGACTGACGACATCATCATAGTTTGTTGCTAGCGACAATTGTTTAATTTTATCTAGGTGTTTATCTAGTAGTGAAATGCCAGTGGTGATATCTTGCTCGTTTTCAAGGTATAGAATGGGTGCTTTAGTAATAAATGCTTTAACGAGGACGTTAGGGGTTAAATGGGAAAAGAGCTGTTTTATCAAATAAATGAGACTAATTGCTTCAATCAATAAACTTTCATGGCTCTTAGCGCTTTTCTCTGTTAAATCTGAAATTGGGATCAAACAACCACTCAAGATGTCACCCTGTGTTTGAACGCCAAAGGCTTGAGTTGATTGATTTAGGTATTGCTCTGCTTGAGTCAAATTTTGTGCGATTAGCGCGTTTTCTATTGGTTGTATTTTAAACTCTAAATAGCAAATCAAAGCATTATCAATCAATCGGGCGTTGATCCAATCATCAGTTTTTTTAGGAAGGCTGATATGTTCTTGAAGTTGTTGCAAATGCGACTGCGACAATTCTTTGATAGCAGTTAACCAACTAGAGTTTTTTCTTGGTGGATTAATGTTGTTTTGTAAGAGTAAGTGTTGGCAATAATTTGCGAGTTTTTTGATATTTTTGTCAAGTCGGAAAACAATGAATAGTAACAGAATAAAAAGAAAAACACTGATCCCGCCAATGATGATTTGAATTTCACCAAAAGATTCTCGAAAATTTTGTTCAAGTTTGTATTTATCTATTTCTAATTTGAACCAACCCGCAGTAATATTTTGATAAATTAAAGGCTCAAAAAAAACTTTGTTTCTTTGTCTGGCTATAAATGTCGGTTCAGATTTGAGAGGGAAGAGAGAAGACTCTGAAAATTGAGATTTGCCACCACTTTTTGGTTTAGACAAGCTTACTTCGGGGTCATCACTGGGTGAAAAATCCGAAATGTGAGAAGTTAATTTTGAAGAGTCGGGCGTATTAATATCTTCGGGATATTGAGTAACCGTTTGTCCATCCTCGGAAATAATTGCTGCTTGTCTAACATAGGGATCTTTGGCAACATTTTGAACAAGCAGATTTAATTGTAGTTTGTCATCCGATAAAAGTGCTTCAGCGCTGGAGTCTGCGGCAATTCGAGCAATACTGTGCGCGTATTCAGAGGTGCGTTTGACCACAAGTTGCTCAATTTGGTAGTCAATGGCCAACCAGTTCAATGCCAGTATGAAAATAGTGATACCAAACACGCTGATCAGCATACCATTGAGTAAATTAGGAGGGGATTTTCGTTTTTGTTTATTATTAATATTTTGCATGCCTTCATTGTATCAATTCTTTAGGGTGAGGCAAAGAACCAGCTAATATCTTGAAAATAACCGAAAATCATGTAAAGCTTTACTTTCGAGTATAGGTCTTGTGATCTTTCGCTTCATCTAAATAGTTGAGACATCTCTTTGTTTGATCTTAATCAGTTATACATTCAACAGTTGCAGACAATATCTGCCTGTGAGAATCCGTTACAGAATTTTGATAGGTTAAGTAAGTTAAGTCTATTCAAAATGAAATCCGCCACAAATGTTCTAATTAGCGATGATGAGCTTTTTGCGTCATTGTTATTATCCTTTGAAAGTCGGGTTTATTTTAGTAAAAATATCAGCAACGAGTTGCTTTATTGGGAGCTTTTTGCCGATAGAACTGAGTTAGATATTTGGTTATCACAAAATGTCACAAACTCAGAGTTTGATTTTCTTTTGTGGCCTCATGAACATTTTCAAGCGCCAAAATTAGTTGTTTTTGATATGGATTCCACGTTTATTCAAATAGAGGTGATTGATGAACTTGCGCGTCAGCATGGTGTGGGTGATTCGGTCGCTAAAGTTACTGAAGCGGCTATGCGGGGCGAGATAGATTTTTCAAAAAGCCTTATTTCTCGAGTAGCGTGTTTACAAGGATTAGCATACTCGACGATTGATCGTATTGCCAATAATTTGCCACTATCTTTAGGGGTTGATTCACTGGTTGAACAAAGTAAAAAAAATGATGTGAAAATTGCTATTGTTTCTGGCGGTTTTACGCCTTTTGTTCAACATTTAAAAGATACCATGGGTTTGTTTAAGGTCAAGGCAAACGATTTAGAAATTGTTGATGGAAAATTAACCGGCAAGGTTTTGGGCAGTATTGTTGATGCGCAAGCAAAAGCGGACTTTGTCAATTGGTTAAAACATGAATTGAAAATTAGCAACAACGAAATCCTCACCATTGGTGATGGAGCCAATGATTTACTGATGATGAAAGAGAGTGGATTTAACTTGGCTTACCGGGCGAAACCCGCAGTTCAAGAACAGGCAAGCGGGCGAATGAATGTCACCCAACTTGATCACTTGCTCTGTTTATTCAAATGGTGAATTCTGAATAAACAGTATCAACCACACCAGCAAAAACTAAAACATATCGGCGAGCTTGGTTTAAAAACCACTCGAGGAGAAATCATAGGTCATTTTCTTACTTGGTCTTTGTAAATAATAACCTTGAATGTATCGAACATTCATTGGCCACAGCGCGGCTAACATTGCAGCTTCCTCAACTTTTGAAATAATACTTAATTTATCACGGTTGTGTATTTCATCTAATAGGTGCTGTACTCGAGCCAGTGATTCGGCATCTGTGTGCAAGTTATCAGTGACTGTATCAGATATTTTCACGAAGTCGACGTCGAGTTGATCGATTAAAGTAATTTGTTCTGGATCTGCGCCAAATCCTGCAAGGCAAGTTGCGAATCCTTTTGCTTTTAACTGAGCGGTTAACGTGATTACGCGTTTCAAGTGGTTAGCGGCATCGCTTTCATCAAATTGAAAGACCAGTCGTGTTTTGGCTAATTTGCTTGTCGCCACCGTTTTTTCGATATAAGCGAGTAGAGAATCTTCAATTAATGAAACGCTAGAAAGATGAACAAAAATTTGCATTTCCTGATCACTTGATCCTGTTTTTATAGCCCTTAAAGCTTGAGCAATAATCCATTTATCCAGTTTTACACCAAGCCCTGCAATTCGAGCGATTGGAAAAACCTGCTCGGAACCTATATTGTTATCCTCTTCATCATTTAGTCTTAATAGCGCATGATACAAAGCTTTTTGTTCCCCATGAAGTTTAACAATCGGCTGATACAGAAGGTGCATTCGTCCTGCTTCAACGGCTTCTTGTATTTTATCGACCATCACCGGATCGATATCACCGCTCATTGAATGCAGCGCCTTGTTGTAAACCTTAAAACCATCGCCGTTTTCGAGTCGAGAGGCGGCAATATGCGCATCTGAAATATATTGATCAACATTAGTATTTCTATCGCCAATAGGACAAATACCTATACTGAAAGTAAGTTTTACAGTATGACCTTCAATATCAAACAGATGAGGTTTGACCTCTTTGCAGAGCATGGAGGCTAGGTCTTTGGCGATTTTGCTTGATTTATCTTCAACTAAAATTCCGAAAGCATGGTCGGTTAATCTTGCTAATGTATACTCTTCACTGACTTTATCGCTTAGCCATTTGGCACATTCTTGAACAACTTTTTCGACGCCGGCAATGCCGTATTCCCCTTGAAGTTGATTGTGTTGATCGTATTGAATATAAATCAAGTTGAAAGTACAGGCGCTTTCAATGGCTTTCTCTTGGACTTTTTGAACTTGTTCAACAAAGTATACTTTATTGTATAAGTCAGTTAATGCGTCGATCGAACTTAATTCTTTTAGTTTTTCTTCCAGCTCTGATTGATCGGTCGCAGAGCGGATCAGTATTTGAGTACAGTTTTCATTGTCATAATTGGCTGGGGACAAAGTCATGATCGCTTCAAATGTGTTCATATCGGACTTTGCACCACAAAATGCAAAGTTTTGTTCATCATTATTAAGCGCAATCTCTTTTAAATGTCGTTTGAATTCTTCTTGATTTTCTTTGGCTATCATATCGAGCGCCGGTACACAGAGGAGTTCATCATGATCGGTGTAATCAAATAGTTCCAAATAGGCTTGATTGGCATAAACGTGCATGCCATCATGAATATAGGCGATGGCATCTTGAGAACTATCTAGCAATAAAGTGCAGCGTTTTTCACTTGCTCTTAATGCAAGTTCTGCCTGAGTTTTACTTCGGCGAGTTTCTAAATGACCGATCGCCTGGATAGTGGTTAGACAAAGTATATCCAAATTTTTATGGCTGGCTGTATTGCATGCACCATCATTAAGTGCTTTGACAATATCTTCTTCTTTGAGTTCATCTAACATGACTACGGTTGGAATATCCCGACCAAATTGAGCAATTTGCTCCATCGCTTGCTTTGCTGGCAGATCGGGGTGATTAGCGATGGAGAGAAGTAGATCTGATACTTGTTTTTCTAGAATTGATGCGAGTTCTTCTGGGGTTAGAATTTGGGTCGCACGAACAGCGAAACCTCTATTCCTGAGCGCATTAATAATTGCCTCGGCATGATTTGACGATGGTTCAATCAACAGCAAATGGATTGTTTTGATCTCTGTGGTCATTTTTTTCGTTTGTCCCGTATAGTGCTTTTTGGGTAGTTGTTATATTCATTTCAATTTTTTAATATCAGGCAATAGTGTCTTCAGTGTAAAAAAATATAGTCACACTCTTTGGTCAAATTAAATCCCACACTCCATCGATATCATTTTGATCGAGCGAGCGCGTAGGTTTCTTTTTAACCTCTGGTGTATCACCTATTTTATCAAAGCAAAACTGCCTTGAACTGCCAGTTGAGTTAATCTCTTTGGTTAGTCTTACTTCATATTTGCTGGAATCCTCCGTGACTCGAATTTTGCTGTTAATATTAAAAGCTAGCGGATTAGTTATGATAGTAGCCTCTTGCCCGACTCCAGTTAAAGCAGGAAGTAATAATGCTCGTTGATAATTGTTATCTTCGCTGTGGCTATTTCTCAATTGTATATTAATTGGCTTTGCGTCTGGAGCGAGTAATTGAACTCCCATCTGAATATGGTTGGTTTTAACGCGGCGTCTAACCCACCTCACAACGCCGATACTCCAATGTGGGTTGGCTAATTCTCCTTCAATAAATCCGATTATTTCGCCAGTTTGGGTATGTTTTGGTAGGTCCGCAGACGGAATTTGTAAGCAATAGCCACCAGGGCTCATGTTGACTAAATTACATTCTTGAATTTTATAACTATCTCGTACAATACTGTCTCGACTGCGCATGGCGACTAGCTTTTCATGCTCCTGTTGGACTTTCGCTTGTCCTCCAGGCTGATAAAGTTTTGCCCAAACATCTTTACTGGTAATCGCAGAGGTACTTAGATAGCTTCTATTAGCATTAATCTTTAGTCGATCTTTCTCTGTCGTAACCACAGATAATGTGGCATCTTTCAAGCTGCCTTCCATCGCATCGATCGTTTGCGATGGTTCAGCGGAAGGAATGTTAGTACCGGCTAGTTGTGGTTGTCTCATTCGCCAATTTTCAGATAGTAAATAATGAGTTGCTCCTAGTCCAATACTGACTCGAATTTCTGCTTCACAATGAGTTCTTGCAAAACTTCGCTGCGTACCTTGTCCCCAGCGGTGAATTAAATGCTTAAACACCATGGTCTTTCGAGCGCAAAATCGGTTTTTTTCTTCAACCTGAGTCAAATCGAGTTTGAGTTGTTCAATAATGCCTACAACCGATATTTTCAGGCATTTTTCATCGTCTTTCTTACGATATAAGGATTTTTGTACAGGTGGAGCACTTGAGTTTAAATTGATAAAAAATGGGTTCGGATTATAGGCATGTGCCTCTATGCTACAAAGCTCAGTGTAATTGGGTAATAGTTCCCATAATAACTCTATTTCACCTTGGCGAAGTTGATAAGGATTGGCAATGCTTATCAGCATAATTTGTGTAAAATAACTCTTTACTGAATAATGACTTTTATCGGTCGTTTTAAACTCTTTGCTTTCAATTTCATAAGAAAGCGCTAATTGGTAAAGTAAATAAATCTCTTTCCAAACCCGACTAGGAACGGATGTATATAGTTTATAGCATCTCAATATGACCGAGCCATGATATTTAATTGCTAGTGCTATTGATTGAGCGAGTAACTTTTTAGAAGATCGTTTCATGTCATCTATTACGATCGATTCGATGGCGGCGTGATAGCCTATCGATAGCTCAGTTTGAACGGCTTGAACCAGCGCAGCTATTTTCTTTTGCTTGTCAGTTAATGAAATGTGGTTATTGATAAATTGACGCTCTAACGTGTTAACCAGTCTTTGGGCGACAGGCTCAATAATTTTTAATATTGACAAGCGAACCTCAGGATCCAATATCGACTGATTAATATCAACCAAAAGACGATAGGTCGAGCGAGAACTGTCCCCCAAATTGGCAACAGGAAGCTGCTCAATCCAGAGACTGACTTGTTTCGGGGTGAGTTCAACAACAGCTTTGTGATAAGCCTGAAGTTCTCTCACTGTTAATCCAGTACTACCTTGCTTCATTTATTCTTTCCCTAAGCAATAAATGGTTTATTTGACATATTGATCATTATATCAACAAAAGCAAGTGGATATCGGTGAAATTGCTCTAATTGTAAAGGTGTTTGTTGATAATATATTGTGTGTCACACTTTTATATAAATAGTCTAATTTTTGTTAAAAGTCACGTACTTAGGGGACATATTCTCCATTTATATGATCTAATTTTAATAGATAGGTAAATTATAGTCATGATGTGCTGAGTCAGTCTACTTTTTGGCTGAAACAAGGCGAGCAAATGACCTAACATTTGCTCGTAGAAACAGGTATTATTGGCGCTTATTTTTTTGAATTCAATTTTAACCTTTTTTAAATAGATTGATAGCGAGCAAATAAATGGCTTTTTACAGCACCAATGATTTTCGTTCGGGTTTAAAATTCATGTTGGATGGAGAACCCGTCTCCATTGTTGAAAACAATTTTGTCAGACCAGGAAAAGGTCAGGCATTTGCAAAAACAAAGGTTCTTTTTTTGTTGACTGGCAGAATTGTCGAAAAAACCTTCAAATCTGGAGATAGCTTTGAGGCAGCTGACGTGATGGAAACGGATATGGAATACCTTTACACGGATGGTGAGTTTTGGCATTTTATGGATCCCAATTCATTTGAACAAGTTGCCGCCGACGCTAAAGCGGTAGGTGATAACGCCAAGTGGTTAACCGAACAAAATTCTTGCATGTTAACACTTTTTAACGGTACACCGATATTGGTGACTCCGCCAAATTTTGTTGTTCAGGAAGTTGTCGAAACTGATCCTGGGTTAAAAGGTGACACCTCAGGTAGCGGTGGAAAACCTGCTACATTAGCGTCTGGAGCAGTTGTAAGAGTGCCTCTTTTTGTGCAGATTGGCGAGAAAATAAAAGTCGATACCAGAAATGGTGAGTATGTTTCTAGAGCCTAACCTGTTGGATTGTGTAAGTTGTTTTTAATCTTTAGTTTTGCCTAGTTGAGCAATTTCATCCTCCTGCTCACGAGATATTTTATGGATCGATTTTATGATGCATTTTATTCCCGATCGTTTACCAGATAAACCTTTAGCAACGTGTATCGAATCAAATTTAGCGTGTAAACTATTGCCATTGTTATTGATGATAATAGCATTGGCAAATTGTAAATCTGCGCAGTAAGAATTTAATTGAATTAGATAGGATTTGCTCAGTGACGTGCTGATAATGAGGTAGTAATTATCTAAAGAGCGCCAGCCTTGAAATGAAAAAGAAGTGATTCGATCAACCGACTCTAGTTTTTTCTCGATAACATAATTGTCATAAAGTGGGACTTTTTTTGCTGTAGTTTTATCTGCATTGCTGCAGCTAGCGATTAATGAACTAATTAGTAGCGTAGATAATAAATAAACAGTGCGGGTTATCATAAGTGTACTCCAGAAATGGATTGTTCATAATGACTCGTATTCCATAGTATACTATATTTCCGTGATACTAAAACATACGGCTTTTTTATATTCCCAAATAGAACTGGTAATATAAGCGATCCGTCCTGAATATTGGAGTCAATATGTTGCGATTAGTTACTTTTATACTATGTATTATTAGTTGTTTTTCGATTACCGCTCATGAAGTGAAGTTTTTAAATATAGCTTCAGATAAAACGTCAAATTTACCATTTTCAAAAGCAACTCAGGTGGGAGATTTACTTTTCTTGTCCGGGGAACTAGGTGTTGACCCAAAAACTGGAAAATTAGTTGAAGGCGGTATTAAGCCTGAGACTAAACAACTTATGGCAAATATTTCTGCCACTTTAAAGCACTTTAATTCCAGTTTAGACCGAGTGGCAAAATGTACAGTTTTTTTAGCAGATATCAAAGAATGGTCGCAATTTAACGATGTCTATCGCAGTTTTTTTACCGGCAATTATCCTGCGCGAAGCGCCGTTGCTGGCAGTGGTATCGGTTTAAATGCGCGTGTTGAAGTGGAGTGTATTGCGGTAGTCAATGAGTGAATATCTCTACCGAAAAATGAATTCAATGAACGTAAAAAATAAAATTCTCGAACGAAATATGATATTCAAACAAATACGATATTTCTTTGAACAAAAGAACGTATTAGAAGTTGATACGCCGCTACTGAGAGAATCTAGTGTAACTGATCCTTACATGACAGCCTTTTCGGTCAATTCGCCTTCGGGAAAGAATCAAGGTTATCTGCAAACATCTCCCGAGTATGCGATGAAAAAACTACTTTGTTCAGGTTCCGGTGATATTTATCAGTTAAGCAAAATGTTCAGAGCCGATGAGAATGGAGCCATTCATTCCTGCGAATTTACCATGTTAGAGTGGTATAGAGTCGGTTTTGACCACTATCAATTAATGCAAGAAGTTAGTCAATTTATTCAACAAATTGTAGGTAAAAAAGAAACGAGAATTATTAGTTATCAAGAGACCTTTATATCAGAACTTTCAATTGATCCATTTAATATTACAACAGAAAATCTTCGCCAAAGAGCGATTGACCTGCTTGGCGATATTCCGGAAAATCTTTTATTCGATAACTATTTATCTTTACTTCTTTCTGAAAAAATTGAACCTAATTTTGATCCTAATAAAATAACCATTGTGCACGGTTTTCCAGAGAGTCAAGCAAGCCTTGCTAAGACTCGAACAGAAAACGGGTTGGTTATCGCAGATCGGTTTGAAGTTTATTTGGCAGGCATGGAGCTTGCGAATGGTTTTAATGAGTTGAATGATGCAGAACAGCAATATCAGCGATTTATCCAAGATAACCAAGTTCGAAAGCAATCAGGTTTGAATGAAATAGAAATTGATCGGGATTTTATTCATGCCCTAAAGCAGGGATTGCCAGATTGCGCGGGGGTAGCCATAGGTGTTGATCGTCTGTTGATGATCAAGCTAGAGCGCGACGAAATTAAGGATGTCATTTTAACCTAAGTTAATTTCCAAATTATCCAATAATCGAGGCTGACCTAACCACGCTGCGCACGCAACTAGCAATTTCTTATCATATTTGGTAGCGTCTTCTAAATCAACTTGGTTGCAGATTTCAAAATAATCGACCTTAAATTGTTTTTCTTTTAACCCCGTAATAGCGTATTTTTTTATACTGTCAAAATCAATGTTACCTGCTTTTATTTTTTCAGCGCAGTTTAAAATGATTTTGCGTAGTGCTCCAGCTTCATTTTTTTCTTTTTCAGATAAAAATTTATTTCTAGAACTCATCGCTAAACCATTATCTTCTCTAATGATTTCTCCGGCTATTATTTCAATTGGTAAAAATAAATCTTTCACCATAGCACTTAAAATCAAATACTGTTGATAATCTTTCTTACCAAAAACGACAACGTCAGGTTGTAGGATGTTGAATAGAATATTAACCACCGTTGCCACACCTCGAAAATGTTGGGGTCGACTTCCACCACATAACCTTTTGGTTAAGCGATTCACTTCCACACTGGTATTCACTTCTGTTCCAATAGGATAAATAACTTCATTGGTCGGAGTAAATAAATAGTCCACATTGATTGATTTTAATTTTTCAATATCATCATTTAGAGTTCTAGGATATTTATCTAAATCTTCATTTGCGCCAAATTGCATAGGGTTAACAAAAATACTTCCTACAAGTACATCGCAATGTTTTTGGGCTAATTTAAATAAGGATAAATGCCCGCGATGTAGGTTACCCATGGTAGGAATAAGTCCGATCTTTTTGCCGGACTTTTTTAAACTAATCAATTCTTTTTGAATGACGTGGGGAACTTGGATTATTTTCATATCATTATTTTATTGGTGCGAAGAGGTAGGTATTTATTAAAGATACTTTTTTATTTAAAACTATGCTCGTCGCCTGGAAAGCTTCGATCTTTAACCTCTGATATATAGGTTGAAATGGCATCGCTCACGGATTTTACATTTTCATTGTCAAAGAAGTTTTTCACAAACTTGGGCCTAAAGTCGGGATTTAGACCAAGCATATCTTGTAATACCAATACTTGTCCATCGGTTTGATTGCCGGCTCCAATACCGATAGTGGGGATTTTTAACTGTTGGGTAATTGTATTTGCTAAAGTGCTTGGCACACACTCCAATACTAATAAACAGGCACCCGCTTTTTCAATGGCAAGCGCATCCTGAATCATTCGATGAGCGCTCTCTTCCTCACGACCTTGTACTTTAAAGCCTCCTAAAGCATCCACCGATTGAGGTGTTAAGCCTAAATGAGCACAAACGGGAACACCTCGTTGAGACAGTTTTTCAATGCCTGAGCAAAGCCATTCGCCGCCTTCCACTTTTACCATATTCGCGCCCGCTTGCATGAGTTTTGCGGCATTCTTTAAGAGCTCATCTTCCGTTGAGTAGGACATATAAGGCATATCGGTAATTAGCCATGCGCCTCTATTAGCAATGGATACGCACTGAGTATGGTAAACCATGTTTTTCATAGTAACTGGAACAGTCGAATCGTACCCTTGAATCACCATACCCAATGAATCACCAATCAAGATGATTTCTACACCTTGGTCTGATACTAATTTAGCGAAACTTGAATCGTAAGCAGTTAAAACAACTATAGGTTCACCTATGTTTTTTAGATTTTGAATGCTATGTAACGTTTGTTTTTTCATATTGCTTAACTCTAATTTTGCTTATTTGAGACCGATATTTCAAAATTATATAAAACCGTTTTATATAACTGTGGGGTTAAAATAGTGACGACCATTACTGGTAGTTTCAATTCTATCCAATAGCTGCTGATAATCTTGCTCATTATTGACTAAATCAATGCCAGATGCATTAACAATTAGCAGTGGAGAGGCATTGTAGTAATGAAAAAAGTCAGTATAAGCGCTTGATAGTCGATTGAGATAGTCATCCGTAATACTATATTCCATGGCTATTCCCCGTTTTCTGATGCGTTTAAGCAAAATATCAGCAGGTGCCTGAAGATAGATCACTAAATCAGGCGTGGGCGCATCGATGGTCAAATTCTCAAAAACTTGCTCGTATAAATTAAGCTCATCTGAATCAAGTGTAATCCTAGCAAAAAGTCGATCTTTATCCATTAAAAAATCGGCGACGTGATTGGGGGCGAACATATCCCCTTGGCGCAACTCTTGTAATTGGCGGGTTCGTTGGAATAAAAAATAAAGCTGTGCCGGAAGCGCACCATTTTTAGCGTCTTGATAAAATTTTTCCAAAAATGGATTTTCTGCGGCACCTTCCAACAACAATTCGGCCTTAAAAGAGTCAGCTAACTTTTTAGCGAGAGTTGTTTTACCCACACCAATGGGACCTTCTACTGCGATAAAGGTCTTATTGCTCTTCGCAGGAGCGGGGGTGTTAGCAACACGAGTGTTCTGATCGATCACAGTTTTTGTATTCCTTGATTTCCTGTTTGTGTCACTAATTGTTTTATGTGGTCAGTTAATAGGCTATTATCCGGCAAAATAAGCGCGGGATCTATTTCGGCAAGCGGAATTAGTACAAAACTACGCTGATTCATCCCGTAATGTGGGACTTTTAAGCGTGATTCCTCAATAATATGCCGACCATATAATAACAAATCAAGATCCAATGTACGAGGACCCCAGCGTTCAGAATTTCTGACTCTTCCTTGTGAAGTTTCAACCGATTGTAGGTGGTCAAGCAACTCTATTGGTGAAAGTTGGGTTTCCAGTTTTACTACGGCATTAACAAAGTGAGACTGATCTTGTGGTCCCATTGGCGGGCTAAGGTAAAGGCTTGATTGTGCAACAAGTGATGATTTTGCCAATTGAGACAAGCTGACTATGGCTTTTTCAACTTGTTGCCGTGGGTTGTTTAGGTTGGCTCCGACCCCAATATAAACGATCTCTAGCATGATGACCGCTTAGTGTTTTGCGTCCAGTTTTTTAGACTTTTAAGGCTTTTTTTTTCTTGATTTTTCACGTTTTTTTGTTGGTTTTTGAATAATGTTATTAAGCATTTTTAGTTGAGATCCTTGGTCGGCTTGTTGATAATCGGTCCACCATTTTGCTAAGGTAGCTAACTCAAGATCGTTTCCAGCCCTAAGGCACAAAAAATCATAAGCAGCTCTGAATCTCGGATGGTTAATCAAACTATAGACACTTTTCCTACGAAGGTTGGTCAGCCGAAATTGTAAAGACCACATTTCTTTTGCGATAACAGAAAAGCGTTTAGGTATTGCGATAGCTTCACGTTGAATATCCATGACTTTAGCAGCGGCCTTTTGTTTAGCCTCGTAGGCAGGCATGCCTTTTGCCGTCAATTTTTTTGAGAGGTCTTGCAATGGTTTCCACAAAAATACCGCAAAAAGAAATGCTGGTGTCACTGGCTGTTTATTGGCGATCCTCTGGTCGGTATTGGTTAGTGCTGCTTGAATAAACTTATCAAAATCTGCACATTCTTTGGTATCGTTGTTATCGCTAAGACTAGTCACTGTTTGCGAAAACAAATAAGTGGCAACTTCTCGATCACAAAGTGTTTGCCAGGTCTTTTTTGCATGACCGGCAAGTAGCATTTTATTGCATTCATCCCAAAGTCTTGCTGAAGAAACATGGGTGAGTAAACTTGACAGCTCTTTAATTGGTTCGGCGGTTTTTGTTTCGATAGTTAAATTTAATTTACAAGATAATCTGATAGCTCGTAATATTCTAACTGGATCTTCACGATAGCGTTCGGAAGGCTCACCGATTAACCGGAGCTTTCTTTCTGCTAAATCTTGTAACCCGGCTGCATAATCTATAACTGAAAAATCTTTCACCGTGTAATAAAGGGCGTTAACAGTAAAATCGCGTCTAAAAGCGTCATCTTGTAAAGTACCGTAAACATTGTCTCTCACCAGCATTCCCTGCCCGCTTGTCTGAGCGAGATTGTCTTTTTTATGGCGATTATATTTAGTTTGTTTGGACGGAATATTTTCGCTTTGCTGAGCAGCACCTTCATGACCAGCTCGAAATGTGGCGACTTCGATCACTTCTCTGCCAAATAAAATATGCGCCAATCTAAAACGACGACCAATTAATCGGCAGTTACGAAATAAGTCACGTATTTCTTCGGGGGTTGCGTCGGTGGCTACGTCAAAATCTTTTGGTTGTAATCCAAGCAAAATGTCGCGAACGCCACCACCCACTAAATAAGCTTGGTAGCCAGCTTCATTTAAGCGGTACAAAACTTTAATGGCATTTTTGCTGATCTTTTTTCGAGATACACAATGTGCATCCCTTGTTAAAATCTTGGGAATGAGCGAAAGGTTTTCTCCAGAAGGATTTATTTTATTCGATGGCTTATTTCTTTGTATTTTCGAAAACAATCGTTTTAAGATGCCTGTCATAAAGGTCTATAGCTCACACAAAAATCGAGCGATATTTCTAACCCCACGCCCAGTTGCACCGGCTGAAAATAAGCTGCCAGAAGAGTCTTGATAACAAGCTGATAAATCAAAGTGAATCCATTGCTTATTTTCGTAATCCACAAATCGAGATAGAAATCCTGCAGCATTACTTGCACCACCGGTTCCGCCACCGGGTTGCGGTTTACTATTTGCTGTCGTTGCATAATCTGACGGACTGTTGTCTTGATGAAAAGGTTCAAGTGGTAAACGCCATAAAGGATCGTGCTCTTGCCGAGAAATTTCTTGAAATCGGTCGACCAGATTGTCGTTCATACTAAACATCGCGTTGTAATGGTCACCCAATGCAACACAAGCGGCACCAGTTAATGTGGCTGCGTCAATTATCACAGGGGCTTCACTTTCGTCTGCTAAAATAAGACCATCAGCTAATACTAAGCGACCTTCAGCATCAGTGTTCACCACTTCAACACTAACACCATTTTTATACTTTAAAATATCAGTTAATTTATAGGCGTGTCCGCTGACTAAATTTTCTGCGCAGCACAAATAAAGCTTAACTCGCTTTTGCAAACCGTTGGCAATTGCCAAGGCAAGTGCGCCAGCTACCGTTGCAGCTCCGCCCATATCGCTTTTCATATGCAACATACCGAGAGTTGACTTTAAACTGTAGCCACCACTGTCAAAGGTGATCCCTTTGCCAACTAACGCAGCTACGGGTGGCTTATCAGCACATTCTTTTGGGCAATAGTCGACTTCAAGTAGAGCTGGCTCACGATCACTGCCTCGTCCGACATTATAAATACCTACTAATCCGGCATCTTTTAAGGCGTCACCGCTGATTATTTTATAAGTGATATGCTCTTCATCAAGTTGATTTAAAAACTCACCTGCTTGAGTGGCCAGTTGGAGCGGTGAGAGATCTTCCGGCGAAGTATTGATGACTTTTTTTGCCCAACTAAAGGTATTAATCAGGTTATCTAAAAGATTTTTATCTTTTGCTGATAATTCGCTGAACTCGATTGTCGGCATTTTTTTCGGTGATGAAACCCCTTGCCAAAAATGCCATTGCGATTCTATATCCCAATCGCCAGACAGTGAAAACGCTGGAATTTTCATTTGTGCTAACTTTCGCGCCGCTTTTTGAATTTTTAGCCTTTCGAATAAAATGTTTTCCGGGGAAGATAGGTGAATAGTTGCACCGTTAGCGGTGTAACTTAATAGATTATCTATCCCCCATTTTTTTGAACTGGGTTGAAAACTAAGCTCTACTGTAAATAATTGACTCATTTAGTATCCTTTGGGTATTAATTGATAATCATTTTATAAGATTAAAAATCATTCAAGCAAGTGTCCCATTTTTCCGCGTTTAGTGGAAAGATAATGTTCGTTGTGCGGGTTTTTACCGTACTTCATTGGCACTCTTTCAACTACATCTATGTTGGCGGCTTTTAGCGCTTCAACCTTAATCGGATTATTGGTCATTAATCGAATTTTTTGTATACCAAGAGAAGATAATAATTCAGCGGCAACCTCAAATTCTCTTTGATCGGCTTTAAATCCTAAATTGATATTCGCTTCAACAGTGTCTTGCCCTTGGTCTTGTAAAGCGTAAGCTTTTATCTTGTTGATTAGACCGATCCCGCGTCCTTCTTGACGTAAATAAACGACCATACCACGACCTTGCTGAGCAATCTTTTCTAATGCGGCGTCAAGTTGTGGCCCACAATCACAACGCAAACTCGCAAAAGCGTCACCAGTTAAGCATTCGGAATGAACTCTGACGAGCAGTGGCTCACTGCCCGATAAATCACCCATACCGAGTGCTATATGTTCTTTACGATCAGAGGTTTTTTCAAGCGCATATAAAGTGAAATCACCCCATTTTGTAGGTAATTTCGCCTGAACAGTTTTGCTTTGTGTTGTGTCTGGTTGATTCATACAGAGATTAAATTGTCCAAAGCGGCATTTTAGCCGTATTTTCGTATGTAAGTGTTGAAAAATAGAGATATGAAGCTGAATATGGATGTATTTTACACTTTATGGTTTTAAATGGGTATTTAAACTGAGATTAATCAATGGAAAGCTATCGATGTGAATATAGTTGGGCGCATAAGAAATCGATGAAGCTCGGTGTATGAATCTCATCTAAGTCAAAAGAACTCCCAAACTAAATGGTTTAAGGGCAATAACGGTGAAAACTGGCTTTATTATTAGTAGTGTTAACTAATTGAAGAAAAATAGCATCTTCGGTGATTGTAATTTAAGATATAATGATGTTTTCAGAAAAACGACGACGCATTTACGGAGCAAGCTATGAAACAAACCATTATTTTATCTTTTTTATTTCTGATATTTTCTACAAATCCATGCGCACATGGTTTCGACGAAGATGAAATCCGTTATAAAGATTCAACCGCTAAAAAAGCCTATATCATATCTCCACAAAATGGTGACAAGGTACCTCAAACATTTAAAGTGATTTTTGGATTAGACGGTATGCAGGTTTCACCAGCAGGTATCGAAAAAGCCAACTCTGGTCATCATCATTTATTGGTTGATGCGAAAGAGTTACCAGATATGAGCAAACCACTCGGAAAATCGGTGATGCATTTTGGTAAAGGTCAAACTGAGACTACTTTAACGCTTCCACCTGGCAACCATACGTTACAGCTTATTTTAGGTGATTATATGCATGTACCTCATAAGCCAGCTGTGGTGTCTGAACAAATAATGGTGGTGGTTGAGTAGATAAATTTTGCAAGTTTGGATCAAAGACATCAGCTTAACGGGTCATCATGTCGAACTTAAACCACTGTCGCTCGACTATGTTGATGGGTTATCCGAAGCCGTAACTGACGGTGAGTTATGGAAACTGTGGTACACCCAAGTTCCTAACGTGTCGGAGGTACCTTCTTATATTGAAGATGCACTTACAGCCCGAAATAATAGCGGAGAAATGCCATTTGTTATTTTGGATGTTGAAACAAATCGAGTCATCGGGTCAACTCGCTATTGCAATGTTGACAGTCAAAATAAACGATTAGAAATTGGTTACAGCTGGTATCGTAAAAGTGCGCAACGCACAGCCGCTAACACCGAAACAAAATATCTCTTGTTACAACACGCATTCGAAACGCTTAATGCCATCGCAGTCGAATTCAGAACCAATTGGTTTAATCATCAATCACGAGTAGCTATTAGCCGACTGGGCGCGAAACAAGATGGTGTATTGCGCAACCATAAACGAATGCCTGATGGTACAATGCGCGACACAGTTATTTTCTCGATTATAAACAGTGAATGGGCGAGTGTTAAAAATCATTTCGAGTTTAAACTTAAATATTAATGCAATTAACGGTTTTTTATCTTAAATGGATAGTTTGAGATTTGTTGACTAAACTCGATATAGTCTTACTCTCATGAGCAGACTCTACGCTTGATTTCTGATAATACAGTGGGATTGAGTCGATTTATTCCGCAAAGTGGGTGCGGAATCTCAGATGCTTGTGGAAACACCGTCAAAAAATAAACTTTTAAGCGAGCCTTGCAAATCAGTGATTGGTTTTTGCGAAACTAATTTATTACACACCAGATGCAAAGCTTTAACATCAGACTTTTCCATTTTGTCAATTTTCCTGTTCAAGTTATTTTCAGATACCATATCATTCGACATTACAATTGCATTTCGATCCGCATGATTTTTAGACCTTAATTGCTCAAATAAATACAAGAATCGACCTATAACAACGTAAGGAAAGTTTTTGTTCTTCATTGGTCCCTGACAGGCCTGATAGCCACCCAGAGGCAAACCTTTTATACTGGTTGTTACTAATTTATCAGCACCCAACCACGCGCTAGTAAAACCTAACGCTGCGCCACCAATCGCACCTAACATAAAACTATGACCAGCAACCGCTAAGTCCATAGCTGCGCCAGTAACAGCACCCGCCATCGCACTCGCCACTGCTAATTGTTTTTTATTTAATCCCCACATGTACCACTGCTCACTGTCAAATAGATCCGGTGGCATGATGATCTCTTCGTTTTCTAACCTACATTGATGATGCGAATATAAATGACACAAATCATCAAAAGCTTTTTGCTCTCGATCCCTCATCCACTGGTCATAATGTTTTGCTAAAACCGGTTGTAAAGCTTTTGCTTGAGATTCTGTTAGCACTTTCTGATGATATTGATAACTACACAAGTCGATAAGTAGATCACTTAATAGTTCTAAACTTTGGAGCACTATCGATTGTTGATGATTTTTAAGATCGATAATAACTTGAGCGAGAGTATTCTTCCAATTTGGTTCCAAATGTGAAAACGCTTCAAGTAACGAAACCTGCTTACTAAAGTCCGCTTGCATTGGATTAAATACTCTCACTATTTTAAAAAACTGTTCGAGTGCCTTTTTCCATGATTCGATATAGTCTCCATTTTCTATAGGATTAATCAGCGCCATACTTGGTCGACCCGTCCACCGTAATATTTCCATTTCCGCTTCGTACTCTGCGCCATAAGGACGAGAGCCATCGACCACATAGAGTATTGCAGCACCGTTAACCAATGGTGTTAGCAGTTCAACTTCATCGGGAAATTTAGTTTTGCACTCTTGATCATTAACAAATTTTTCAATGGCTAGACTTCTTTGATCGGCTCGACTGGCATTTTGTTTTAACCAATGAAGAACCTTTTTGGGTCGCTGAAAGCCGGGCGTATCAATCAACTCAAAACCGGCATTTCCTGTGTCAATTTTATATCGATCCGACGCCGTGGTCGTTCCGCTTTGTTGAGAAATAGCAATCGAGTCATCTCTCGCCAAAGTCGAGACAATGGAGGACTTCCCTTTGTTTGGATGCCCCACGACAGCGAATGATGCTCTTAAACGATTTAGTTTCATAAGTCTTTTAGTATTTCATAAGGAGCCGGGGTAGCGAAGCTAATCTCGAGTCAAATTTTCTATCTGTAATAACTTCCATTGAGGCAACTTCAAAATAAAACGCCGCCATTCATTTAGATGTGATTCTTGTAAATTTTTTAATTCTTGTGTATTCCAATCTATCGGTAATAAATAGCCCATACCATTTTGCATAAAGTCCGCCAATTCCGCTAGCGGAGGCTCCCATCCTTTAACAATCAGTAATTGTGTTTGTTGCCATCTTTCAGCAACCATCTGTTCAGTATGCGAAACTAGTGGGCCTGCATGGATTTCAGATACCTGACTGTAGTTCAATTTTGTCTGTATTTCTTTTAGTCGATCATTTTCCAGTCCACACCAATTATTAAGAGTGTAATCTGACTCGATGTTATTGACTACTTCTGCTAACTCATTTTCATCTATTGGCAAGGCTTTAGAATTATTAGAACTCATTAACTGGATGTTGTTTGGATTTTTGCTGACCATTTTAAAAAAAACCAGGCAAACAATAATACTGACAAAACGCAATAAAAATGCATAAAAAATTTGCGCTGCAAAAATAAATGTCCACCAGTCGCCAAAATTACTGGCGCGTGCATTTTGGCTGAATAATCTAGAATCCTGTGTAGCTTGAAGAAGTTCTAAACTCGGCTGCGCAGAACTCCAAAATTGCCATGGCGTCGCTAACCAGCCAAGCACAGGAAATAGTTGCTGTGCATCGAGTAAGGTACTGCGCCAAACAAAATTAACATCCGTTGAAACAAGCAATGTTAACAAAACCAATAAACTTGCCATACTAAAACTAAGTGCGCTTAGCTGGCTTTGATAAAAAAAATACCATTTTGAATATTTCTGTTGAGTAATACGAAGAAATTTTTTTTGATACTTTTTAGACCAAAGAGGAAGTAAACTTGTCAGCTTTGCAAAATTCCAACTTTTACCAAATAAAAGCGAAATCGTTGACAACAGTAAACTGAAAATAGGTAAAAATATATAAATGACTATGAGCAGAAGAATATTGACTCTGCCCTGAGCATCACCACTAATTAATCCCCAGCTAAGAACTAGGCCTAATAAAAAACCAGAGATTAATAGTGGAGCCGATAATTGAGTTTGTTTTTTGCCAGGTATCATTTTAGGTCAACCCTGCTTAGTTTTTCGAGTAGACCGATATTACTAAGCAGCGGAGGATTCGTCTAAGACCATTGATTCCAACTGATCCAAATCGGGGATAGAAGTAGCGATAGAATCAATTTCAACTCGCATTTTTTCCGCTTGCGATATCTCTTCATCCTGCATGAACTTTATATTGTCTATTCTTACATGCGACAGTCGAGGAATACCTTGTACTACAATCGCTAAATACGGAAGATCACGATTTTTATTAAGAGTGTGAACAATTACTATACGAGAACGTTTATTTGCTTGCGGATCATTCGACCCTTTTATTACATCTATTGAGACTAGCGGGATGTGGATACCGCGCCACAATAGATGCCCAAGAAACCATTTTGGTTTACCTAATTGTTGATCAAAAAGTTCAACATTACTAAACGGAACGATTTCCGCAACACTGGTATTCGGCAATAAAATATGGCTATTTACTGTTGGGATCATCAAGCTATAAACTTCTTGAACATTTCCAGTCATAATATTGTTTCTCTTAAAATTTTAATACACCATTTGTCGGCTAATATAGTTAACCAGGCGGTCAGCTAACATTTCAGGTGATGCAACAACACTTGCCAGTCCTGCATTGATAACGGCTTCCGGCATAGATGAATTTGCACAAGTTTCAACCGATTGAGCCCAAACCTGACCATCTAATAATTTCATTTTTTTGACACCTTCTAAACCGTCGTGTCCCATTCCACTGAAGATGATTGCGCCGCTTTTATCACCATAAATTCCAGCAAGTGACTCAATCACATCGTCAATGCAAGGCATATAAGGCGCACTCCATTTTTGAGAATGATCGACTAACATCGATCCATCTTTTAGAAAAACAAGCTTACCTTTTAGTGGAGCCAAATATACTTTACCTGGATCAATTGAATTACTGCCAGTCGCAACACTCACTTCGAAATGGCTATTACTAGTTAAAATGTCTGCTAGAACCGGTAAAAAATTTTCATCAATATGTTGAACAACAATGAAGCTTACATTAATATCTGCCGGCAAACTTTGTAAGAAACGTTTTACCGCTGCCGGTCCTCCTAATGAAGCGCCAATCACCCAACAAGGCGTTAGCTCATCACCAGTTTGCTTTGTTACTTGTTCAAAATCAAGTCCTGTTGCTGCTTCTTCAAGCATTGGAATTTCAAAAACCTGTTCTTCGAATTCTATTGGTTGCTCTTGTGTTGTTTCTATCCGCATTTCTGATTGTTCTAGCTCAAGTGATATTCCCTCTTCGGGGTTTAATTCTTGAACAGATGGCGAGTCTGGATCTAACACTGTGATTTCATCTAATACTGTACTTTCATCTAACACCATTTCTTCATTCAAAATTATCGCTTCGTCGTCAGCATTTGGCTCGATTTCTTCAGCTTCATCCTTGAACCAATCAGGCTCCTCTGCCGCAACTGTTTCGATAGGCTCTAAATGAAGCCCTAAGTTATCATCATTGTGCTCCTCTACTGCAAACGCATCGATTGGACTATTTTGTTCGGTTTGTTGAGCGTCTATCTCTGAATCTTTCGGTTGGTCATCAATAACATATTGCGCCCTACCGCTCACTTTCACAGATTCATTGATATCGCCTACTGGTTCTAGCGACAAATCGCCAGTTTCTAACGGTTTTTCCGTCACACTAGTCTCGTGTGAATTTATTTCTGGTGTTGGTTCAATGACGATATCATTAATAACAATGTCATCAATAGCTCCAATTGAGTCTAACGAAAGATTATCAAAATCTAATTCGTTTAAATCCAGATCTTGTGATTCTGTATCTTCGGTTAACTCCATAATTTCACTAGCAGTTTGTGGGTTTTCCACTTCTCCTTGGGCTTCGAAAAATTCTTGCTCTATAGAAAGTTCCGAAGTAAGTAATGTGTCATTTTGATGAAGTGGTGCTTCGATCTCCAACACTAACTCTTCTTCCACTTCTTCCTCTTCTTCCAAAGATTCATCATCTTCTAATGAAAAATCTTCGTCAAATGAAAACTCATCATCTAAAGAGAAAGGTTCTACTGCTGTCGTATCCAAATCGTTTATGTCTGGATCTAAATCATCTATGTCTGAACCAAGATCAGGTGAAATACTTTCTAACTCTAAGACGAGATCCGCAGCAATATCTTTAGGTAAACCAATGGAGCTTGTTTCTAATTCATCAAGTGCAAGACTTAAATCTTCTACGGACTCCAGAGCTGTGGTTGAAACTTGTAGTTCCTCAGAAGACGCTTTTACTTCAGTATGTGCTGGCTGTTTTGCAATTTTTTGTTGTGGTTTAGTATCTTTTGATAAACCGGTTAGTTCATACAAACGGTTCACTAGTTTTTCACACCAAAAATCAGGGTGTGATTGCTTTATTAAAGTGCCGGGCTCATTAAAATAGATTGATGCGTCAGATTCATCGAGCAGTTGATCGATATTATCGTGCCAATGATCGTCGTCAATATTAAGCAGCCAAACATTTAGCATTTGGTTTTCAATGTGACTGCTGGTTATTTCTTCGGGAGAAATATTGTAGGTTACTTCAACACCAAGCGTTTCTAATAAACTAATTAGTTGATTGCTTTCTTCACTCGGTGACGTGACTAAACCAATAGATAAGTTACTCACGACATTCCTCAAGTTTCTTCTGAAAGCAAACTATTAATGGTTTCTAATAAGTCGACTTCGTTATACGGTTTACCCATGTATTGATTTACGCCAATCGATTCTGCGCGCTCCCGATGTTTTTCACCTGTTCGGGAAGTGATCATAATAATCGGTAAATCTTTCATACGTTCATCATGTCGAATAATTGTCGCAAGTTCAAATCCATCCATTCTCGGCATTTCAATATCTAATAACATGATATCCGGCAACTTATCTGCCAGTACGGTGACTGCATCAACCCCATCTTTTGCTGTTATTACTTCAAAATTATTTCGCTCCAATAAACGCGTGGTAACTTTTCTCACGGTGATTGAATCATCCACCACCATCACCGTTGGAATTCTGTCTTCAACAACTTCTTCAACAAAATCAGCATCGTCAATAACGGCATCAACTCGTCGAACCAATGCCGGCATATCTAAAATAAGAACAACTCGACCATCCCCTTGAATGGTTGCACCAGAAACACCACTAACAGAACTGAGCTGACTACCTACAGATTTCACCACGATTTCACGACTACCTAGCAGGTCGTCTACTTGAAGAGCTGTGGGATGATCTGCACCGTGTAAAAGTAAAACCGGCAATGGTTGTGAAACACCTTCAAGTCGTGCGCTGGTATTATGATCTAGCATCTGCCCAAGATAATATACCGAATAATCGATCCCGGCATAGCCAAATTTGCTATCTTTATTGGCGTAATACTCTTCGAGTTCGAATGGGCTAACACGAACGATACCCTCAATGTTTGCGAGAGGAATAGCGTACAACTCATCTCCGATTTGCACCATCAAAGCATGATTTACAGAAACTGTAAATGGCAGCTTTACCGTAAAAGTAGAACCAATACCGGCATGTGAGTCAATTTCAATGACACCCCCGAGCTGTTTTATTTCACTGTTAACAACATCCATCCCCACACCGCGACCTGAAATTTGAGTGACTGTTTCGGCGGTACTAAAACCAGCTTCAAGAATTAGTTGTTGTAATTCATTTTGACTTAGTAGAGTATCGGGAGTAATAACACCTTTTTCAATTGCCTTTTTTCTAATCGCCTCGAGATTTAAACCACGCCCATCGTCTTTAATTCGGATGAAAACTTCGCTGCCTTCACGAAAGAGGGAAATTGCTATCTTGCCACTTTCCAACTTGCCTGCGGCTTTTCGTTCAGCCGGAGTTTCAATACCGTGATCCATTGCGTTTCTGAGCATATGCTCGAGTGGCGCAATCATTCTTTCTAAAACGCTTCTATCCATTTCACCATCAGCGCTAATCGATAGTTCAATGGTCTTACCTAGTTCAGTACTAATTTGGCGTATCATTCGTCTTAGCCTTGGAACCAAACTTTCGAAAGGTGTCATACGCGTTTGCATCAAACCTTCTTGCATTTCAGTATTTACTCGACCTTGCTGAAGCAAAAGCGTTTCAGAATCAGACGTCAATGAATCAAGTGTGTCTTTCAAGTTCATTAAGTCGACCGCGCTTTCACCTAGTCCACGAGTGAGTTCCTGTTGACGTGTATATCGATCCATTTCAAGAGGGTCAAAGTCATCATATTCAACACCGCCACTAATTTCACGTCGATAGGAGATTTGCGCTTCTGTTTCAATATCAAGATTTCTTAATTGGTCTTTTAATCGTTCAACAGTTGAACTCATTTCATCTAAGTTGTATCTCAAAACTGACATTTGTTGCTCTAATCGAGATCGGAAAATACTCGTCTCACCAGCGAGATTTACCAAGTTTTCCAGTTGGTTTGAGTTGACTCGGACAGAATCCGCAGCAGCTGCAGGCTTGCGACTTTCTTCTTGTTGTTGTTTACGCTGCTCAAAAGAAACTACTTTCGCTGAGTCTGACTCCTGGCTTTCAGGTACGGTTTCATCAACAATATCTTGTTTGTTATCTGTATCTTGTAATCCCACCTCTTCGCTGCTACTTAAGACATCTATCGGAGAAACATCAACTAGTTCTTCACCAGCGATTAAACTTTTTAACTGATTAAAATAATCCTCCGGCAAGGTCATTTGATTTTTTTCTTTCACTTCATGTATAAGTGATTCGATCACGTCGTAGCCTTGCAACATAAAATCTAAATGTGTTTTCTTGGCGAGTAAATCGCCACTGTTGATTTTTTCGAAATATGTTTCCATTTCGTGAGTTAAATCACCCAACACGACTAAATCGGAAAGGCGCGCGCCCCCTTTAAACGTGTGCAAGGTTCTTTGTAAGGTGTCGATGGCATCTTGATCGGAAAGATCGCTTCCCCATTGATGCATTGACTCATCTAAAGCAATCAGCAGCTCATCTGCTTCTTCCAAATAGATTTCGAGTACTTCTAATCCATCTTCATCCAAATCAATTTTATGAACGTTTCCACTTACTACAATTGGCGCGGCGGGTGCGATGGTGTCTTCGCTAAAAACGACGTCAGTTGATTCTCTCATTGTTGACGTAACTTCAGCCGTTTCTTCAACTGTTTCTAGTTCTTCGACATCACCTACTGCGAAAACATCTTTGGCGTCTTCAATGTCTGCCACTTCCTCGCCTGAATCTTCGACAATGTTTTCTACTAAAGAAATTTCCTCCGGAGACTCCGCAGCAACAATTTCATCGTTCTCTTCTACTGGCTCAACTTTCAGTCCACCAACACCGTCTAAGGTTACATCGTCTATAACTATTTCATCAGCGATTACACTATCTACAACAACTTCTTTTGTCACCACATCTTCGGTCGTAACATCTTCAGATATCACCTGTTCAGTATTCGCTTCAGAAAGATCACGTATTTCCATGTGGTTCTTCAATTTAGCTATTTCATTACTAGCTTTTGCCGGCCACCTGAAGTTTCTCAACACTCCGACCATTTCAGAAAGTTTGTCTGATGCCATAGAGACTATATCAAAATCAGCTTGATGAAATTCTCCACCAAAATCTAAAACCTTACTAAATATTTCTTCAATAGCAAGCGCTAAATCACCGATATTCATCGCTCCCGCCATACGGGAACTACCTTTAAAAGTATGATAAATTCTTCTTAATTCTTTACTTATTTCATCGCTATTGAGATGTTCTTTCCATCTAACTAAAAGTTCTCCCACTGTCTCATATAGCTCATCCGCTTCTTCAACAAATAATTCAACCAGCTCTTGATCCATCTCGTCAGGAGCATCTTGTCGAGAAACTTCTTCGATCCAGCTTTGCATTTCATCAATTAAAGCTATCGGTAAATTGATATCTTCTTCAGAAGCCAATCGATTTAACATTTCGGTCAATTGTTCAATACCATCAGACAATAATCTTTGATACTCTTTTTCACCGTCCGTATCATCAACTTTTAAATAGCTAACTGATTCACATGTTTCCGAAAATGTTTGAAGCTCTTTCGAACCAACCATTTCGCTTCCGCGTTTAAACGCATGTAACTCTGAAGAAATTTGTTCTGATAGTGAATGATCTTTTGGAGTAGTTTTCAACACCTCTAATAAACCGCCAATTTCATGCAAGATATCTAACCCTTCGGTTAAGAAAATAGAAATCAAGCGCTGATCTCGATGCTGTGTGGCACCGTCTTTTGATGCTAGACTTGTAGAGTTTCCTGTAAGCGTAGCAATACGATGAGATAAATCAGGGAACTGAGAATGACTAATTGGTTCAGATTTTTTTAACTGTTCGACAACCGTTGATAAGTACTGTTTCGAGTCGTCGAGTAACGACATTGTTTCTGAATCAAATCGTTGGTTGCTCCCTTTGATAACTCTCGCATATTTTTCAAGTGGTCCAGCTATTTTCGCTATTGAAGCAACTTTAGCCATATGAGCACTGCCTTTTAACGTGTGTAAAGCTCTTATTAAATCATCAGTAACGGCGATACTCGACCTAGTCGCGGCAGTGGTTACAAAATCATTGATTGCCTGTAAGTGCACTTGGGCTTCTGTAACGAAGATTTCTAATAGCACAGGATCGATAGGTTCTTCACCAATGTTATCTTCCACTTTTTCAGACAAAGTCGGAATGGCGATTTCCTGTTTGATTATTTCTTGTTCAGCTATTTGCTGTTTATCTGCTTCAGATACATAAGCAAAATCACTCAAGTTCATACCTTTAGAAATATGCTCCGCTCGTGCAATCAATTCATTAACATCATCATCTTTATGTGGTTCATTTTCAGAAAATTCGGAAACTAATTTAGGTAATAGTGATAAGGTGTTATTTAACACACTTATAACCGGATTTTCGGCGGGAATCGAGTCTTCAATTACCTTGTTCAACATATTCTCTACAGCCCAACTCAATTCACCGATCGTGACCGCACCAACCAGTCGACCACTACCTTTTAGGGTGTGAAATGAACGTCGTATAGTGGTGAGCGCTTCATGATTGGCTAACTGATTAATCCAAACGGGCAAAGTTTTTTCGATTACTTCAATTTCTTCCTCCGCTTCTTCGAGAAAAATTTCTAATACTTCTTCATCAATCAGAGACTCATCAACTTCCTTGTCAGCCGAAGATTGAATAATTGGAATAACATTTGCGAACTCGGTAACAGCTGGAACCTCAACTGCATGGTCTTTACCTGAAGATTCAGTTTGCGGCGTTGATGTGATGGATTCTTCAGTTTTTTGTGGTTGTCGGTCGGCATTTTCAAGCGCATTTTCCAATACATCTTGACTGGATTTTGCACTACGCAAAATAGAACCTATCACTTTACCACTATCCTCTTCGGTTCCTTCTAGATAATAATCTACACTTGTGACTATGTCCGCTAACGCGTCGAGATGTAACTCATTCGGAGCACTTTTAGAACCAAGCAAACATTTTTGAATAAAGTTTTTTGCCACTTTTAAAACGTCAGAAGCTTCGTCGAAATCGATAATTTTCATTGCGCCAAGCACTTCTTCTAACAAATGAGGAACATTTTCTAATTCAATGATATTGAAAGACGATGCAATATAATCGATCATGCTGTCTTTCGCTTTTTGCAGATTTTTTCGAGCTACCTTAATTAAAGAATTAGTCGCATCGATAACTTGCGTTTCTTTAGCACGTTGCTCTCCAATTTCAGTTAAATTCTCTGTCGTTTGATCGGCTTGAACAAAGCTTTCAAGGTCAAAGTTACTTAAATTAGCGTCGACGAACAATAACGCTCCAGCAATATCCATTATCGCAGAATCGTCAGGTATTTTTTTCCGATCGATAGATTTTTGAATATTCTTAATTTGCTCCCGGATAACATCACGAGGAATCGGCATTTCGAGTATGGTCAATGTGTCTGCTATCTTGATCAGGGAATCAGAAAGGGACTGTAACTGACCAGGATCTTTAGCTTGCGCTCTTACAAATAGATCTAACTTATCTTTAACTGAATCAAGTTCTTCTCCGATCACATCAACGACTTGCGCCATCGCATTTCGATCAGGCTTGTTTAGTTGCTCTCGTTGCTTTTTAATCGATTTACTTTCAGCTAGCGATTCATGCAAATTAAATTCTTTTTTAAGACTAAGTACCCTACTATTTTTAGAATTGGAACGTGCAACAAAATATAATAGTTTAGATAAAAGTTGTGGCGGCACTTCATCGTTTAAAGCGCTATCTCCAAAATCTGCCAATCGCTTGATTTGCTTATCAACTTGACTTAGTAATAAATGTACATTTTTTTCTTTGTAGAATCCATTTTCTGCAATTGAAAAAATAAACCCATCAGCCACCCACCACAATCGTGCAACGTTACTGCCTTCGGTTAATGCTTCAAGACGCAATAACACTTTATGTATTCTAGCTAAACAATCTTTGATATTAGTCGCACGGATAATTCCTGTTAAACCTTTTTGAAAATGTGCTCGTAATTTACGTGCATTATCTTGAAAAGATATCGTTTTATCTTTTTCCGTAACAGATTCATTTGGCTTGGGAGGAGCAACGCTTGATGTATCTGCGGTAAAAAGTTCTTTTTCATTAACCGGACCTAAACTGGAAGCTGCGCGTAATTCGTTAATGAGAGGTAATAAAACAACTGGGATATCTTTTTGTCCGCTTTCAACTCGTTCTAAATAACCAGGCATTTGCAACATTGAACGCATTAGGACTTCTATCGATGATTCACTAATATCACTTGATTTTTGCGCCAATTTTTCTGAAAGAGTTTCCATTTCTAACGCAAGCCGTGCTGCACCGTTGAAGCCAAGCATTTTTAAAGTGCCCTGTACTTGATGTAGGCAATTGATGCAAAATTGAATTTGAGTTTGATCTTGATTGTCGTCGACAAAAGTCTCTAAACCCTGTCTCGCTTGAGCAAGAGTATTATTAATTTCTTTTCGAACCCAACTTAAAGCTAATTGGTCATAATTGTCTGTCATGACAACTCCACCATACTGGTTATATTGTTATCGTTTTTGATAAAAGCGAGACAATGTTTATTATCTACTCTAGTCAAACTTGAATTAGTAACCACGGTAATCTCACCGTGCCCTAAAATCAAAATTCCACCGGGTTTCAATCGTTTTGCCAAGTCACTAACAATCGACTCTTTCCGATCTTGGGTAAAATAAATCATTACATTCTGACAATAAATAACGTCGTAGTATTGATTTGGCTGCTGGTTAATTTCAAGAATATTGTATTGTATAAAACACGTCCTTTTCCTGATCTCCTGTTTAACTTGTATATGTCCATCAGCGAGTTTGTCAAAATAATTATTGAGTGATGTCGAGGGCATAAAATCCAGCTTTTTATCTGAATAAATACCTTCTCTTGCAATGGCCAGAGACGGATAGCTTACATCAATGCCGGTCACTCCATAATAAATACTTTGATCGGTAGATTCTCTCAAGCTGGTATTCAGCTTTTCCATTTCAAGCGCAAGTGTGTAAGTTTCTTCTCCAGTGGAACAACCGACACTCCATAATTGAAAATGTTGAGATTCTTTTGAATTGCTATCGAATTTTTTAAGTGCTTTGTTCCGGCAATAGCTCGTTACTAAATTCAGCGAATCTTTGTCACGATAAAAACACGTTTCGTGTACCGTTAAAGAATCCACTAATTTTGCCCAATCCAAACTAGAAACGAGTCCGTCATCAAGCAATTGATAAAAGTCTTGATAGTTACTTATCTTTTTATCCCGCATATGGCGCTGCAAACTGGTGACAAGAAATGCTTTTCGAGTTTCCGGCAACCATAAGCCAGTTCGCTTTTCCAGCATAGACTGCCAAAGCGTAAACTCACCAGAACCCATTTCTGGTATATTAAAAACAGACATCTAACTCCCCAACAACTTCAGTTATATCTCAACGACTACGATTCATCTGGTAATTTGAAACCGGCAATAGAGTCGTTCAACTCATCCGCCAATTCGGCCAATTTACCAATTGAGTTCGCCGTATTTGCAGTACCTTCTGACGTTTGGTTGGTGATTTCCTGAATGACGTTCATCGTGTTTGAAACGTGACCAGCTGAAGCTGCTTGTTGACGCGCTGCGTTGGAAATGTTCTGGATCAAGTCAGCCAAACTGGTCGATACTCGTTCGATTTCCTCCAGTGCAACACCCGCATCTTGCGCCAAACGTGCCCCATGTACCACCTCTGCAGTACTTGATTCCATTGAAATTACCGCTTCATTTGTATCGGTTTGGATCGCTTTTACCAACGCTTCTATCTGGTTTGTTGCATTACCAGAACGTTCCGCCAATCGCTGTACCTCATCCGCAACAACCGCGAAACCACGTCCGGCCTCTCCCGCCATGGATGCTTGAATTGCAGCATTAAGTGCAAGAATGTTTGTTTGATCGGATATATCGTTGATTAGGGATACGATATCACCGATTTCCTGAGATGACTCACCCAGCCGTTTAATTCGTTTGGATGTTTCTTGAATTTGCTCACGAATCGTGTCCATACCCTGGATGGTATTTCGCACAACCTCGCCACCTTTTTTTGCGATTTCAACCGACTTTTCAGCAACCGTTGTTGATTCAGATGCGTTTGCCGATACTTGCTCGATAGAGACCGCCATTTCGTTGATAGCCGCTGATGCCCCTGTGATTTCCTGTGCTTGATTACGTGATGCCTGTGCTAACTCGATGGAAATTCCTTGAGTTTCGGTGGTTGCGTTCGACAGTTTTCCAACCGAATCTTTAATTGTCGAAACAAGGTTTCTCAATTGGTCAATGGTGAAGTTCATCGCATCAGCAATTGCACCGGTGAAATCCTCCGTTACTGTCGCATTCGCTGTCAAATCACCATCTGCCAGTCCTTCCATCTCATCCAGTAAACGAATGATCGCTTGTTGGTTTCTTTCATTTTGTAATTTTTCCTGGTCTGCAGAAACACGCGCTTTTTGCGTTCTAACTTGATCATCACCCCGTTGACGAAAATACAGTAAGATGATAAAAATTAATACAAAACCACCCGCTACCGCCGAGTAAAGCCAGTGACCCACACCTTTTACTTCCGTTTCTCTAGAATAAGCTTCTTGTAACAGCTCAGTCAGAATCAACATGCTATTTGCCTGGGTAAATATTTCTCTTGAGGCTTGGTGTACTTTCGATAGTTCTTCTCGCGAACCGATTACAAAAGACACATTTTTTTTGACTTCCTGATACAACGATTTAATTTCAGTCAGTGATGCACGGGCTTCGATATCAGAAATCTTTTGCACATCGAGCATTTCATCGCCATCTAACATTCCTGTAAGTATTTCCCCAAAAATATCAAAATCATGTCCGAAATTTTCCGCAGCCGATTCGGCACCTTCTCCACCAACTAAAACTTTTTGGAAGCTTCGAATAACTCTTTCGAGATAAGTTGATTGTCTTGTTGCATACATAACCTGTTCGGCAGGTGCTTTGGTATCAAGCAAAATATCTTGAACATTGGTATATAAAAATACCATTTGCGGAATTGCAGAAGATAACTCCGAAGAAATTTGGTAAAGCTGAACAACCGTTTCCCGACCTGTCGAAATTTCCTCTGCGTTTTGTTTCATTTGCTGCCACAAATCGCCAACTTGCTTTACTTCGTTGTTCAGTATTTCAGGAGGTGAAGACGCGAGCCCTTTTGACTCATCTCCGCGAGACAAATGCTTATACTGTGCCTCAAACTCTTTTACCGAAGCCGTTAGCAAGTCAAACGCTTGAGCCGTACCTTTTGATGCTTCCGCCCCATTTTTTGCAACCTGCTGAGACAAAACTCTCAAGTTACCAGACTTAGTTAAACGCAGTTGATTTTGCTGCCCTTGGATAACACCATAAGCTAGGTTAAGACCACCAGCGAGGATACATAAAAACAACAACCAGATATAACTGCTCGTGTTGGATTTACTTCCTGCTTCTCTTTTTTTGTTTTTTGCTGCGCTCATAATTTAATTCCTAAAAGCATGAATAAATAAAAAATACTTAATGAAAGTACTGATTAAAAACCATCTAATCATAAAATCTATAATCGTTGCTTAACCAAAACTTTTTGGTAATTATCCGTCTCGTTACTAATTCATCTCGCTAATAACACTATAGTGTCACTTGACGAAAAGTAGGCGTCTCTGCCAATGTGAAAAGACTAAAAACATTCCACAACTTATCATCCGTATAAAATCCACCTTTTAAATAAGGTACCATCGCCTTATCCGCGACTTCCACATCTTTAACCCAGTTTTCATGTTCGTAGTGATTAAGACCTAAAACTTCGTCAACCACAACACCACAATGCACCCCGGCATAATTAACGACCAATAACCGTTGACGGCGCAAACTCGCTGGTGCTTTTCTGCCAAGAAATCCATGCAAATCCATAATCGGTATCAAAGTACCTCGAATATTTGCCAGACCTTTCACCCAGGATTTAGCGCCAGGTACTCGTGTATGCTGCGGAATGGATAAGATTTCAGCCACTTCTTTTAAATTGACGAGATAATCATTGCCAGCAATCCGACAACCAACTCCCGTCCAAAAACGGCTTAGATCTTGCTCTCTGGTGGACAAACCTGCATTTTCAAAACTTCGTTTTTCAACGAGTTGTAAAAATTCAAACGCCTGTAAATCAGTAAACTCAGCCATAATTTATCATTAACTTCCTAAAATGGCTTGGATAGTGTTAATTAAATTCCCTTCTTCAACGGGTTTGGTGAGATAATCTTTAGCGCCTTGTCTCATTCCCCATATTTTATCGGTTTCTTGATCTTTTGTAGTAACAATCACCACCGGGATATGCGCTGTGGTCGGCTCTCTTTTTAGTTGTCTTGTAGCCTGAAAACCATTTAAGCCAGGCATTACCACGTCCATTAAAACCAAATCAGGTAGTTCGACTTTAGCGACATTTACACCTTCCTCACCGCTTTCAGCTTTAACTACTTGATAGTTATTAGCTGTTAACATTTTTTCCAAAACGTGGGTTTCCGTTGGTGAATCATCAACAATTAAAATCTTAGACATTTAAACGTTTCCTCTTACATTGTTTGTGTGCTACGCCACATAAACATTACTTTTCTCTATCAATAGATTGAACTCTATTGATGACTTCAGGAGGCGCTTGCTACATGCGCAGTGATTGCACCTAGTAATTCATCTCGACTAAATGGCTTTGTTAAATATTGATCGGAACCAACAATTCGCCCCTTCGCTCTGTCAAATAAGCCATCTTTACTTGATAACATAATCACGGGTGTTGATTGAAAATCCTTATTATTTTTTATGAGAGCACAAGTTTGATATCCATCTAAACGTGGCATCATAATATCAACAAAAATGATATCTGGTTTGTTATCGGCGATTTTAGCCAAAGCATCAAATCCGTCAGTGGCAGTCACTACTTCACAACCGACTTTCTTGAGTAGTGTTTCGGCGGTACGTCGGATAGTTTTACTATCGTCAATAACCATAGCCTTTAGGCCTTCAAAACTATTTTCCATTCATATTATCCTCATCGAGCAAACTTTGTTACTCGCCTATACAAAACTGCATTTTTAAAGCGTAACGGCAAACACCTCCCGCCTACGGTGTTTTTATCACAAAAACCTTATCCACGCCACACAGATGTCAAGTTTTTGCCAACCTTTCGGTATATATGTATGAAGAGATATTATGAAATAAATCGATAAGAATCAATCTTTTAACTCAACAGCTAACTGTAAAACCTTAAAAAACATTTGTAAGCCATTGATTATAATCATGTTATGCTTGAATAATTAATTCAATATTCTATAATGCTTCTATCAGTTAAAATCAAGATCCTTACTTAACTATAGTAGATTTTTCAAATGAAGCACAAAATTGCCATTTTAATGGATCAAATTAGTCAAATAAATATCAAAAAAGATTCGAGCTTTGCGATGCTGATCGAAGCACAATCACGTAATCATGAGCTATATTACCTCGAACAACAAGATTTAGTACTAAAGAAAGGTCAGGTATACGCCAATTTCAGCAAATTAACAGTAGAGCAAAATGAAGATAAATGGTTTGAATTAGAACAAGCAAGCATGCTTCCTATCAGCGAGGTGGATGTGGTACTTATGCGCAAAGATCCGCCTTTTGATATGGAGTTTGTCTATACCACTCATTTACTTGAAATAGCCCAACAAGCAGGTGTGTTAATTGTGAATAATCCACAAAGCTTGAGGGATTGCAATGAAAAACTATTTACCGCTTTATTTCCACAATGTTGTACTGACATGTTGGTTAGCAGCAAAGAATCAGAATTTAGGCAGTTTTTGGCAGAGCACAAGGATATTATTTTGAAACCTTTGGATGGCATGGGCGGGAGCTCCATTTTTAGAGTAAAAGAAAATGATCCAAATGTTGGAGTCATTATCGAAACATTAACCTTAATGCAAACGCGAACGGCGATGGCTCAGAAGTTTATTCCTGAAATTAAACAAGGCGATAAACGTATATTGATGGTTGATGGTGAAGCAATTCCTTATTGCCTCGCAAGAATACCAGCAAAGGGAGAGACGCGCGGTAACTTAGCCGCAGGAGGACATGGTGAAGCAAGACCTTTATCTGAACGAGATCACTGGATCGCAAAACAAATTGGTCCGGTTTTGAAAGAAAAAGGACTTATGTTTGTTGGCATTGATGTCATTGGCAATTTTGTCACGGAAATCAACGTCACTAGCCCAACTTGTATCAAAGAAATTGATGCTGCATATAACACTAACATCGCAGGAAATTTATTAGATGCGATAGAAAAACGCCTAGCCTAATTGGAACCTAATTAAATGCAAAACCACGACGGCACTATTTCCCTAGAAACACAGCCTAAAATTAGTCAAATGGATAAACTTTTATTTTGCCTATTTTTAGCCCTCGCGTTCCACGCGATGTTGCTTTTTGGGGTCGGATTTAAAATACCCGATTTATCAAATACTAGTGTCAACAAAACCTTTAATGTAGTACTCGCGCAGTTTGCCAGTAAAGATAAACCAGAAAAAGCGGATTTTATAGGGCAGGCAGATCAAGAAGCTGGTGGGGAAAGTGAGCAAAAACTTGCCCCCAGCGCTTTAGAAAAAGCGATGTTTAATGATCCCGACCAAATATCCAGCGAACCTCAACTAATGCCACAACAACAAATGAATAACCAACGCGCTCCAGAATATATCACCAGCAATAATGGTCAAATAAGTTATCAAAACCAATTAGAAAGAGCCGAAGAACAACAAGCAGAAATTCCTGATACCGAATCGTTATTACAAAAAAGTTATCAATTATCAGGGTTGATCGCGAATTTAGATAATCAACAAATCAATCAAGCTAAAAAAGCTTTAAAACGACAGGTCTCTGCTGCGATCCATCGCTCTTCTGACGCACTTTACTTAGATACATGGCGTCGAAAAATCGAAAAAATAGGCAACCAAAATTATCCGGAAAAAGCTAAACAAGAAAAAATTTATGGCAATTTAACCCTGAAAGTCGCCATTAATCGAAACGGCACAATTAATCAAGTGTATATTATGAAAAGTTCTGGTAAAAAACTACTCGATGACGCAGCGGTTCGCATTGTTCGTTTAGCTGCACCATTCAAACCGCTAACAGATGAAATGAAAAAGGACACCGACATTCTCGAGATTATTCGTATTTGGCGTTTTCAAGAAGATAATAGTGTGCATACAAGTTAAAGTTCAACAAGCCGAAATATTATAGCCTTGCTGAAACACGCATTTTGAGGTAGCACGGGTATATGCTCACTTTAAATCTGATAAGAGGAACTTAGCACTTGGTTTGCTACTGCCATTGCTTCGGTAAATGCCGAAATGTTTTTCTGCCTCAAGAAAATAACCTTCTTGTTTTGGACTATCCATAAGATGAAATAAATTAAATCCCATCAGCTGTGCTTCCCCTTTAAATCTCGGAAGTAAGTCTATGGTTTCTTTAATAACTTTCGCTTGATTTTCTTCACCATTTTGACCATAACTAGACAAAGCTAAGTAAGCGTATAAAGTCGGTTTTTTATACGTTTTATTTAAATAAGTTGCAAACTCCAAACTCCGCTTGGGGGTGTTTAAGATGTCATTCACGTCATTTCTTGTCACCGCTCTCATTTCTTGAAATGCAATAAAATCTGCATTTTTTACCGCATACTGGATCGATGGATGAAATGATTTCCAATCTTGCAATGAGTCCAGTTTATCGTAATTACCAAAGTCACCAACACAAAATCCTACTTTGGTGTTGGCTACGTTTTTAAAGCGATTAATATCGCGATTGAGTACCTGGTTAAATCCACTCCATTGATTAATGTTGCCCTGGTTAAATTCTGGATGAAGAACAACAATTTTATTTCCCTTTATTTTTCTTAAATACTTTTCAAATCGATCTAGATCTTTCTCAATTAGGTCTTCATTTTCTTGTACAAATTTTATTGATATATCATCGGCATACCAATAGTATATAAAGATCGGAGTAATGCCTTGTTTGATGATTTTATTGTTAATATAGTCAACAGAATACCACTCTTCTTGCCAGTTTTTAGTAATCCACATACTGATAGCATTGAGTGGAAGCTTTTCTTTTTTTATTAATTCATTAATATTCTTAACCTTTTTATAATCACAGGTGGTTTGCCACGCCGAAAAAACGTCGTGATCAACGCAATAATCCCAACCTCCCGCTGACATTAAAAATTCTTTTTCGGAAGCAGACAAAGGTAACGTAACAAATATAATAATTAAGCATACCAATAAATTATTTTTATTCATACGTCACGACAATTGACATATTAGCATTTGCTTTCAAGCGAGCCACGTGTATATCGCTATATTTTCGCTTTATAAAATGCTTCGCAGAAACTTTCGACCCGACAATATCAGAGGTTATCTTGTTAACCGGTTCGCTACCTTGCCAATAAAGTCGAAGCACCAGATTATCAACCGTTACTTGATTATGGTTTGTTAGATTAATAATATGATTTTTACTGGTGGTGTTAACACCGTACTCTACATTATTAGCGAGCCTCACTCGCTCTACTATTTCTCTGGCTGTCATTAAATTGATGCTTTTGTTTTGTTTCATGCTTCTCAATATGTCATCTAAAATATCGATATTTTCGCCGTATGTCATAAGGTGGGTATGCACTCCCAGAGTATAAATCCCGTTAAGTGACCGAATTAAGTTTTCTTCAAGTGCCACTGTTTCTCGGATAGATTCGAACGACATATTTCCTTTCACAAAGAACTCATAATCATCTGTCCCTGTTCTGGGCAATACGACAAAATCATTTTCGATTATTTCCGGATAAAGATTATCTTGTGCCCCAGATAATACGTAACTGTAGTCAGCATCAATTAGTGTATTGATCATTTGTTCATCAATTTCTTCTCGTGGTGGTCTAAATCCTACGACGTTTTTATCTTTGGTACTTAAGGCTTTTTTTGATTCAACTAATTCTTTTTCTAAAACGTCTTTATCGCGCCCCACAATTTCCCCGTGACTATAACTATGCGAAGCTACTTCAATCAATGGCGAGGTCTGTGATCGTTTGAGAACGTCGGGTTGCAATAAAGCTTCATTAACCACTTGAAAAGTCGTCAACGGGACTTGATGACGATTGGCAAGATCAATAAATCTATCGATTGTCTCGTATTGATACTCGACATCTTCAAACACTAAAGCGACGCTTTCATAATTAAGGTATGGCATAATTTGTATTTGACTAGGTAATCTCAGGAAATCAATCACTCCTTTTAATAAGTTGTCGAACTCCTGGGCTTGAGAACCTTTTGCGTCAAATACGTAACTCGGGAAATTGAAATAGACCCAACGTCCTTTTTCTTTATGCCCGTGCCACATTGCTCCGGCGCTGTCTAAAGGGATAACTTTTTTATCGAAACTAATCGGCGTATTTGACCTCGCCCAGTTAGTCAAGAGAACATCGGGATGCGTATTTCCAAAATTTTTAAACAGTGGGAGTTGTTCATATACCACCAAGCTTAAACGCTTTCCTTTAGATAAGTGTTCCGTTACGGGGGAAAATATTTTGGGCGTAACAAACAAACCTTCGTTTGAAAGTTGTTCGCTCGCGTTTGGATTATATTCCAGCCCAGTTAAAGACTTTACAAATTCGCCTCCTCTATAATTACCCGCCGGATCATTAAATCCTGCCTGGTGATTAATCAGTAAAGATCCACCTTGATTCACATAAGCTTCGATATTCATTAAATTATCGTCAGAGAGAGTAACTGCATCAAGAATCAATAAAACGCTGTCGCTTGACAAAGACGCAAGTTGGCTTTCGTTAACCCGTCTTACTTTGTATGGCGATTTATTAAAAAATGACGCGAACATTTCGAGTTGCTTCGAATAATCTTGTTCAGCTAATCCCCACTCATTGATCGTCTTACGGGTATAGGTTGAATCCAGTATATAAATGTCACTTTTAGGATGTTTCTTAATAAAAACAGAGCCTTGATCGGCAAAATTTTCGATTAAGAAAAATGTTAAATACGAGATTACCAGAGTCATGGTGAAAATGTTGATGACTAATTTTACACTGTAAGGAATAAGTGGTTTTTTAATTCTCATCATCTTTACTAGTAAGTTGTACTGAATCAGTCAAAAAAATGTAGTCACTGTCGAGCTCCTTGAGCATGTCTTCATAGCTTGATTGATTTACGGCTTTTTTGTTTTCTCTGGCTTTATACAGAAAATAAGCGATAACACCAAACACTAACGTCAAAATGGTAATGATTAGAATAGTAAAAGATAAAAATGCAATGATGTTCATTAAAGGCGCCCTTTTCTCTCGAGCTTTCCCCAGCTCATTTCTATGTTAAACCACTCTTCAATAGTGGCAAATATTTTGGATACATTAATAATACCAATGAAATATAGCCGATATAAAATCGCGTAAAAAACGAGTTTAAGCTGTTCTTTGGTGACTAACAGACAGTATAAAGCGCCAGCCATATCCAGTACCGTAAACATCGCCCACCAATAGACAATTAAACTGCTTAAACCAGTAGTCGCACTGATATATATAAAGAATACGCTCGACCAAAAGTCCATAAACGGCCAAAAGATAGCCTCAAACAGCATGTACCAAAGCACGAAGGAAGTTGATGGTCGCTTTCTTAAATTAAACAAATACTCTTTATGCTTACGGATAGCTTGTAAGATCCCCCTCGTCCAACGATATCTCTGTTTGATAAGATCTAACAGATCTTCAGGTGCTTCGGTGTAAGCAATTGCGTCAGGTTCAAAATCAATTTTATACCCTTCTGCAATCAATTTAAGCGTAAGATCGCAATCTTCTGCATAAGTGTCGTGATCATAACCGCCCACTTTATCCAACGCCGACTTGCGAAACATCCCAATCGGACCTGGAATGATATTGACTAACTGTAAGTAGGCCTGCGCATTGCGCACCATGTTAAGCCCTTCTATGTATTCCAATGCTTGCAAGTTTGCCCAGGTATTATTGCGATTGATAACTGATACAGATCCTGCCACGGCTGCGATATCTGGCTTGTTAAACGATTGTACCAGTAGCTCTACAGCGTTTGGTTCAAGTTTAGAATCAGCATCCACCACCATAATCAATTCGCCAGAACAATGTTCGATACCAAAATTTAACGCTCTAGATTTACCCCCATTAGGCTTTGTTAAAACCTTAACAGATTTAAAGCCGTCGACGTGTTCGAATCGTTTTGCGTATTCATAAGTTCGGTCTTTTGAGCCATCATCTATCACCAAAACTTCGATGTATGGATAGGTTTGAGTAAGCAGCGACCGGATCGAAGCTTCAATCACCATATCTTCGTTATAAGCGGGCACAAGAATACTGACTGTTTCAGTACAAATTCGGGGTTCTACGTCATCTTTAGTTTTTTGGATGTTTTTGAGTATGGAAAAAAAGATTAAAGTGATATATCTGATTATGATAATTAGGGTAAAAGTTATGACTAAAATGATACTAAATTGTACGAATTTACCCTGAATACTCGTATGTACCAGATCGTAAAAACTGTAACCTGCAATAAAAAATAAGCTCGCTAGAGATATAATGATGGCAATTTTTTTCACTAGAAATCATACCTTAATGCCGCTTGACACTCATAATAACCATAAGCGCCGACCGCTCCGCCTTCACCAACAGAATTGCTTTTATAACAACCCAGTCGGGTTCCCAAATTTCCATCAAAAGCGTTTTCAATCCAAACACCATATTGGTACAACTCAGTCTCATCGGAAAATGAATAACCAACAGACGCTTTGGTTTTTAAAAGCCAATCGTTATTTATACTGTAATCAAAGTGAAAACCAAGATAGGTTGAGTCAAAAAACTCTGGTGAATAATAACAGTCTGACTGTTCGCTATTCGCTTGATACCAACCGGATGTAGAAAAATTTGTACTGATGTTTCCTGTCTGATGATGGCCGAAACGATAATCAAACTGGGGTGTTATAATGGTGTTTTGATTATCATCGTTGACCTTCATAATATCGATAGCACCCCAAAACATGGATTTATCTTGCCACTCGGTATAGTCTGTAGCCCTAATTCGAGTCGCGTGTAATTTATTCCTGGCACTGCAAACACTGTACTTAACAACAGGTAGTGGAACCCGATCTATTTCGAAATTGAGATAATGTTCACCAATACTCTGTCGATATGCGCCGTAAAAGCTCGTCTCGTCATAATCCTCTAATTTATCCAGTCTAGCGCCTATAGTAAAACGTTCAGTACTGAGATCTGCTTTCAAGGTTTTTCCATCTTCACGACCGTCTTTATCTTTTAGTTCAAATTGAGAAATCGCCGCAGAGACTTTAAGATCTTCGTTAAGTCTCTGAGAATATGAGAGCGTTACACTTTTAAAATCGACATCATTGACATCCCGATAACTTTGCGCCTCGACCTTGACGCTATGATCATGACTATGCTCACGATTTTTCTTTACGGTCACAGGCTTAATTATTTGTTGGTTTTTTTTTTGTTGAGGCAAATAACTTTGACTGACAATTTCAGCCACTAGTTTTCTTCGAATTTCTGCGTTTCGCAGTTGCTCTTTTACCGTATTCATTTCAGCTTTTAAACTAGCAATTTGCTCTTGTAATGACGTGACCTCCTGCAATGACATGACCTGAGTGTCAAGATTTTGAGGTACATCGTTGCCCGAAGTTATGGCTGATTGAAGATCTTGAGAACCCGATATTGGCTTTGGGAGTTGTAGGTTGGAAGTGGTTTGCCTGGTCGAATCGTTAACCACATCATCATTAGTGACAGAGGTAGAAATTTTAAACAATTCTGATTCTAATCTGACTATTCTTTCTTTTACATATCCGTACACAGCGTTGTTTTTAGGAGCGTAATCCCCTGACTTCCATCGTTCTTTGGTGATAAAACAATGATATTTTTTACATTTAATTTGCAACGTTTTATAACCACTGTCTTTTATTCGATTGCTCGCAAATTCTTGAAAGAACCTCACGGTGTATTGACCTTCCTTTTGCGTGATAAGCATCGGCTCCTTTATTGCCACAGCGATAAAACTGCTATTTTTAAAACTAAGTTCTTTTCTAATACGCCAACTAGCATTTTTTGACTGCTTGGCACCATAAAATGAGCTGTAAGCACTTAAATCTTTCGCTTCCCAAGCTTTTTCCCAGTTACTCAGAAAGACATTCAGAAAGCTAGGTATTGACTTAGGGTGCTCGTCCAGGATCTGCAAGTACTCTTTGTAAGCTTCTTCTGTTCGCCCCATAAGTTCTAAGTTATAAGCATAGTGATACCTAAGTTCGATATTTTTTTTCTGCCAAAACATCAAGTAAAACTCGCCTGCCGCCTCTCTATGCATTTTTGCGTGCTGTAACGCGAATGCATACCGATAACGTGCGTCGTAATCATCTGGAACAACTTTTAAATATTCCTCATAATACGGAATTGACGACTTGTAAAACTCTGCAAAATAAAGCCGATCTGCCAATTCAATTTGTTTTCCACTTTTATCTTTTTCATATTTTTGCCAACCGCTTTGGCTGTTTTTATCTGAGACAAAACGAGGATTCGATTTTAATATTTCCGCTTTAAGATCATAAGCTTTTTGAAAATCGGGAAAGCGCCTGAGTAAATCGTCTAAAACATCCTTCGCTTCATCATTAAAACCTGCCCAATAATATTGTTGAGCTAAGTGAAACAGTGCGTCACTAGTGTTCTTTTGATAAGCGTATTTTTCCAGCAACCCGAATCCGCGATAATGCTGTTTGTCTGCAACAAGACCTTCTCCAAGCTCTTTTTGGGTATTTAAATTGCCTGGTTGTATACGGTTAAGTTTTTCCAGATAAACTAACGCGTTTTTTTGGTCTTTTAACAATTGGTAAAAACTAACCAATCGCCGAATAGTGTCTACGTCGGTCTTATTTCGTTTGTGTTTTGTCAAATATTTTTTTAGCAAAGGCTTCACGTCACCATCGAGAATCATTAATTCTTCTTTGGCGACTGTATCCTTCGGTGACAAGGTTAATGTCTTTCTAAAATAATGCCTCGCTTTATCGTTCGTGCTGCTCCATAAATAGGTATAAGCCAGAGTACGAGTTGCAACAATCACAACTTCCTTGTCTGAACTTTCTGTTAGCGGCGTTAATACATTGATCGCTTGTTCAAATTGCCCGCCCCAAGCGTAAATCTCACCTAATCTTAGAGATATTTTTTTATCTTCAGACGGCAATAACGCTTGTAAAATCTCAATGGCCCGATCATTCTGCCCCAACCATGAAAGACGAGTAGCCAATTCAAAATGTACATTGGGATCTTTTACGTTCTCCGATAAATATTTTTCGATAAGCAAACCCGCTTTGTCTGCTTGATCGGTTTCAGATAATCCTGAAATATAAGCTAAAAAATGCTCAAGACTGGGTTCGTTTTCATAGGCTTGTTTTAACGCAGCAATGCGTTTTTCCCGCAATTCAGCAATTTGATTATCAAATTCTGAAAGATTTCCTTTTTTAGGATGCCTGCTTCGTAACTGATAAAATAACCTTTCCGCTTCCGAGTATCTTCCGGCGCTCCAATACAATTTAAACAGTGTCATTCCATATTTTTGGTTTTGAGTAGCGCTGTATAGCATATTGAACGCTTTTATCGCACAATCATATTTTTCGGTGAGACTACAAAGTTTGCCGTATTCTTCAAGATAATCAATACTTGTTTTTTCGACGATTTGTTTTATCGCATTTTCCGCCCTGTCGTATTGTCCGTCCCAAATAAAATAGCGCGCGGTGAGTAATAATGATTTGTCTTCGAGAGAAATATTGGAAACCTGCGCGACTTCATAAATACTGACTTGCTCTAAATATTTTTGCTGCTCATGTAGCGAGACGATCGCTCTACTTAAGTTTTCCTTGTTGTACGGCTTTTTAACGTCTGCTGATGCCAATACTTCTTTACTAGAACTAAACGCCGCGATCTGACTTTTTAGTTTTTTTGCATCAACTAAAGATTTATCTATCTTTAATGCTTCATCGAGATACACTTGAGCTTTATCAAATTGATTTAAATCGTAGTAATAACGTGCCAAAAGCATTCGGCTCGTTATATCTTTGGGATTGTTAGCTCTAACATCTTCTATAATCTCAGGGTTTATCTGCATTGACGAAGACAAAGTAACGACTAAAAGTGAAGCGACTAATAAATTCATACCGCAGCTACTCTACTTTTTACCGGTGTACATTCCAGCAAATTGGAGCTATCGTCTAGAAGCGCCTTGACCGCGACACTTGTGATCTTTTTTTGGATGACTGAAGCATCTTCCATTTGGGAGTTAACACACACGACCCAACAGCTCAAATCCTCGCCAATACAGAACGCATCACCACCACGCAAAATATCTAGAAGCTTTTGGGGATCTGCTGTCATATTTTTAAAGTGATGAACACAGTAGAATATTCGCTGCCGACGAAGCTCTGCTAAATACTCATTTAAGTCATTAGAGGTTTTGCAGTGTGTTGCGCTTTTATCTTGATGTTCAACCCGAGGGTAGAAACGCTCGTCGATACTCGTTTCCACCGCTAGAATATAATCAATTAGCCGAAAATTTAAATCAAATATCTGATTACAGTTGTATAGTTCACTGGCTTTAATTCGATCTTCTTCTCTGACATACTTTTTGTTGACCATAAATATTAAATTGGTTGAAATATTATTTTCCTTGAGTGCTTGCGACAAATTGTGGTGTTCTTTAATGTCGTCGCAGTGATTAATTATCAAGGACGGACGAGAAAGCAGTGCCGCCAGAGCTTCACTTAAATTTCGGCATATTTTTAAATTGATCCCATCATAACCATCGAGCAGATAATCGTGTAGTTCAATGATTCTGGTACTGTTTGATAAGAGAAGCACGTTTTTTATTGGTTGATCACCAAGCAGATGAATTTCTTTGTCTAAATTGACATCGTTACTTGCTACGTTTAACGACAAAGTACCCGCTTTCAATGTAAACAGATAATTATAGATCTCGACTGGGTAGATAGAATAACTGATCGATATTTTCTTAATCGTTGATTGCTCGCCACCAGCTATCTCCATAATTAGATCCGCATGACCGTTAAGACACTGCGCAATATGTTTATAGTTTTCGCTTTCACTATCACAGGTGAAAAAGACTCGTTTATCATATTTAAACGCCAGTGTTGCTATAGCTTCGACGGTTGGCTCAATAAAACGTCTATCGGGTATATCAAAGAAAAGATTGAAACTGTGAAACAAGATATATTTATCTTTTGTTTTTTCAAATAACCCTTCAAAATCTTTGATTAGTAGTTCTAAACCATGACTAACTTTTAACTCGTTTCGGTTCGGCTTCAAGAAGTACAAACTTAATTGCGTATGTAACCTCGAAAAATTGCTAACCCTTGATTGGGCTATTCTTAGACGTTCGAGCATGCGACCGCAGTTGGACGGTGAAACAATCGTTATCTGGGGATCATCGAAAAAACGATTTAAGGCGAATAGAAAAAAACTCAATTTTGCGGATTTATTCTCACCAAATAAAACACTCAGTCTGGATTCACTAAATAATTCTTCTAATTTCAATTCCTTTCCTTTCCTTATAATTGTCACTCAGCCTAAAAAAGCGCCTGCACTACTATGCATAAATGACGTACGAATTCTGAAATTCTGAGAGGTGATTCGCAAACTGGGCGATTATATAGAAGGAGTATCACCCAGGCAAGCACTTTTATCGCATGTATGCAACCGTTTAAACAAACCTTATAGCTTCTATATTGTCCTGCTAATAATTGTCCTGTTAATACTTGTTCTGGTTTTTTAGCTACATTAGGAATTTTAAATTTTCCGGTAATAAGCACACCCGATCACTACACGCCTGAAGCGGTAAATTCAGAAACTGCTTTCCCGTATTTTTACCTGTTTTAATGATCCGAATGGTAATGTTATTTTCAAAAATACTTAAAGCTTCAGGTTGAAAGCCGAGCGTCACTACTTTACTTTCAGGGTATTCGACTTTAAATCCAGCAGGCACATCCAACTGAGTAGCCATTAAGTAATCTTGCAGTGGTTGATTTGAATTAATATGCCAACCTTCCTTTAGTTTAATTTTAATCTCAAACTTAATGCAATCCGTTCCATCGAAATTCACACAACTTAGATCCAATTTCCCATTTGCTGCTGCAAAATAACGCGTGTTAAGTTGGCTCCCATTTTTTATTCCATTCAAAACAAAAGCAGAATATAGATGATTCATAGATTGAGTTGATACGACCGATATTAGTTGGTTCACATGTTTAAAAAACTCATCCGTAGCCTTCTTCAAACCGAGCCGTTTATTTAACTTAAATATCACGTTGATCATAGTCGCTGCAGGTGAAATCAACTCAGAATCAGACATTTTGTAAGAAGCAAACGATCCATCTTTGTCAGAAACATTAGAAAAACGACCGTCACCATCTGAAAAATATTCATTCGCATAGGAACTCAATAGTCTGGCTCGTTCAAGCCACTTGCTATTACCATCGTAATCATAAAGCGTCAAAAATGCATCGGCTAAATGCGCGTAATCCTCTAGATATTTCACATTCGTTTTTGTAGTTAAGGAATAACCTGTTCGATCTAAATATCCTGTCTTTGTATCAAAACGCTGCTCCCAAAATTGATCAGACAAGGATGTTGCTTGGTTTATATAGTGACCATTTTTAAGGGATACTCCAGCAAAAACTAGAGCTTTGATGGCAAGAGCATTCCAACCCGTGATCACTTTTCTATCAAAATAAATTTCGCCCCTCAACTTCCTAGCTGTTAGGATTTTTTTTCTCGTTTCATCTGTTGACGATGTTAATAAAACTCCAAATTTTTTGGACTCATTGAGTTGATATATTTCATATTCGTGGTTCTTTATTCCAAGAGATTCCAATTGCTCTTTATTCCATAAATAATAAGCCCCTTCTTCTCCAGAAAAATCTGCATCAAATGCCGAAACAAAACCTTTGCCCTTCCTAAAAAAATCTTTCAATAGAAAATCAGTCGTTTGTTCTACAACTTGCAAATATCTGCTATCATGAAAATGCTCATAAGCAAGACTGTATACCATTATCAACTGCGCTTGGTTGTACAGCATTTTCTCAAAATGGGGAACTAGCCATGTTGGGTCTGTGCTGTAACGATGAAAGCCTCCTCCTACATGATCATAGATCCCACCGCTGAGCATTTTATCCAATTGTAATTTTAATAAATTTTCTAACTTTTTATTGGGCGATCGTTTTAGCTGGTCTAAAATATATAGCATCATCGCTTCTGATGGAAATTTGACCTCGCCTGAAAAGCCTCCATGAACTTTATCTAGCAAACTGATCAATTTGCCATTAACTAATTTGAATACATCCTCATCGAAATTAGTCTCTTCAATTACATCTACTTTTTGATTAATTAAGGAGTCAATTTTTCTTGCAGCTAATAATAAAAACTCCGGCTGATGCTTCCAGATCTGATTGATCCTAGGCAGTAATTTTAATAGCTTTTCTTTCGAGATATAAGAGTCGATAAACACCGGAAGACCATCTCCGTCAATAATAGCAGTAATTGGCCAACCAGCTTCACCTTTTACTTGTTGTAGTGCTCGCATGTAATATTCATCCACATGAGGTAACTCTTCTCGGTCGACCTTAATTGAATAAAAATCAGCATTTATTTCTTTAGCAACTGAAATATCAGTGAAGCTTTCATCCCGCATAACATGACACCAATGGCAGGTTGAATAACCTATAGAAAGAAAAATTAATTTATTCTCCTTTTTTGCTTTACTGAGTAATTCATGACTCCAAGGTTTCCAATTAATTGGATTGGTTGAGTGCTGGGCCAAATACGGTGATTGACTTAATACCAACTCATTTAAATATTTTGCTCCATCCCTTATTTCATGATCTTTTGTCCGAACATCTTTGTCGTAAACTGAGATCCAAGACGAAAACTTTTTTAACTCTTCATCATCTATCCCTGGAGGTGGTAGATGCAGTGTGATTGACGCATTAAGTTGCATACAAGAAAATAATACGAAAATAAGGGTAAGCAATTTTTTTGTCATTTACTACTTGCCTCTATTGCGTGATAGGATTGCTGAATAATGTGCTCTTGGTCGATTTCAAGCTTAGTTATGACTTGAACATCACCATTGGGCCATATAATTTTTAGTTGTTCGACCGACGCATCACCGATGCCAAAGTGTTGCACTTTAGGATGTACCGACATATACCCAATCGTCCCATGTATTTCTCGCCAAATCGACTTTCCATCACTTGTGGTTAGTATCAGCTTGGCTCCAATAGCATCACGATTTACTTTTTTTGATGGGTTACCAACAAGTTTAATTTTGACCCAGTGATTCGATTTTGAATTCAGGTTATTACTATAAAATACTGCTGATTCATGATAATTATTCATCGCTATATCTAAATCTCCATCTCTATCATAATCTAAATACGCCGCACTACGTGAATTACCTAATCTATCCAATCCTGAACCTGATGAATGGTTATTTAGTTTACCGTTGTCATTTTCAAAAAATACATTTGCCTCCTTATTGGAAACTGGAATGTATACCGAATGTTGCTGGTCAAACGTGTCGGTAAAATAAGGGTTTTCGCTGGTATAGAGATTAAATTCGTTCATTCCATTTAAAACATAGAGATCGCTATCACCATCATTATCATAATCGAAAAAATCCGCGTCCCATGACCAACCAGTTGAAGAATAACCTCTACCCACGGATTGACTTAAATTGTAAGTTAGATTATCTGTACTAGTATCTGATATAAATAGATCATTGGCTTCAATGACTCGCATATTTGCCAATTTGTTAGAATCAAATTTCATCACTGTATTTTCATTAGGCGAAACATATTTTTCGTCTTTGTTCATAACCACAATATTTGAAATATAAAAATCTGGCGTTTGATCTTGATTGAGATCGGCGATCCCTACACTCATCGAATAAGAAGCCTTATCCGTCCTAAATTTTTCTGCCTGATCAGTAAATGTTCCATCACCATTGTTTTGATAATAAGCATTGGTACCAAAATCATTTCCCAAAATAATATCTTGCCAACCATCGTTATTAAAATCACTATGGCTAACCGCTTGCGACCATCCGGTGTTATCGACACCACTTCCTAAAGTTATGTTTTTAAACTTAAAACCGCCAACATTCATAAACAACTGATTCGGTAGAGCATTATCGTTTTTTCTCTTTAATGTAGGCAATATTCCCTTGGTGTAATGACCAAAATAGGTAATATAAATATCAAGCAACCCGTCATTATTAAAATCAGCGACCGTAGCAGGTCCTCCAACCTTATTCTTACCTCCTAAATTTGCGATATGAGTTACGTCTTTAAAATGAACACCGTCGATATTTTGATAGACACGATGTTGATCATCAACATAAGTAATGACTATGTCTTGTAGTCCATCATTATTTAGATCAGCAATGATTGGCTGCCGAGGCTCCCCAGGCTGTTTATCCTGTTTTCTAATCCATGAAATTCCTGAACTTTTAGTGATGTCTTTAAACCGCTCGCCTTGTTGATTCAAATATAATCGATTTCCCCGTCCGCCGAGAATAAGTAGATCAGAAAATCCGTCGTTATTGATGTCCTCTGCCGCAATTCCACTACCGCCAAATGCTGGCGGAATATAAATCACTCCGGCATTTTTTCTTTTTTCCAAAAAACCTCTCATTAATCGACTGAGCCAATCAGACGTTCGATGCATATAATTAAATCCCACTGAATGAGTGACATCGGAAAACTTATCCAGATTACTCGTCGAGTCCACTTTCGAACCAGATGATTTTATTTCCACGTTGGTGGATGATTTACTTTTAATTTGTCGGTGCTGGTTTACTTTCTTAGAAATAGAAAGCAAACCTTGCTCGTAATGCCTTTTTAGTAAATAAGGATCGCCAATTTCTTTTCCACTTACTCCAGCCATTTTTAAGCTCAATACACCAAATAGCGCAATATTTTCTGCGATTAGCTCCAATGCAAAAGGATCGGGTTGTAAACTAGCATTAAGGTTTGAGGAATTAACGGCAAAACCCAAGAATCGCCAATGCGAAGAGTTATCTCTAAAAGCATCTGCGTCATAAGACTCAATCGTCACTTGATTTTCGCGAGATAATTTTGGAAAAAATAATACATCTTCAAATTCATCTGTCCTATGAGGAACAAATTGTTGTACCAGTTCATAAACATCGCTTTCAAGGATCATTGTGTGCCCGTTATCCAAAGCCACTCTTTCGGACTCCTTATAAATATCGAATGCAAACTGAATCATACTTTCTGTAAAAACCTTTCTAAAGGCTTTTTGATCATCGGTGTTTTTTGAAAAATTCATTTTTGCAAAATAGACTTGTAAGTTTCGATAAAAAACTTGATTGGATAAGTCGTTATAGATCTTATAGGAAGATATTTTCTGTTCTATAATTTCTTTGATTAAAGATAAATCGACTGAGCTGTTTACAGAATGAATCTGTTTTTCTGAGAGATTTTGTTTTGCTAGTTCATCAGAAAAATTCAAAAACTCATGCCATATATTTACAAATGTAGAGCGCTCTATTTGCGATTGATTATTTTTACGAGCAGAAGCATCAGATAATTTTAAGACGGAAAGATTAACTAAATCTAAATAGTCCGTTAGTAAATCAAGAGATTTATTTTCTAACGGTAGTAACGTTGAGTCAAGTTCTAACAATGACTCTTGTTGTACCGCTAGAATAGCTCTCAGAGAATAAGCGATGGTAGAATATTGTGATTTGTCATTTTTATTAATCCGCACAACAGTCTCATTCGGAAAATTTAGCTGCCAATGACCTTCCTTGTCTTGTGAAATAGCGAAAGATTTAGTTAAAACCTGTTGTAACTCAATAAGCGAAATACTCGACTTAGCATTTTCATTTGCTAATTTTGATGCGTCTAACCAAATGTTTTTCGCCCACTTTTTTTGAAGCACATTTTTATTAAATCGAGCTTCGTTAGTCAATGGAGTACCAAACATGAAATCTTCTAGGCGTGAAGCGGTCGCATAACATTTTGGATCTCGCTCATTTTCCAGTAACCTGATCTCTTCAACTATCTTACGGGCTGAGTGGCTTTCATATACTTCTAATTTACTTTCAGCAAAACAAGCGTTATTAACCGAAAACAATATGCTCAGTAATAATCCAAGGAAGACAAATAATGATTTTTGAAAGCAAACAAGCACTTAGACTTCTCAACTCTTTATATATTACTAGAATTATAAGGGTGTTAATGTTTAAGGACAATATTTTATCGATAATAAGCTGACAAACAAAAATTAAATCATATAATTTCGCCGAGTTTATCTTCAATCTACTTGTAATTTTGCCAATAAACCACAACAATAGGTATATGAATAAATTTCCAAGTTTAAAAAATCAATTATTGATCGCGATGCCATCATTGCAGGATGCCGACTTCAGTCATAGCGTAACTTTAATTTGCGAACATAATGAAGAAGGTGCAATGGGGATTGTCATTAATCATCCGCTTGAGTTGTCTACCCTCGATTTGCTCGAACATATGGAGATCCCTTGTGCTCACAGCCGCAATATTAATCCCGTATTAGCTGGTGGTCCCGTACAAACTGATCGTGGTTTTGTTATTCATCGCGCTAAAAAGCTATGGAAGTCAAGCATTCATCTGGATCAAGATATTGCGATCACCACCTCGTCAGACATCTTGCACGCAATGGGTCGCGAAGAAGTATCCCATGATGCTTTTGTTGCTTTGGGTTATGCGGGTTGGGGACCAGGTCAACTAGAAAACGAAATCATGGAAAATAGCTGGCTTAATATTCCGCTCAAAGCTGAGATTTTATTTGAGACCGATGTTGAAGCTCGCTGGAAAAAAGCAGCCAATACTCTGGGATTCGATATTAATCAACTCAGTTATTTTAGCGGCAATGCATGAGCCAAGTCTTAGCGTTTGATTTTGGGCTGGCAAGAATAGGCGTTGCCGTTGGTCAGCCAATCACGGGAACAGCTACCCCGCTATCGACTCTAAAAGCCAAAAACGGCATTCCCAACTGGCAAATCATCGAAAAACTCATCACCGAGTGGCAACCTGGACTACTGTTGGTCGGCGAGCCACTGAATATGGATGCAAGCGATCAAGAAATCACTAAGAGAGCCCGAAAATTCGCTAATCGATTGCATGGTCGATTTGGTCTGTCGTGTGAAATGTTTGATGAAAGGCTAACAAGCGTAGCTGCAAGAGAAGAGATCTTTGAATACGGCGGCTACAAAAAGCTTAACAAAACTGAGATAGATAGTATTGCAGCCGCCTTAATCTTAGAAAGTTGGTTTGCAAACACTTACAAACCTGCTTAACCAAGTCGTCATTCATGATAGCAAAAATAACCTTTTGGATAAATAATAGCCAATAATACTGATAATCGGCAAAATAGAATAAATATCTCATCATTTAGCTCTTTACATTTGTAACAGAAGCTAAAAAGTGTATACTGGCAGCTTGTCGAAAAAGAAAATCATTAGCAAAAAGGAGTCATGTAGTATGAAAACCAACAAATTGATATCAACACTAATAGGCTTAATCCTTTTCGTTGCCTCGCCTTTACTATTCGCTCAAAATGGCAAACCTTCAGTTATTAGCTTGAAATCGTGTAATTTAGAAATCCGCGCCGATCAAATATCCTATCACCATGGCTCAATTAGTTTTTCCGGCAATGTTCAGTTTTTGTACGGACTGGCAAGCGTTAAAACAGATAGTGTTGTTTTAGTTAAAAAGAAAGATGGTAGTTGTCAGCTAGTTGCCCAACCTTGGAGTTCTCAAGCGGGGCATTAGGTAAAACCCATATAACGATTCATGTTAGCTTTCTATGCTTTAACTTAGCCGGCTCTTGTTCTGTGTTTTAGGTATCATAATCACCGCCACAAGGAAGGCAAAAAGCCATATAGTTACCTTGGATTAATCTAAGTTCAAATTCATTGTCATTGGTCAATTGGTTACTTTTAAACTTAAATGACCGCTAGCGGTGCCGTTATTTCAATATTCCTTTCTCTATCGCAATAAGAACAGCTCTAGTTCTATCTCTTACCCCAAGCTTAGCAAGTAAATTTGATACATGATTTTTGATCGTACCTTCGGATTTATGTAGCGCATTTGCTATTTCTTTATTTGAGCAGCCACTTGCCATAAGTCCAAGAACTTCTAGTTCCTTTGGAGACAAAGGTTCGATGATCTCTGGTACCAACAAATTTGATTTAATCCCTTGAAGACCTTGCATCAAACGTTCAGTTATTGCCGGTTGAATCAGCCTCTCTCCTGCATGAACCGTTTCTATGCTCCTAATGAGCGTATCTAAAGAAACATCTTTTAAAAGATATCCTTTAGCACCTGCTTGAATGCCCCGCAAGATAAATTGATGATCATCAAAAGTGGTTAGAATAATCACTGGGATGTTGATCCCTTTATCGCTGAGCTGCTCAAGTGTTGCGATGCCGTCCATAATTGGCATGGACAAGTCTAACAATATAACTTCTGGGTGGCATTGATAGATTGCGCCTAAAACATGACTACCATCTTGAACTTCGCCAACCACTGTTACTTTGTCAGAGAGATTTAATAAACTTTTTATGCCTTCTCTTACCAACATTTGATCGTCAACTAATAAAATTTTGATTGTCATTTTACAGTCTCGTTACAAGCTACTAAGCCTTTGTTTAACGGTAATGGAATAGTGATTCTTATTTGTAAAGAATTTTGAACGATATTAAAAAAAATGTGACCTTTTAGTTCTTCAACTCTTTCGCACATCCCCTTTAACCCATTACCTTTTATAAGTTTACCTTGAATCTGTCCATTATCAATTAACTCCAATATAAGCGTGTTACTCACTTCCTTCATGGTGATCCAAAGTCCACTTGCATTACTATGACGAAGGCTATTGGTGATCGCTTCTTGAATACAATAAAGCAGCGATTTTGCTAAATTCAAGTCCTCTAAATTTAGCTGAGTGTCGATATTATTAGTGATCTTTAATTGAAAAATATTTTCGACCATTAAATCAACCATTTTGTGGAAATCAAGCCCCTGATTTTCTCGCAAAGTAGTCACTGCTTCACGAACATCACTCAACAGTAGTTTTGCTAATGAATGAGATTGCTCTATTTTGGACTTGGCTTTGCCTTCAGTTAAATACCCTGCCACTTGTAAGTTGATGATAAGAGCCGTTAGATGATGCCCCAAAAGATCATGTAAATCTCTGGCTATACGAGTTCTCTCATTTTGCCGAGAGGTTTCGGATAATAATTGTTGAATAGCAAGTAGCTCAGTATTCAAACGTTGTGCCTCTGCTGCGGCTTTTTCAGCTATTTGAATTTGATGTGTCATTGCAATGGCAAAAAAATGGAATGATATGTATAACAGTGCCGTAGAAGAGACATTCTCATTCCAATGAAAAGCATAGAGAGCAAACCAAGACACCACAACCCCAATCATGATCATGATCGAATGATTAGTTGTAAAATAATGGGGCAGTAAGGATACCCAAATAATTGTTAATATAGATAAAATTGTTAAGGGTATATACCAGAGCAAAATAAATGAGGATAAAAGTTGAACACCTAAAACTCCAAAAATATAAGCACGCCCCTTTACCAAAGGGGGATCTCTAGTTATTAACACAAAACAAAAAATATTAACTATAAATAACAGGTTAATGGACAATGTTTTTTCATGGAATTCCTGAGGTGATACTTGTAAAAAATAATGAGTGAGACCAAAAACGACCGTCCAAGTCCCTATACCAGCAATGTCAGCTATAGTTACTGGGTACTTTTGGCTCATCAATTTCTTATTATTCATGTTCTTATTATGGCAATAAATCTCTTTTCCTGATATAGGTCAAAAGTCACAGTTTAAATGGATGACTTCTAGCACTAGATAGTAGGGATCGATACCGTTACGCTTGCCTGACTGTCAACAGAGTTTTTCACAATGAGCAGTATGCAGTATTCTCACTAACGAATAAATAGCTTTACTGAACATGAGGAAATTGAATGATGTTTATTTTTAAGAAGATGGGAAAATTTTTGGTTTTTCTACTGTTTTTAGATCCCGTTTTACCAACTGCTTTGGCACAAGAACCAAACAAAGATGAAGCACCATGGACGATCAAAGTGGGAACCGGTGTATTAACCGCCTCCCGCCCTTGGCAAGATATTGATACTGAAACTGCATTTCTTCCCTATATTGAAGCAAGCATAGGTAACTGGAAATTTGGGGTTGATAATCTTATTAGCTACCAATGGGAACTGTCTAAAGAATGGAGTATGTTGGCGGGTATTAAATATCGAAGTGATGGTTACGATAGTAATATCCTCTTCGATAAACTATCAGACAACCAAGTATTTAATAATTATGAATCACCTGATGGGGAAGTGATTTTTAACTATCGCATGAAATATGACATGTTTTCTTTTGAAGTGAGCCAAGATATTTCAGATCAAACCATGTCAACCGCTGCCAATCTCACACTGGATCTTCCCATCTATAAAAGTAGACAGGGAATGATTAACATTTCCACCTCAGTTCAATGGTATGACTCAAACTATGTTAATTATTATTACGGTATAGAAGGTAATCAGGTTGATAATTCCGTTGGTCGATTTGCTTATCAAACCAGCTCGGCTATTAACTACGGAATAAAATTGGATGCGCTGTATTTTATTAACAGGAGTTGGTTTTTGGTGGGCTCATTGGGTCGCGAAAAACTCGATGACAATATCTTGAATAGTCCATTAATTGATACAGACAAAACTGATGCGTTCTCCTTGCTTATTGTATATCAGTTCCGTGCGTAGCTCAGCTTTCAGAGTGAGTAGATGACTACAGAGCATTCAAAAAACAAGAATAGAGTGTGAACTTTATAACAGCTCGCAATGAATTATCTGATAATGAGCCTGAGCATCTCATTGCAATCCTACCACATTAAGAGGCTTTAACGACTATGATGACCGAACGTTATTATTATAAAATAATCATTTCAGCATGGATTATCTATCTTATTTTTCCTGCTATGACCTATGCAAATACTGATAAAAAAAACAGATTGGAAATTGGTTTTGAGCATGCGGAGTTAATGCAAAATAAATATAGAAACCTGGGTTCTTCCAACTACACATTCTTTATCGGCAAAAAGTTTGATTCTGACTTGTTGAAAAATTGGGGCTGGCGATTTTCTTCTATCGATGTTGAATTAAGTAATCAACATTTAAGGGACAAAGATAACGTATGTTGCATAAGAGGAGATAGAAGTAATCTTGAGGGTAAACTCGAGCAACACCGATTATATTTTGACTATATCCCGTATACATTTGGGACAGTGGATAACAAAAAAATAAATGTTAAATTTATCTCCAGTCTTGGTATTGGTTACAACCGATGGGAGACAAGAGATTTTGTAGCAAATGAAGAGCACAATGTAGAAGCGATTACAGTTGGCGGACTTTTTAGATTCAAAACGACTTTTTACGATCGTTTTTTTATAGAACCAGCAGTGGATTTCGGTTTCATTGTAAAAAAAAATAAACGCATTAATAATACCATTGGTAGTGCTACCTTAGATCGACCGGAATACTTTAGTTTGACTTTGTTAATGAACTTTGGTTATATATTTTGATGATGGATTACATAAAAAATGAGCCATAATCCTAAAATAATCAAAAACGAGCTAAAAGGAAAACTCTTGAAAACGATTATATGCACTAATTATAATCAACCCTCTTTCTCAAGTTCTTGATTTTCCCCTGCTTGGTTTTGCTATCCATTCGTTTTGTTTGCGAGGATTCACTCGGCTTGGTTGGTCTTCGTTTTTTTGAATTTTAATGCCTTGTTTGATAATTTCGATGAGTCTTTCCAAAGCATCTTGTCTGTTTTTTTCTTGAGTACGATATTTTTGTGCTTTAATCACTAAAATCCCATCCGCAGTTATGAGACTATCCGGTAACTTGATAAAAATATCTCTGGTATTCGTTATTTTCTTTTGATTTCTCGATTAATTGAACAATAATCGTCCAATTAGATAAAAAATGGCAGGATTTTGTTAATTCCTGGCGGAATTCTGCTAACTACTTACCATAAAAAACGTTAATCTAATCAGTAAATTTCGTACAGCGATTCAAGCTAGAGTACAGCTCTACTTCAATAGACTAGTTGCAGGATGTATTTAAGTGTCAACTGCGTATTCGCTAATTGGTAACTATCGATTAGGGAGTAATTAAAATGCTTTCCATTTTTGATTGTTATAAAAATTGCGTATTTTTTGTACAAAAGGATCTTATCAATGAAAAACAATCTTGAAATTAAACCTGAAGCCAAATTAAATTGAAAAAACATGAAAAACTAGCAACTAAGAATAACTGCTTGAGTTATAAAGAGCAGATTTTCATACAGAGTTTTTATTCTGAAGTTTCGAATAACTATGTTGATGCAAGTTATGGTCTCAAGCATTTGGCTACAGCGATGGCTATGAGTGAGCGACAATTGCATAGGAAGTGTTATGAATATCTGAAAATAAATCCAGGTTTGTTTTTGAGAAAGTTTCGTTTGACTAATGCCTTATTGCTTATTGAACGTGGTGAAGCCATTTGTAATGCTGCTTTAGCAGTTGGTTTTTCGACGCATAGTTCATTTTGTTACAGCTTTAAAAATCACTTTGGGTATAGCCCTTCTGACCTAGTTAAAACTTTAAATGGATCATGTTTCTGAAATGCATAGATAAAAAACAGTCAGATTCTAGATATATTTTGACAGTTTTTCGCTAGGTGTAAGTCTGCATTATTTAGTATAGTTCATTCATCCAGCATATATTGTAAATCCTAATTATCTCATGCATGGCATGATAGATTAGTAATATGCGATTACTTTAATGAGAAAAGAAAATACTATTAACAAATTATTTACTACATCAATCAACAATACTGAATCAAATTCAAAGGTGATTTTAGTTAATATGTAAGGAAAAATTGATAAAGTTAGAATTGGTTACGCTTTTTTAGTGAATGAATTTTGTCCTTAGCCTGAAACAAAATATATTTAGACGGTGTTCGCACTATGTTCAATGTTTGCATCAGCTGTGCAATGGTCAATAATCCTTCTCGAGAGGTTAAATAATCTTTCGTTGTTGCAAGTTTGTAGGGTAAAACATCCATAAGCATTGTGTTGCAGCACCCATTGGGTAATGTCTGTTTTATCGCTAACCATTATACAGCCAAGGCTTTCTTGCTTTTAGCTTTTTCTGTAATGTGATTAGGGAAAGTAATTTTTTAATTAGCAACAAGAAGACTTTACAGCAAACAGGTATCAAATACCATAATATCAATTTAATGAGTTAAAATATGTATTCTGAGTTAGGCATTATGGAAAATTCAAGTCTGTCTTCAATCATCGATTGCGTTTCTTTCTCTCATTACCAACGCAGGTTTTTATGTGGTGCTTCTGCGCTTAGAGATGCACGACACGTTTCTAGAATGCAGCTGTATCTGGCCATGGCTGGGCTGGATAATACTGATAGCTTAGCTCAATTATTGGTTGCTGATATTCGCAGATATGAATCCGCGAGCGCTATTTTGCTTTCTAAAAAGCCCATTACAATCAATAATTTGTTAGAAGCACACAGCAAGCTTGAACTGAAACCTCGACACTCGGGAAAACTTAGAGTAACTGAGATTTGGATCGGTGAAAACCGAGAAATCGCTTCTTACATCGCACCTTCGCCAGAAAAGGTTCAGCGACTTCTAGAGGATTTCCTGATTTCCCTCAATAGTCAGAAACAATTCTCGGTAGAAGAGGTGGTTAAACACTATAGCCGATTCTTAGCTATTCACCCATTTAGCGATGGTAATGGTCGAATGTCTAGAATCCTCGTCGAATATATGCAACAAAGCTCCGATTTAAAAACACATTTGTCTCTTTTTAGACTGGGCAATAGTATCAGCCATTACCAAGATGCAGTTTTATCATTCGGTATCAAAAGTAATCTTGGCATGGAGTCACCATATTGGCAGAGCATGATAGCCTGGGGTTCCGAGTATGAAGCTAAAACCACTGCATTGTTGCAGGAGCTTGAAGTCCTTTTCAAGACAAAACTTACGCTGGCACCGCTTGATGGAATTGACTTAAAGATTATTAAGCTGCTGCTAAAACAGCCGATCGTTAGCATTAGCACAGTTTGCCAAGCGCTCAATATAGATTTGAGCACAGCCAAGGATTCACTTTCAAAGTTAGTTGATAGAGGTATTTTGAAACCATTCAGAACTAAACAGAACCCGAATGTTGAGCTGTTGGTGTGTGTGGACGTTTGTCAATTTACTCTGAAGCTGGATGAGATTTTGTTCGAAGGTAAATAGCGAGTTTTTGTATTCGTTGTAGTCACAACGAATAAAGGTTTGCTCTGAGAGTAAAAGCATTAGTTTATTCTATGGGGTAATAGGTGCCGTAAAGCAAATCAATTTAATAGATTGGTAGTGCTTAATACGGCTTTTAGTGTTAAAAAAGTAAATAAGGAAAAAATATGAAAACAACTTTAAAAATGGCGGTAGCAGTTTGTGGTTTTGTGGGTAGCATCTCCTATAATCCAGGCGTCGAAATTGAATATCTTGAGGACAATGAATTGTTTGGAAAAACAAGTGTTCAACAAGCTTCCGGTTGGTCATGGGGACTGTCCTCTGCTCAAGCTGTTCCATGTTATGGATTATCATGTTATTTTTCAGATCAATCTATCGACGACGGAGCAAATGAAGATGCTCAGTGGGAAAGATACGATGCTTGCTTAGATGCTGCTCAAACTCCCGAGGAAGAACAAGCATGTGAGCGTTATAAGCCATGACTCTAAATATGGGATAGATATCAAAACTTGTTGTGATATCTAAATTAAGTTAAAAGGCTCGCATTGACGAGCCTTTTTTGCAACCTATAGGGTATCGTGTGCGTAAATAAACAAACGCAATATATAACTAATAACTCAAATTGCGCTTATAAGGATTTTACTTAATGATTGAAATTTCCAACCTGTCTAAATCCTACCAAATGGGCAGCATCAAGGTACATGCACTATCTAATTTAAATCTTCACATTCCCCACAATCAATTTGTTGCCATTATGGGTCCTTCGGGTTCAGGCAAGTCAACTCTAATGAATATTTTAGGTTGTTTAGATCAACCTGATAGCGGGAGCTATAAACTGTCAAATGTCGAAATATCTGATATGGATGATGATGAACTAGCAAGTCTAAGAAACAACTCAATAGGATTTGTGTTTCAAACTTTTAATTTACAAGCACGGCGTAGTGCACTAGAAAATGTCATGATGCCTTTACGTTTTTCAAACTGTAGTAAGGCTGATGCGAAAAGGCGAGCCGAGGTTTTATTATATAAGATCGGGTTAGGTGATAGAACCTCGCATAAGCCATCGGAACTATCTGGAGGTCAGAGACAACGAGTAGCCATTGCTCGTGCGCTCATCAATAACCCCGATATCCTTCTTGCAGACGAACCTACCGGCAATTTAGACAGCAAAACAACCAAAGAAATCATGCAGCTGTTTCACGAATTACATAATCAAGGACAAACAGTCATTGTTGTTACCCATGAAGACGAAATTGCGGAACATGCTCAACGAGTAATTATTCTTAAAGATGGTCAGATCGTGCAAGACGGTACCAGCATACAAGAGTTGAAAACACGTATTAAAGAAGAGGTTCTCAATGTCTAATACTCTAACACACAAGCGACCATACCGATTAGACTTAATATTTTTGATAACAAATATTGTTTTAGTCGCTGTATTTCCAAGCACTCTTTTGGCAACTGAGCATCTATTACTAACCGGAAAAGTAAAAGCGGGTGTAACGCAAAATTTTACCGCACCTTGGTCACCAACATGGAACCAACAAATAAAATGGTTAAAACCCGAAGGCGAACTAGTTGAGCAAGGAGATTTAGTCGTTCTGTTTGATACCTCAGGTTTAGATAGTCAAATAGAACAGCAACAATCCTTATTAAGGCAAAGCAAAGAAAAAGCTAAAAATAGCCAACTCAAACTAGAAAAAGAAATTATCAACGCAGAGCATGATTTAATCAAAGCTCAACTAGAGTTGGATTTTGCTAAGGCTTCGGTAGATATTCCTAAAACCTATCGCAGCAATCTTGAGGAAGACAACTTAAACTTCGATCTTAAGAAAGCTGAAGAAAGCCTCGATTTGGCTATTTCAAAACTAGAAACTAACCAAGACTCATTAAAGGCTGACACTGACAAACAACTTTTAGAAGTGAAAAAAATACATGCCGAGTTAACAAAAACAGAAGAGGAATTAGAAGCATTACAACTACGATCTAATCGATCTGGTGCCGTATTACACGCATCTCACCCTTGGAATGGTAGCAAAATTACAGAAGGTCAATCGGTCCAAACTTCATGGAAAGTCGCATCTATACCTGGTAGTGGTAGCGAATATATTCAAGCTTGGGTTAACGAAGTTGACTGGCCCTATTTAAAACTTAATCAAAAGGCAATACTGACATTAGATGCCTATCCTCATGATTCTTTTACCGGTAAAGTAATCGCAGTAGGTCTGCAAGCAGAAAAAAAAACAGAGTGGGGACGATCAACTTATTATGATGTAAAAATACAAATACTGAAACCATCTACTAATCATCTAATGCCGGGAATGAGTGTTAGAATCGAATTTCAAAAAACTCGACAATCTGCAGCTAACCAAAGTAATGAAAAAGAGAACGCCAGCTAATGACTCGGACTTTAATTTTAACTTTATGCTCTCTATTTGTTCTTCAAAGTTGTGAGCAAACGACATCCATAAAAGCAAAAACTGAAAAAATCTCAATCGTTGAAGCAAATGGTGAGTTAGCATCAAGCGAAACAGTTATTATCTCTCCTCCATTTGTAAACCAGCAATGGCAATATAAGATTACTTTTATTGTTCCAGAAGGAAGTAATGCTAAAAAAGGGCAGCCAATTATTCGATTCGACAACAGTCAGATCGCACAGAAGCTTTCAGTCAAACAAAGTGAACTCAACACTTCTAAAAAGGCGTTGGAGAATATCTATTTAACAACAAAAGCTGAGCAAGAAAAACAAAAATTAGATTTAGCAGAAGCCATAATGAAACAAGATAAATCAGAAAGGAAATGGAAGAACTCTAAAGGGCTTGAGAGCCGTTTAGAAGTAAAAAAATTATCCGTACAATATCAACTAGCCAAAAACGAGGCAAAGCGCCTAGAACGTATCTTAAATAAGTCAGAACAAGCCACCAAGGTAAAAATCGCTATTGAAGAAAGTAAAGTTGAAAGATTACAAATCGAATCAACCGAATTACAAGCAGGGCTTCAAAAAATGACTATCACATCACCTAAAGATGGCATCGTAATGTATATGCCTGACTTTAATGGCAATAAAATATCTTCAGGTGATACTGTGTGGCGAGGACGACAATTAATCGAGTTACCATCAATTGATCAAATGATTATTAAAGGTCAAATACTAGAAGCTGACGCAGGGAAAGTAAGTGTTGGGCAAAATGTTGAAGTTATTTTAGACGCTATTCCAGAACGTGTATTCAAGGGAAAAATAAGTCAATTAGGAAAGATTTTTCGACGAAAAAGTAATGAACAAGCCAACATTATTTTGGATGCGGATATTATGCTCAATGATCCTGACGTATCCTTAATGAGACCCGGCATGGCAACAAGAATAAAGGTGATGATAAATGAAGAATAACACGAGCAACTATTTATCAACTCGAGCACTTTCTCTCATCAGTATTTTTATATTGTTCGGTTGCAGTGAACAAGAATCGAAGTCAACGATTGAAGTTGTTATACAAAAAAAAGATTTTATAGTAAAAATTCCAACGGAAGGTGAATTAGAAGCTGTAACAGCAACGAGTATAGGTATGCCAGGCTCAGTACGTACTCCACAAGTACTAGAATGGCTAGCAGAAGAAAACACATTAGTCAAAAAAGGTCAAGTTGTGGCTCGATTTGATGGGCGAAAATTCCGCCATCAAAGCTCACAAGAACAAATTGAAATTGACAAAGCGAATATAGGAATTGACACAAAAGAAAAAGAACTTTTTAACGAAAAAAACGAAATTGTAAGTAGTTCTCAGTTGATTGTTGAAGAGCTGCAAATGTCCAAACGTTTCAATGTTGACGACCTACAAGTTTATTCACGCAACGAAATAATTGATGCATTACGAAACCAAAGTTATCTATTCGCCAAGGAAAACTATACTCAATGGCGAGGCGATAGTCATGAGAAAAAATCTACTTCAGAGTTGCAGCTTCTCTCGTTGAAGAAAAAACAACATGATATAAAATTGCAAACATACCAAAGCTCGCTGCAAACTTTAGAAGTTCTCGCTCCCCACGATGGGCTATTTGTTCTTAAAAAGAACCGGCGAGGAGAAAAACCCCATATAGGTGACACTCTATTTCCAGGAATGAAATTGGCTAGTTTGCCTGACTTGTCAAAACTTCAAGCTAAAGTATTTATATTGGAGTCAGAAACAGCTGGAGTAAAAGTCGGTCAACGTGTTGAAATTATCCTTGATGCTTATCAAGATGAAATCATACTTGGCGAATTAACAACGTTGGATGCTATCGCAAAAACACGCAATAGAGGAAATCCGACTAAATATTTTGAGGCTATTGTGAGTATTGATAGTAAAAAACTCGATCACTGGCGACCAGGGAGTCAACTAAAAGCAACTATTTATGTTTCTGAAAAACCTCAAGCTATTAGCATCCCCTCTCAGGCTATGTATACGGATGGCGACAAATATTATGTCGACTTAAAAGACGGAAGTGACTGGATAAAAAGAGAAATACAAATAGGTCTCAGAAATACCGCAAAAACTGAGATATTAAAAGGCTTATTAGAAGGTGATATCATTTCGCTCTTTGATCAACAACGAATCAAACAACAAGGCGAAAAGTATGGGATTCACTGATTCATTGAAAGATGCATGGGGAGAATTGTGGCATCATAAAATGCGCACCGCATTAACATTGTTAGGTATGATTTTTGGCGTTGGTGCAGTTATTGCTATGTTGAGTATCGGTGAAGGAGCCGAGCAAGAAGCGCTAGAATTGATTGATTCAATGGGCTTAAGAAATGTTATCGTTAACGTTAAACAAATGGATGACCAGCAGTTAAAGGAAATTCGTGCTCATTCTAATGGATTGTCTCTTCGAGATCTGCAGGTAGTCACTGAAACTCTCGAATTTATTGAAGAATCGAGTGCAGAAAAAAAAATTAAATCTTACATCATTATTAGTAACGGTAAAACTAGCGATGCGACAGTTTATGGAGTCAGCGCTAGTTTTTTTGAGCTATCAGGCTTTAATGCGGGCGATGGTAATTTTTTCACTTCTGATAACAACAGACACTATCAACAGGTTGCCGTTATTGGTAGTCATACCGCCAATCACTTGTATCCTAACGATAACCCCATCGGGAAATTAATCAAAGTAAATCACGTATGGCTAAAGATAGTCGCTGTAATAGAAAATAAGCAACTAGATAAAAATGAATTTCAAGGTATTAAGTTAGGTGGAGAAAAGAATCGAATATATATCCCGCTAAATACCGCTCTAAAGAAATTCAAATTTAAAGATCTAGATGACGAAATTGACACCTTTAGAGTCAAAGTAAAAAATAACGTATCACCAGAACTAGCCGCGATAGCTCTTAATCAATTATTAGAACAGCGCCATGGAAAAGTGGACGATTTTGAAATTGTCATACCCGCAAAACTAATGGAGCAACATAGACAAACAAGGCAAATTTTTACAATCGTGATGTCTTGTGTAGCAGGGATCTCCCTTTTAGTTGGAGGCATCGGAATTATGAATATCATGTTGGCTACTGTATTAGAAAGAACGAAAGAAATTGGTTTATTAAGAGCCGTAGGTGCCCGAAAAAGGGATATTCTAAATTTATTTATGGTCGAAAGTTTTACCGTATCAGCGATAGGAGGGATTCTTGGAATATTGCTGGGATTTGTTATTGCTCAAGTCATCGCTTATTATGCTGACTGGAATGTCGGCTGGTCTTTCTTAGCTATTTTTATGTCTGTTGGTGTATGTGCTGTAGTAGGTTTAATATTTGGGCTTTACCCTGCTATTAAGGCTGCAGAAATGGATCCAATTGATGCGCTGCAAAGAGATTAATTTAGTCCTACTTCAGACAAAGTACCAAAAGTTGAATTCTACTACTAAATGCTTACACTCTATATTATTGAATAGTTCTCATAAGAATTTCAAACTACACTCAAGAGACTTAAAGAAAGCTATTCAATAATCAACTCGCTTTCTCAAACTTTTGGTTCGTCCCTCTTTAGTTTTACTATCCATTCTTTTCGCTTGAGAGGATTTACTCGGCTTGGTTGGTCTTCGTTTTTTTTGAACTTTGATTGCCTGCTTAATGATCTCAACCAATCTTTCCAGTGCATCCTGTTTGTTTTTTTCTTGAGTTCGATATTTTTGCGCTTTGATCACCAAAATCCCATCCGCAGTTACGCGACTATCCGATAACTTGAGCAATTGCTCTTTGTAAAAATCAGGTAATGACGACTGCTTGATATCAAATCGTAAATGGATAGCAGAAGAAACTTTATTAACGTTTTGACCACCTGCACCTTGCGCACGGATAGCCGTTAACTCTATTTCGTCTAAATTTAACTGGACATTGTTTGTTATTTGCATTGTTACCTAACAAATAATTTCGATCGTATCGTTAATTTTAATAGCGCCAGAAGATCGCGGGATCAAATTCATACCAAATACGACCCCGCCTATTTCTCTTCGGTACTGGGTTAGAGTAGTCAGTGGTTCTCGGCTTTCGTTTTTTATTCCAGTGTTTGGATCAATTGTCGTCAAAATACACCGGTCGCATCTCTTAACTGCATCGAATTCAACTCCACCAATTTTAATTTTTTTCCAGTTATCTTCCGCGTAGGCTTGGCAGCCATCAGCTATAATGTTCGGTCTAAAACGGTTCATTGTAACAGGTACTTCCAACCGACTATTAAGATCATCTAACGAGGATTGGGAGATCGCTAACAAAGGATATCCATCGGCATAACTAACAATATCATGACCTTTAGAATACCTTGGATTGCTCGCTCTTGGTTTCTTATGGTTATACTTAACCAGCCGAACAGAAGTATTCAGATATTCACTAAACCATTGATTGATTTTTTCTTTTGCAACGAATCCATCACACTCGCTTCGCCAAATTTTCACATAAGTCGTTTCTAAAGAAAACTCATCCTCACTGATCATTAAATCCGAAAAATTGGGTGCCGTTATTTTCAACTTATCATTTTCTAAATATGTATCAACTAATGCCAACTGTGTATATTTTCTTTGAGTAATAAATAATCCATTGTCATCGATCAACATTAATAGTCGATCTTTATCTAGTCCGTAAGGAAAAACCTGCGAGCTTTGAACAGATATTCCCGTTAGAGACTTAACTGGATAGATACGAATATCTGATAAATGAGAATTTTGCATTGATTAATTCCTCTGTAACGGATAGATCAATTTTTCCAATCCATTGACTTTAATTTCATAAGTCAACTGCAATAACTCACCCAATTCACTTCGTGGAAATCCCTGACCAGAAAACCAAACTAAATAAGGCTCGGGTAATTCAATCAGATTGCGTCCCTGGTATTTGCCAAAAGGCATTTTCATATTGGCTACTTTATTTAGATTCTCTGGGTCAAACATTCGCTAATTCCATTATCGACGACGGCGCTTTTTTTTCTTTTTTCGTAACCCTTCTTTTTCAACTTTTGCCAATAGTTTAGCTTCTACCTCAACCAACTCCTGTTCCACCATTGTTGGCGTTTCTAAACTCGTGGCTCCCATGGTGAAATTTCTGAACTCATTGATGAATATTTTACAAACTCTATCTAAATCAACTCGTCCACCGGCTTGTAAACAACCTCTTCGTCGACCAATTGATTCAAGTAATAAAGTAATATCTGTTTCTAATTCTTCTAATTGAAAATTCTCTTTTAATCGCTCTGGATAATATTTCAAAAAATACTCCGCCGCATAATACGCAATATCATCATATTCCACCACCGTATCTTTTATCGCTCCAGTGATCGCAAGTCGATAACTACTATGAGTGTTTTCGATTTTTGGCCATAAAAAACCGGGCGTATCAAATAGAATGATCCCGCTATCTAGATCAATCCTTTGTTGTCTTTTAGTCACAGCAGGCTCGTTGCCCACTTTTGCTATGCTACGACCAGAAAGAATATTAATAATGGTCGATTTTCCGACATTCGGTATTCCCATAATCATGGCATTAATCGGTTTACCTTTTTCCTGAAAATCAGGAAATATTTTGTGGCATAGTTTTGCAATCTTTTTGACTTGTTCTGGCTGTTTGCTGGTGATTGGGAGCGACTTGGTTTTGCGCTGTTTATCAAACAGCTCACACCAAAGCCTAGTCTTCTCAGGATCAGCTAAATCGCTCTTGTTGAGCACTCGAATAACCGGTTTCGGATTAACGCTCTCTTCCAGAAACTGAGCCACCATTGGATTAGTACTGCTATACGGGATGCGGGCATCCACTACTTCGATCACCAAATCAACCTTCGGTAGTGCCTCTTTAATTTCTTTTTGGGCTTTATGCATGTGCCCTGGATACCACTGAATGGTCATAACTGTTTCTGATCCTGCTTTTTCTGATCCCGCTTTATAGTTGGTCTATTATCCTCGAATAACCACCCAGACACAAAAATATCAGCAAAAACGTTTAATTATGCTAAAGTTAGTTAAGGGTAATATCACTTAAGAGGGATATCTGATGGACAGTGAAAGACGCCAATATAAACGGGTTGAATTTGACGCTTCTGCTAAGTTATCGAAAGACAATCAAACCTTTGATTGTCAAATAATCGATTTATCAATTCATGGCGTATTATTGCGACCACACGGCGTTATACGTTCGACAGTTGACGCTCTATATGAACTTGAAATTCCTCTTTCAGATAAACAAAACAGCGTAAAGATGACACTGAAGTTAATGCATCAACACCCCGATAATTTGGGTTTCATTTGCGAAAGTATCGATCTTGATAGCATTACTCATTTACGCAAAATCGTTGAGCTGAACAGTGGCTCTCCCGAACTGTTAGAAAGAGACTTTCAATCGCTAATGAACCAATGACCAATTTACCTTATCGCCAAATGATAAGAGGTGAGAGACTGGTGGATAAAGTACTTGAGATGTCAAAGTAAATTACCAGACCTTTCACCAGCTAATTCAACTGATTAATTTTAAGGTACCTGTTAAAAACTATAACGCACAGACGCTAGCCAGGTTCGTCCACGATTCGGATATTGAGTATCGAGCAAATTAGGAACAATTCTAAATCCAGCCGTTGGATAATATTTGTCATTAATATTTTTTGCTGAAAGTGACGCGACCAAACGTCCATCAACAGACTCCCATTTTGCCATTAAATTCACTAGCGAAAATCCTTCTATCAAGATTGAATTGGCGGTGCTCATGAAATAATCGTCGGTATAACTCACATCACCGGCAAACGTAATCTCACCGGAGTTGTTGGGTAAACTGTTAGTATATATTAACCCTAATCGGGCTTGTTTATCAGGGGTATATTTTAGTTCAAGATCGGAGTTTACAATATTATCATTTTGTGTGCCAAGGGTGAAATCAACGCTAAAACCGTCTGAAATTTTTGCGCTTAATTCTGCTTCAAGCCCATTGACCCTCGCGTCGGGTGTATTAACGGTAACGCCTCCCACACCTGCAACTGCCAGTTGGAGTTTTTGATAATTCACATAAAAGTAAGTGGCATTAAAAGTTACCGTGTTATCGAGAAAGCTGGACTTGAAACCAGTCTCATAACTTTCAGCCGTTTCCGGCTCAAAAATATCGCTGACCACACTGGCAACATCACGTGCCGCTGGATTGATGCCAATGCCGCCAGAACGAAAGCCTGTGCCTGCTGAAAAATAAGCAAAAAGATCGTCGGAGAAAACATAATCCATCGCTATTTTCCAGGTGGTTTTGTCAACCGAAAGTTTCTCAGAAAAATCAAAACCAAATGAACCATCGTTGTTAAAGCTCTCAAACATCACCTCTTTGGATTCATCTGTGTAGCGTAAGCCAGTCGTCAATGTCAAACGTTCACTCAGTTTGAAATCAGCCTCCGCGTAAATCGCAAAGGCTTCGGTATCCAGCGTGGTAAGCTGGGTCGTTGCTGGGCCAAAAACTGCTGGAAAAACATTAAAACTTGATTTACTATCATTTTTTTCTCGCAGCATAAAAATACCAGCGGTCCAATCAACCGTGTCTCCATCGGTAGTGATATAAGCCTCTTCGGTAAACTGATATTCATCCAGATTTTGTATCAGAGCTTCTAATAGTGCCAGCGGAGTACCATCCGGATCATTCATACTCCGATTGGTAACACTTCGATAGGCAGTAATAGAAGTGAAATCAAATTGATCACTTTCATGAGTTAAATCAAAAGATGTACCCAAGACTTTGAGCGAGCCAGCGGGTGCAAAACTTAATGAGGCGGTATAGATATCATCATCAGTATTGAATGCGGGTACAATCGACGAACTCAACGCGCCGCCACTTTTTTCGTTCATATAATCTGCGCGAACGACTAGTTCCCACTGTTCACTCAAAGCAAAAAGGGCTGTGGCTCGACCTTTAATAACATCATCGATAAAGGCTTTTTTGCCGGAATTAAGTTCTGTCATAAAACCATCATTTTGACGCGAGCTAATCGCAAATCGCAGAGCACTCACACTTTCTTGCAGCGGCAGGTTTACAAATAAATTGGTGTTGAGTTGTGACTCATTGCCTACGCCCACTGAAAGTTCCGATTCAACACTATCCAGAACCGGTCTTTTGGAGATCACTCGCAGGGCACCTGCCGAATTATTGCGACCAAAAAGCGTTCCCTGGGGACCGCGTAGAAATTCTACTCGTTCAACATCATAAAGATCAGTCAGCGCACCAAAAGGTCGTGCGTGATAAACACCGTCAACGTATATACCGACCGGGGAATCAAAGCTGGAATCCGGGTTATCCATGCCGATGCCGCGGATAAAGACCTTAGTGGTACTCCCCCCACTTAGCCCTTCTTCAAGGTAAAGGTTGGGAACCAAATTGCGCAGATCCTGTAAATTGTCAATTAAATTCGTCGAGAAATCATCACCACCAATCGCGGTAGCGGCACCAGCGTATTCCTGCAGAGATTCTGTCCGTTTTCTTGCGGTGATTACCAGTGTGTGGTTTGACTCGGCCGCAAGGCTTGATTCATCAGCTTGGTTCTCTGTTTGATTATCATTTATCGAATTTCTTTCTGACTGACCGTCTGGTTGATTAGCCTCATCGCTCTTGTAAGCTATAGATTCCTTAGATGCAACCAGCGTTTCTGACCAAGCTGACTGACAGATTGTTGCAAGGGCTGCAACTCCAATACTCGCGAGGATAAATGGATACTTGTTCAATTTTTATTCTCCAATGGTTTGTTGGATTTGGATGTCGTGTGATAAGGATCGATCAAAATTTCCATTGAACGAGCGAGGCTTGAAGAATATTATTTACAGGGAGCCTTTTTAGCTGACAAACCACTTATTATTCTTATAAATTTAATAACAATTAATATCGCTTATTTTATTTCACTGAATATAGAATGGAACCATCCTGATCCTAGGAAACTGACCACATAATGCCAAGATTTCCCTTAAAACGAAATAGCAAAAAAGAATGATAATTTGAACTGGTTCTCAATTCGCGCTATAAAATAGAGGTCACCGCATGAAAGCACTTAAACGAGCAGTCATTTCTTCTTAGCCAGGATTTTTCTTATCATGACCAAGCGAATTTTAAATAATGGATTTTTGGGACCTATCCAATTAAGAATCTTTTTGTATTTGTGCACATAGGGGTCAAATTGAAATGCCCAGGGGTAGGCGACGATAGGTCTTTTTTTAAGTAAAATATTGACGACTTCTGCTGCGACGACACCGGAGACTAATTGGCAAGCTAAACCTAATGAAGGGGCTACTCCAGTTTCCACGTTGATTTTTCTAAAATCCATATATTGAGTATGGGTACCTTTCGTTGCGCCTGCCAGCATTCTGGCAAGAACTTCATCATCAGACATACCATCTTTTAGTCCACAGGCCTTGTCGATAGATTTTCCGTGTGGCGAATGAATCGTCGAAAGGACGCTAAACCCAAGCGGGGCGGCAGTTACAACATAAATTCCTTTTTCTCTCGCCTTGTTAAAAAGTAATCGCCTTGTTTGTGGGACAAAAACATCCAGAGAATCAACAACGACGTCAACGTCTTTCAGAAAGTCGTCAATATTAGATTCGTTAATACCTTGCTCATAAGCGATAATGTCTGCAGAAGGGTTGATATCCTTAATGAACTTCTCCATTACTTCAACTTTGCTTTTACCGACAGTAGACTGAAAAGCCCCGTATTGCCGATTAAAATTTGCATAATCAAATTCATCAAAATCGGCCAACTTGAATCTGCCCAAACCTGTTCTGGCAAGTGTGACTGCGTGAACCCCTCCAACGCCTCCCATGCCGGGGATCGCTATTCGACTGTTTCTTAATATTTGCTGCTCTTCCGGGTTAATAAGTCCTAGATTTCTGGAAAATGACTTTTGATAGATTTGATCCGTATTCAATCGATTTCTCCAATTAACAGTTTGGGTTGTTGTTCGTGTGAAACTACATCGGCGAATTTTACAACCGACAATTTATTGTACGCATTGGTTTGTAATCTACAAAGGTGTGTGACCATTTAATCTCTGCAGGTTCAATTCCCCGCAGATCGCCGCAGAGTTTTTTATTTTAAGGTGAACCAGCCAATAATATAGGTTGAGCGAACATTTATCAACATGCTAGCATAGGAACAAATCTCTCTATACTATTCAAAATAAAGTTTCGTTGTTTGCTTGTATAGAAACCTATGACAATGTCCCTAGTGGTTATGCTCTACCTAAGGAGACTAGGGGGTTGAAAATCGTTTCCACCTGACACCAAAATGAGACAAATTTGTTTGAAAGAAATTGAAAAATTTTCCAGGTTAAATTTTAATGAGCGTTGTGACGGTTCGCCACCCTGGGTTAAAGATGCATTGTTAAAACAGATCCATTTTCCACTGTGGAAATATCCCGATCGATCGCTACTAGAAAATAAAATCGCTGAGTTTTATCAGATCCCATCATCAAATGTTATGGTAACAAATGGCGCGAGCGAAGCCATTCAAATTATATTACTCGCTTGTAAATTTTCCTATCTTCCCTATAAAAAAATCCTGTTGCCAATCCCAGCCTTCATCATATACGAACACTTACTTTTGCAGTGGAAACAGCAGTATACCTGCATTCCATCAAATTTAAATCATAGTGTTGATCAACAACAAATACGGCAGCAATGGCGCTCATCCAAAAACACTCTGTTAATTCTGACACGACCAAATAATCCAACCGGAGAGATGTTGCCGAAAGCATTTGTTCAAGACCTGTTGACGAGTGCCGCCAAGAATAACAATATATTGCTGCTGGACGAAGCTTACAGTGATTTTGCAGAAAATGATTGCGTCGATTTATTATCCGAGTCTGACAATCTAATTATTTTAAAAACATTTTCCAAAGCCCATGGTTTAGCTGCGCTTCGGGTAGGTTATATCCTATCGAATCCAGCAATCACTAGCGTAGTTAACAAAATAACGATTGGATTTAATGTTTCTGGCTTGTCATCACAATTAGCGCTAGAATGTTTTAGTGAATCGGCTCAAGCTGAACTACAAGGCTACCTTTCGGCAATTAAGAAGAACCGTGAGATCTTGGCAGAGACTCTCAAACCTCTGGGTTGTATCCCTTTTGCTAGCGAAGGCAATTTTATTTTTTTGAGTTTGTCTGAGGAACAAGCCTCATTATTAAGAAATTTTTGTCAACAGCAACACATCCATGTCAGAAGTTTTAACGAGTTTCCGTACACTGAATTGCCGTTCAATAAATCGCGTTTGCAAAATTGCGTGAGAATAACGATACCGCTCGATATTCAGCCGTTACTTAAAGTTTTTAGTAAACTTAAAATTATCGCTTCCCCCAGAAAGTAACATATATTTACATGACTCTTAGTTGTCTATATTCGGCACGTTGGTGTTTTTGTTCCAAGAGAAAACCACGCCATCTGAGTAATAGGTCACATTAATATATAGGCTTGTTAAGCCAGCATGCCCTATAATTTTAAGTACAAGTCTAGTCACTAAATGCCAATAACTAAATATGACGAAATCCAGCCACAAAATACCACAAGCTATTAAAATTGGTTGGGCTATTGGTGAGTTAGGCGTTGCTTTCTATATCGTCGTTAGTATGGCATTTTTAATGTTTTTTCTGACTGAAGCGCTAGCTATTTCTCCGGCATATGCAGGTTTGGCTATATTCGTCCCGAGGATTTGGGATGCAGTGACTGATCCATTAATGGGGATTATATCGGACAAGACGCGTTCAACTATGGGGCGTCGGCGACCTTATTTGTTGATCGGCTCGATACTCTTTGGTGTCAGTTTTTGGCTCACCTTGTCTCCGCCAGATAATATGAGTGAATTAGGTTATGTTTTGTACTTTTCGTCGATGTATATTTTGGCTAGTACTGCGTTCACCCTGTACGATATTCCTTACTCTGCTATGGCAGCGGAAATGACGGTTGATTATGAAGAAAGAATCCGTCTTATCAGCTACAAAATGATGGGGGCGAGATCAGGGGTGATCATCGGGGCTTTTTTTTCGCCAATTATTTACCTTTCCCAGGATTCGCTTAAACAAGGTTTTGCATTGCTCGGCACCATTGGCGGTTTTTTTATTTTCATTAGTGGAATTATTGCATTTGTGTCAACAAAAAATGCGCGGCGTTCCGAGTCAAAAGGCGACAAGCTCTCGTTTAAAAATTTACAGTTTTTTTCTGAGATGCGGCAATTGGTAAACAACAGCGCATTTACACGTCTTTTTATGGTGTTTTTTTTACAAAATACTGCAATTGGAACAAGTGCAGCAATGCTTATTTATTTTCTAATTTTTCCCTTAGGTGCTCCGCAAGAAACTATTGGAACTTTATTTTTGTATGCGACGCTTACGGCACTGATCAGTACACCTGTTTGGACATACATTAGTTATCGTCTTGGAAAAAAGGCCACCTATCGCAAATCACTAATACTAACCGCATTAATTTTTTGTGGGGTATTTTTTTTGAATAGTGACTACTTTTTTCTGATCTACGGGATCTTTATTCTCCAAGGTTTTGGCGATGCTGGCAACCAGTTAATGCCAAACTCGATGGTTCCTGATACAGTTGAATATGACTACGCTCTAACGGGACAAAGGCGTGAAGGCTTGATCTATGGTGCATGGGCTTTTTGTAGAAAACTTGGTATGGCTTTTGGTGCTTTGATTGCAAGCCTAATGATGAGTTCGTTTGGCTTTATCAGTAGCGCTTCCACTCAAACGGAAATGGCTCAATTAGCCATACGGATTAGCTATACCATTCTTCCGGGATTAATTTGGATTGCAGCGTTATTTTTATTGCGGAGTTACCAACTTGACCCTAGAAAGTTGCAAAATTTAAGCGTTGATACTGTCGTCGTTAAGTAAAGAAACCTTTTACCGATAGTGTTTCATGATTATTCCAACCTCACCGTTTTAGCAAACCCAAAAGGAGAAAAAATTGGATCACAAAAGAAAAAACACTGGTTTATCTAACAAATTCGCGAAATATTTTTCTATCGCTTTGGCAGATACGGAAGAAATGAAACGTCAATGTTACGGTCTGGTTTATGAGAGTTACCTGGAAAAATTCAAAATTGATCCTACAGACTATCCTGAAAAAATTATATTTGATAAATATGACTCCTATTCTTTACATTGTTTGATTACCCATATCGCAACTGGTCTGCCTGCGGCTTGTGTCCGATTGGTTCCTTTTTCCCAAGAAGAACCGTTTCCATTTGAGACGCTTTGTGCCGAAAGCTTGGATACAGAAAAATTAGAGCAACTGGTGATTGATCCGCAAAAAACCTGTGAAATTGCCCGATTGGCTGTCGGTGATTTGTTTCGCAAAAGATCAAAAAAGGTACAAGGGCATTTGAGAGAGATTCAATTATCATTTTCCGAAGAAGAAAAACAGGTATTTGCGCTGACCTCTGTGGTTGGTTTTATTGCTGCCCTTGTATTAGCTGAAATATCTGGAAAAACAGGTGGATTTGTTATGGTAGAGTCTTTCTTGCTAAAATCATTGCGGCGCACGGGGCTTCCATTTCAACGAGTAGGCGCGGATATCACCTACGGTAGTAAGGAACACATTCAAGGTGCGCCTTATTTTGTTACAACCCAGTTGGCATTGGATAATATGCTTCCTGATTTTGTCGGCATATACCACTGGGTTAAGGATAATGTCAAACTTGATTAAATTTCTTGAGTTGCTCGATCTATCTCGCTTTCGATAGTCGACTAAAAACAGCACATCTGCTTGGGCGATTTGTCAAGATTTGGTCTGTTTGTTCGGATAGCGACTACACACATAGTCAGTTAAAGAAAGCCGCTGCATCGGGCAGAACTTTAGAAAAGCGCTGCATTTATCAATATCCGGCGAATCAACATCTGTGGTGAAGGCGGTGACCATTCGCCTACTGAGTTTCGGAACAAAGGGCCAGGCTAACCAACCCGCAATGTGTACCAAGAAAAGTGGGAAATGAATACATCTTGCCGGTTTTCCGGCAACTTTTGCGTAGATTTCAACCAGTTCATTCATGTTCAGATTTTCGGCACCCCCAAGCGAAAAGGTACGATTATGTGATCTGGGATCAGTCAGTGCCCATACGGCAAACCTTGCGACATCATTAGCCGAAATATAGTTTTGAGAAGCGTCACCACTTCCAGGTACGATCGCAACACCGAACTTCATAACCATTTTACCAATTGCATCGGCCCACGATTCCATAAAGGCAGTAGGACATAAAATAGTGTGCGTCAAGCCGCTATTCCGCAGATAGTTTTCGGTTGCGAATTTGATCCTGAAGACATCGAGAGGGTGATCGCTCCGTGAATCGTAGATAGACGTATATATAAACTGTTGGACGCCTGCGGCTTTGGCAGCGTCGATCAATTGGTGAGCACCTTTCCCATCAACCTGTTCAGGATTATTGCGGCGTTCGCCTAAAAACCCATGGGCGGCGTAGACGACTTGAGTAACGCCTTGACAAGCTGTTGTGATTGTTTGAGGCTCACAAAGATCGCCCGTCACAACTTCGACTCCCAAAGTTTTTAGCTTAGCTAATTTCTCAGGGTTTCTAGTCATCACTCGTACAGGCAGTTTCTTTTCCAGTAGCAATTGGACTATTTTTGAGCCAAGGAAACCGCTACCACCGATGATCAAAATCATATATCAGCCTCGGTTGCCTCAGTTTTGTTATAGGTAAATAATTCTTCAATTGAACGGCGTCCGGTGCGGGCAGAGTTTGCCGGCGCGTGACCGATTCTAAGTAACATTGCTGGCATTAGTTCGTCTTTTTCGCCCAGCATTGTGGTAAATTCTTTGATCAGCTTTTTGACTTTAGGCCATTGTTTGGCGGTGTAATAAGTAGAACCTTCTGTTTCCTTGAACCAAGCATGCAGTACTGGGCTAGCGGCAGGTTGGACAGCCAAACCAACCTTTGTGCACATCAGCCAGATTTTTTGCATTGCAATACCGGCGCTGAGTAAATCGTGAGTAGAGCTGGAGTTCGCCGAAACTGAAATGAATGCTGACGCTGACTGAGCCATTCGACGCTCGCCAAGACCAATAAATTTAGCAAAACCTAGCTTCATTGCAATATTAGTTACACGGGGTATTGAGAGAAAACGCAATAGCTTCTGTTGTATCAAACCGTCGGCCAAAGTCGCTGCGGGCATACCGGTCGGTGGAGGTAGCTCGTTCTGCTTGGGAAAGCGGATATTGGAAAAAACATGCCCGCTAATTGAGGGTATGTTGAAAAGTAAAGGCATAGCGGACGCCAGTAACTGACCTATTTCCTCAATTTCTTGTCGACTGTTGAATAGTTGAATAGAAACATTGGGATACTCCTTCGCGATGTCGTCTTGGGTGTTTTGACATTCGCTAAGTTCAGCGTCTGATAGCGGAAGGCTATCATACAATACTCGATTTGTGTGTCGTTCAAAAATGCTCTCTAACATTTTCTCGTTTGGCTCGGTGCGAGTTGTATCGTCAACTTCAAGCCGAGCAACGCAAATACTTCCCCCCATTTGATCTTTTGTATCCAAGGCTTGCCATTTAAATTCCCGACCAAAATATCCGCGTGCGGCAACTAGTGCATTTTCCAATGTCGCACCGATCGCGACCAAACTAGCTATTCTTGCCGCTGCCTGAATCTTACCATTTTGAGTTTCAGCATCCATATAGACCTCGAGAGACTGACCGTCATCTTGGCTTTCGAAATGCCAAGGCTGAATATTATCTCCAGAAGGAGCGCGAGCCGCAGCCGCTACTATTTTGCACATTTCTTCGTAAGTAAAACCAGTCATCAGTTAAGCCTCGTTATTGCCGCCTTTCGACGGATGAAAATAGTCGGATAAATACTTTGCTTCAGGGCGAAATTGGGGCGTTTGCAAACAAATCAAGATGGAACATACCATAACTCGCCGCAAGAAATAAAGAAAAGCGAATAAGGTATCTTGGCTAAAAAGCAAACATAATATTTGCCCAAGTTATAAATAGTAATTTTTTAAATTCACTATAACTCGTTCATTTCCTCTATCGCTTGTTGCAAACTATTAACAGGTTTAATCTCCATGCCCTTTAGCTTACCCTTGGGCGCATTCGCTCTGGGGACAATCGCCTTATTAAACCCATGTTTCACCGCTTCTTTAATTCGCTCTTGCCCGTTGGGCACAGGTCTTATTTCTCCGGCTAATCCCACTTCACCAAAAACAATCAGATCTTGTGGTAACACTTGATTTCTTAAACTGGAAACCGAAGCGATCAGTTGTGACAGATCCGCACTGGTTTCCATCACTTTCACGCCACCCACCACGTTTAAAAAGATATCTTGATCGTGACAAAAGATCCCTCCATGGCGAGATAATACGGCTAACAACATGCTCAGTCGATTTTGATCTAAACCAACCGCGACTCTCTTAGGATGACTTCCATGCGCTTCATCAACCAAAGCTTGAACTTCCACCAACAAAGGTCTTGAACCTTCCCAAGTAACTGTGACCACGCTACCTGATGATGCTTGTTGATATCGGGATAAAAATATGGCCGACGGATTTTGAACTTCTTTTAGACCTTCCTCCGTCATCGCAAAAACACCTAATTCGTTGACCGCACCAAAACGATTTTTAACTGCTCGCAAAATTCTATATCGACCATCTCGTTCACCTTCAAAATATAAAACCGCATCCACCATATGCTCAAGCACTCGAGGTCCGGCGAGTGCGCCATCTTTGGTGACATGCCCAACGACAAATAATGCGATACCTTTTTGTTTAGCAAACCGAACCAATTGTGCAGTACTTTCTCTCACTTGAGCCACGCCACCTGGTGCCGACTGTAAGTAGTCGGTATAAATTGTTTGGATCGAATCGATCACCATCACCTGTGGCTGACTTTTTTGAGCCATAGCGATAATTGTTTCAACTTTTGTTTCAGTTAACAAACTTAATTTGTCGCCATTTAGACCGAGACGCTTAGCTCGCATGGAGATTTGCTGCGCCGATTCTTCACCAGTGACATAAATAGCGTTCAGAGATTCGCTCAACCGGCACATGCTCTGTAATAAAATAGTTGATTTACCAATCCCTGGATCACCTCCTAATAAAACAACGGAACCGGGAACCAATCCGCCGCCTAACACCCGATCTAACTCACCTAAACTCGTGGCTATCCTTACCATATTGGTATGCTTGACATCGCTTAATTTTTGCAGCTTGACTTCACTTCCAGCGTAACCGGCAAACCGTCCTGTTTGTGGTTCATTGCCAACATTTAGCTGTTCGACTAAACTGTTCCATTCACCGCAATCACCACATTGACCGCCCCACTTGGGCGAGACAGCTCCGCATTGATTACAGACATACTGGATCTTGGTTTTTGACATTGATCTATTTCGTTTTGACTCGTTGACGCTTATCTTACTATAATAGCGTTATCTTTAGAATTCATACTTAATTACAAAATCGAAGTCCCCGATGCCGTCTCGTGCTCCTAAATCGCATTCTCCTCAATCCACACTTCATAAATCCTGGCACCCCAGGACTTGGAAAAATTTCTCGATCAAACAACAAGCTAATTACACTAACGATAAAGTGCTTGAAGAAACAATAAACGAACTCAATTTATTACCACCTTTGGTCAGTGTTGAAGAAATTGAAGCTTTGCGATCCAAAATCGCTTCCGCAGCTGAGGGCAATTCATTTATTTTACAAGGAGGTGATTGTGCAGAATTATTTTCAGATTGCAATGCTCAAGCCATCACCAGCAAATTAAAAATTTTATTGCAAATGTCGTTAATACTCGTCTATGGGCTCAACAAACCGGTCACAAAGATAGGTCGGTTAGCGGGACAATATGCTAAGCCTCGTAGCTTCGAGATGGAAACCATTAACGGAATAACTTTACCTTGTTATCGAGGCGATTTGATAAATGGTGTTGAGTTTACGGCTGAGCAACGAACCCCCAATGCTAAACGACTTCTTAAAGGTTATTCGTTTGCTTCGCTGACCCTTAACTACATTCGAACCTTAATTGATAATCAATTTGCCAGTCTGTCGAACATCGAAAACTGGGATCTTGATTTTGTTTCTCATTCTGCACGAGCCGATGATTATCACGCCATCATTCACAAGGTAAAGAACTCTCAATCGTTAATCGAAAATCTCACCCAACAAAGTGCCCAATCACCAGTTAGAGATCAGGTTTTTACTTGCCATGAAGCGCTGCACTTACACTACGAACAAGCCTTAACTCGTCAACATAATGTTAACCAATGGTATAACCTATCAACACATTTGCCATGGATAGGTATGCGTACCTGTCAGCTCGATTCTGCTCACGTCGAATATATGCGGGGAATTGCTAATCCGATTGCGGTAAAAATAGGTCCGTCGATGACTGTGGAACATTTGCTAAGTCTTTGCGAGATCCTTGATCCCTTAAAAATCCCCGGTAGACTAACCTTAATTACTCGATTTGGTAGCAAAAATATTTCAGAGTGTTTAGCAAAATTTATCCGACCAATTCAAGACAGCAACCGCAAGCCGCTTTGGTGTTGCGACCCAATGCATGGTAATACATCCACCACCGAAAATGGTACAAAAACACGTCGTTTTGACGCAATCATCGACGAACTAACACAGGCTTTTCAAATTCATAAAGAGCTAGGCAGCCATCTCGGCGGCGTTCACTTTGAACTAACTGGCGAAGATGTCACTGAGTGTATTGGTGGAGCCAGAGGCTTAACCGAAAAAGATTTAGAACGTGCTTACAAAAGTGTTGTTGATCCGAGATTAAATGCCGATCAATCCTTAGAAATGGCAATGCGGATCATCCAGTTAAATTTAGAATTATAAAGCGAGTATATACAACCCGTTCAATTAAACAGCTTTTTTAATGTTTCGTTCGCTTGTTTAATTTTAATAAATTCTTGTTGGTTTCCTCCTTTGTCCGGATGGTGTTTACTCGCCAGTTCGTTGTAACGTTTTTTTATAATCTTTTTATTGATAGTCGGACTATTGTCCAAACCCAGTATTCGAATAGCTTGCGCTTTTTTGTCAATCGCCAGATACTTCTGCCAAAAATCATTAAGCATTTCTGATACTTTTTCATCGGAAAGCGCTAGATTTTTTAAATCAAGATAAAACTCTCTTAAAGCATCAGTGTCAGCGATCGCTTTAGAATCAAAAATTTGGTCACTAATGGTTATTTCAATAGCCGAAATTAACAGATTTTTTCTGTGCGCGACTAACTCATCTCTTAACAGGTATAGTTGATGAAATAGAAAGAAATGCTTTTTGTATAAAGAAGGATCATCCCCCAATGAACTAAAGAAACTCGAATGATGTTCTTGCAAGAATTGTAACAGCAAATATTCGCTAGTCCTCCCTCCAGAAGATAATACAAAATCAATGATAATCTGTTTATTCATCATATTTATTTGATCCATAGATTAAAAAGTAGTTTAGATATATTTACCCAATAATGCTAGTATTAAGTTTATTGGCATAGAACTTTTTATAAAGAGTTTTTTCTAAATATGAGCGACAAAGAAGAGCAAACATCACCCGGCATTTTCAGCGTTATATTGAGTGTTCTCGCTGCAATGGTTGGCATACAAAGTGACAAGAATAGGAAAAGAGATTTCGAAAAAGGTCGAATGAGTCACTATATTTTTGTTGGTATTGTAATGGTCGCTATTTTTGTTTTTACGCTTATAGCAATTGTTAATATCATTTTAGAAGATACTGCTAAATAACGAAAAATAGCATTTATGATAAACATCATCCAAGCCAATAAAAGCAACTTACAAGACGCTGTTTTTCTTTTTGAAAAATATCGATCTTTTTATCATATGCCAAATGATTTTAAAGCAGCAAAATATTTTATCTCTGAGCGACTCAACAAACATGACTCTTTAATCTTTCTAGCATATAAAAAAAATACTCCCGTTGGATTTATGCAAATTTATAACTCATTTTCCTCCGTTGCAATGCAGCCCATTTGGATTTTGAACGATCTTTTTATCGAACCATCAGCAAGGCGTTCGGGCTGCGCAACCAAAATGCTGAAACACCTATACGAACAGGCAATCCAAAACAGCATCTTTTCAATTAAACTAGCAACGGCGATCGATAATCATTCAGCGAAAGCTCTTTATGATTCACTCGGATATAAATTAGTCAGCGACTTTGATAACTATTGTAAAACTGTGCCTTTATGAATAAAAAGGCTTTGAGATACAAGAATGGTCATTACATTTATACAGGCATCTGAATCAAAGATAATTGCAAAGCTTGTCATACAACTGGCTCAAAAAATTTGCACGCGAACCAATACAGAGCATTTTGATATTGACCTTAAAACAACCGCTAAACGGTGTAAAGAATTGCTTTCTACCGAACACTGTGCCGACAAATGGAACAGGGCTTCTTGAAGAATATGTCGAAAAGTCGCTCATTCCCAAAATGGCTATTTCTTCATTTCATTTGTTTGCATGATTACCACCATGATCAAAGCTAAAATCGGCAGGTTTTTGGTTAAAGGACCGAAGGGGTGCAACCAAAATGAAGCATCAATCAATGTCAACAGTATTGTGTAGATGACTATAGTGATGGCTTGTAACCAGCAACAAAGTTTAATCGCCTTATTTGAAACAATCCAAATTCCCAAAGAGACGTCTAACAAACTCCCGCCATACACAAATACATTAGCTAGACTCCCGTTAATATTGGCTTTTTCCAAAATAGAAAATCCAATTTCCGGCGAAATAAAAACAGCAATCATTGCTGTTGAGATCCACAAAAAAGATAGTGAATACAGTGCTAATTTATTGGTCAATCGTTCCATATTGAACTCAGCTTAAAAAAGGTTTAAAGACCATCAACCAAAAGATAACCAATATAGCAACAAAAGCAGGAATACCAAGAAGTGTCCAAACCGTCATTAGTCTTTTAAATTCTGGGTTGATCTTATTTGATTCAAGCGAGCTCGCTGCAAGTTCTTTTAGTCGATATTGAATACGCAGTACTGGCAACCAGCAAATACCAATAAAAATAAATAATCCGCTCACCCAATAAAACCATGTGGAGAAAAACGAATAATTTAATTTATTCATTAACATCAATCCTGTGATAACTTGAGTGATTATGGCTGGTGTTGTAAAGATCCAATCTCCAAGGATCACTGTTTTGGCTGTGACATAAATCGCTTGCGGATTATTTGAACGATTTGCCATAAACATAAAAAAAGCAATACCAGCGCCCGTTCCCGTCACCACAACCGCTGAAAGAATATGGAGCAATTTTAGCAACAAGTAACTATCCAATGTTCTCTCCTGAATAATCTTTAACGATAACTTCGCACTCGTTTTGGATTTTTTCTACATGGGTCGTGATGTCCAAGTCTTTTATATGTTGTTCAAATTCTTCCAAGGTATACATTGCCAAACATGGAATCGCACCACGAGTTTGGATCTCTTCGGCAATTAATTTTTTCGCCAATAAAATTGCCGAAATGGTTGGAATACAAGGTCCGATACCATTATCGGCAAAAAGAGACCATTTAATCGATTGATAACCGCCATTCAAATCATTCCCCTTAATGGAGATCTGCATTCCACCTTTGTCGGTTCCAAATCGATTAAACCATTGACTAACTTTCACAATTAATTTGGTCGTAGGTGCCCAGTTTCTTACCAAGCCGATTTTAGTTATAGCTGCCATTCCAACCATAATTAAGTGTAAAATCGATAGCTCTAATCCCGCCTTAAAACTTACACGTTTTTTAACCTTATATCTTTCTGGAAAAAGAGTGAGATCCGGTACATCAACATTTGCAAGCCATCGTTTACCAAGCTTATCACCAAAATCAAGTATTTTTGGCTGCATCCATCCGTAGGCTTTATTCCATTTTCCTTCAGAGAAAACTTTAAAAGAATGTCCCGTGTAAGATAAAATTCCCCTGATGGTCGCTTCGCCTCTTTCTGCTTTGTTTCCCGGAGCAATGGCTATATCAATCGAGTCAATCCTTGAAAATGCAGATTGATAATGATCAACTACTGTCGAGGATAACCCTGGAACAGAACTAGCACCACTAACTATTAGCAGGTTTTTCTCTTTTGCTGTGCGATCCAGCGACGGGATATGACAAGTAAAACTTCGGTCATCAGACAAGTCGATATAATGAGCGCCAGCATTTATGCAAGCTAAAGGAATCGAATAGTCTTGCCCTTGAAAAGGTCCGCAAGTATGAATAACTAAATCGACAGATAATTCTTGTAATTTTGACCGGAAGTTATTATCAAAAATATCAAGCACCAAAGCTTGAAGCTGACAGTTCCCTCGCTCTTTTAAAGACTCAACTAACGAGCTTGCCTTGTTAAAATTTCTACCGGAAACTAGCAATTTAATTTTCGGTATAGTTGAAAGATGCTCGGAAATTCGCTTTCCAAAGTTCCCATAACCACCTAAAACTAAAATCGTTTTCATAATCTGATTTCAAAAACAAATAAAACTTATAAAGCCGTCAATAGAATTGGTTTTCCGGAAGTTATTACCATGGTATGTTCAAATTGTGCAGATAAATTCCCGATCCCACTACTCAGAGTCCAACCGTCATTTTTTTCGGTAACGTGTTGACTTTTGATCGATAAAAACGGTTCGACGGCGATCACCATTCCTTCTTTTAAAATTCTTTTATCTTGTGGTACATAAAATCCGTGAATTTCTTTTGGTTCTTCATGTAATCCTCTACCAACACCGTGACCACAAAGTTCTCTGATAATCTTAAAACCTTTACGCTTGGCTACATTTTGTATCGTTTTACCAATCCCGTTCAATCGCTTTCCATCGCTAATATATTCACAGGCTTCATTTAACGCTTGTTTGGTTGCGTAAATTAATCGATCTTTTAGCGCCGTACTAGGCGGCACGACAAAACTCCCTCCAGTGTCTGCAAAATAACCATTCTTTTCCGCCGAAACATCAATATTGACAATATCCCCCGGCAGGATAACTCGTTCGCTAGGAATACCATGAGCCGCTTCATCATTTATACTAATACAGGTATATCCCGGAAAATTATAGGTTACTTTAGGGGCTGACTTAGCGCCGCTTGCTTCGAGCAATTGCATACCAATAATATCTAACTCTAAGGTTGTCATTCCCGGCTCTGTACGTTCCATCATGATTTTTAGTGTCGATGCGACGATTTCTCCGATCACTTTGAGTTGTCTGAGGTCGTTATCAGTTTCGATGGTCATTGCCGATCCTTATTTGTTAACTATGAAGTCAATAACATTCTATTTATCATTGACGACCAATGCAACCATGCATTGAGATTAAATGCGAATCACTTTATAGTTACGATCCGACTTTCTGACTACTAAAATTTTTTTGATGCTAAGTGATTTTTTACAACACCTCTATATTGTCGGCACTGCATCAAGTGTGATCATTGGCGTTTTTGTGATCTTAATTACGCTCCGTTCATCATCAAGCATCAGCAACCGACCAAAATTTGTGACTTCCATTTTCATCGTATTATGCTTAAGTACGTTTTTAAATAGCCAATTCCATTTGTTCAATTTAAATCAAGCCTTTTCATTGTTAATTATTCCAGAACCATTTCAATTATTAATTGGCCCGTTGTTTTATTTTTATCTATTAAATTTAAACGAGGGCAAGGTAAGTCGAACTAATTATTTGACTCATTTATCCCTCTTTTTACTATTCTTAATTTTTACACTATTTCTTTTAATTAACATAAAAAGCCCAATATTTGACCGACAAAAATTACAAAACGTCGTCCAGTTCTTAGCTTTTTTCGCATATTTACAAATTTGGATTTATTATTTCTTATGCCGCAATTCACTTGAGAAGTATCGAAATCGTTTAAAACAGTCATGTTCAACGATCGATAAAATTAAACAAAGCTGGATGGAACAAAGTCTGTTTGCATTACTGATCGGCTACTCGGCAATCACCGTGGTTTATGTGCTCAACCATAGCTCGTTTAAGTTACCCATCAATAAATCACTTGCTATTATCACTTCAAGTTTGATTTATTTTATTGCTTATAAAACTTTACGTCAGCCAAGTCTTTTTTCCGCTCCCCCTATAGAAAGAATCGAAAAAATAGTCGTGAAAGAAAATCCAGCAAAATATCAAAAATCCCCCCTCAAAGAAGAAGATATGACTAACGGACTAGCGATGCTTGAAGCCTATATGGCTGAAACAAGTCCCTATCGAAATCCTGAACTAGATTTGAAATCTTTAGCCTTAGGTGTCGGATTTACCCCACACCTACTATCACAAATTATAAATAGTGGTATGCGAAGCAATTTTTATGACTACATCAACCGCTATCGATTAAATGAGGTTATTAAACAGTTTCAAGATCCTGTAAAAAGGGGGGGCAGCATTTTGGATATTGCGTTTGATGCGGGATTTAACTCTAAAGCCACCTTTAATCGAATTTTTAAGCGTACCTTCTCATTGACACCATCTAAGTATCGTCAACAGCTCGAATCATCTGACAAACCGATAAAATCATCAAAAAATTAGTCTATAGATGTCTCAAAACATCGGCTGAGACGAAACTGTAAGCTGATTACAATAAAATATCGCTCTAAATATATAAAACGAACGATATTATGCAAAATATAATTGTTATTGAATCTGTTTCAAAAAATTACTTCATAGAAAGCAGAAAATTTTCAGCGTTAAACAATATCAGTTTAAATATCGAACAAGGTGATTTCCTCAGCATAATCGGTAAGTCAGGTAGCGGCAAATCGACGCTACTTAATATGATGTCTGGAATTGACAAAGCCAGCAGAGGAAAAATAACGGTAGCCTCCGTTGATTTATCAAAAATCAAGACAAGTGATTTAGATCGTTGGCGCGGTATTAATATTGGACTGGTTTTTCAATTCTTTCAACTTATTCCAACCTTAACCTTGTTAGAAAACATTTTATTACCCATGGATTTTTGCGGCGTCATTCCCAGGGAAAACAGAATAAAGCGCGCTCGCGAATTATTAGCATCAGTTCATTTATCCGACCGGGGAAATCAGTTTCCAGGAATTTTATCTGGAGGAGAAAAACAACGCGTCGCGATTGCGAGAGCGCTTGCCAACGATCCTGCGATAATTCTCGCCGATGAACCAACGGGCAATCTCGACTCAGCTACGACTGAAACAATTTATCAGCTATTTCAACAATTAAACCAACTAGGTAAAACTATCGTCATCGTTTCTCATGACGATAGAATCAACTATTATGCCAAGCGCTCTATCAAAATGCTGGATGGGCAGATCGTTAATGACAGATATGTTGAAGCAATTAAGGAGACAAGTAAAAAGAACGATAAGGTATCAGTCCATGTTTAATTCACCAATCAAAAAGACCATTCGAGATTTATCGGCACATAAAGGGCGTTCAATATTAGTCATTATTTCAATCGCACTCAGTACTTTTATATTAGGTGTCATATTAAATAGCTATGCTATCTTATCTCGCGAAATGAATGAAAGTTTCCAACAGGCAAATCCAAGCGGAATAAGTTATCAAATCGATCAATTCAATCCTTCTTTACTGGAACTTATCGAGAAACACCCTGCTATAGCAAAAACTGAAGCACGTCGAGTAATTGCCGCACAAATACAAAACAAGCAGGGAGAATGGCATCCCGCAATATTGTACGTACTCAGAGATTATAACGACATAAAACTCGATATCTTACAAGAAGATGAAGGCAATTGGCCTCCTAAAGTTGGTCAAATATTAATTGAAAGGCAAGCGCTTTCTGTTCTTGATGGAAATATTGACGAAACAGTTAAAATAAAATCAACTCTCGGAGATACAACTTCTTTTACGGTCAGCGGAACAACCCATGATGTGGTGTTAGCTCAAGCTGAATGGGAGAATTTGGTGTATGGATATATCTCTCACGACTCACTGCAATTAATGGGGATGGAGAAATATTTCAATCGCCTGAATATTACTCTCAAAGACCAAAGTTTAAGTCAAGAACAGCTCGCTCCCATTGCCGACGATATAAAAAACTGGTTGCAAAAGTACAACTACCCCGTCACCCGTTTTGACATTGCCAAGCCCAATAAACATCCACATGCGAATATCACCGATGGTATGTTTATAATACAAAAAGTTTTCGCCATTATGTGCTGTATATTAAGCAGTATTTTAGTATTTAATTTAATTTCGGCAATACTCTCTCGACAACTGCCACAAATAGGTGCGATGAAATCAATCGGGGCTAAGCCGATGCAAATTAGAATGATTTATTTTACTAGTGTTTTTTTACTCGGGACTCTCGGCATAACCATCAGTTTACCTCTAGCATATTTTGCTGGTAATCAATACGCTGTCGTCCTATCTAAAATGATGAATTTTGATATCAGTAATTTCTCGATCCCTTATTGGGTAATTTTAACTCAAATTGGATTAGGTCTTTTTATTCCTTTGTTGACAGCCTCTATTCCCATTCACCAGGCAAGTAAATTCACGATTCGAGAAACCTTTATCGAGTATGGCTTTCAGCAATCAAATACTGTTAGAAAGGGAAAAAGTAAAAATATTTTTTCCAAGCTCTTATCGAGTTTAGCCTATCTCCCATTAACCTCTCGCTTATCAGTAAGAAATGCGATTAGACGCAAAGCTCGTTTTATATTAACAACCAGCATATTGATGGTAAGTGGTACTCTATTGATGACAACCTTTAATGTATCAAAATCACTTAAAATGACAGTTGTGGATGATGCGACTTCAAAAAACTGGGATCTAAAAATCGAATATCCTCGGAAGATCAACCAGAAAACCATTCGAGACTCCCTATTATCCATACCTCAAGTAGAAAACTTTGAAAGCTATTTAAGTAGTTCAGTCGAAATCGTAGATGATAAAAATAACGCCCTATTATCCATCGATATTATAAGCTTAAAACCTTATTCGTCAATGACAAATCCAAAGTTGGTTTCGGGACGTTGGTTGATAGCAAATCAAAATGAAGTAGTCGTCAACCAAGTATTGGTCAATCGGTTACCTAATATAAAACTGGGTTCAATAATAAAATTAAAATCAGGCAAACAAAGTAAATTAGTTACTATTGTTGGGATCGCTAAAAGGCTTAGTATGCAAATGCTTTTCAGTGACGAGCAAGTGTTTTCCGAACTAGAGCTAGCCAAATCTTCGAAACGGTTTTTTTATGTCGTATCTAAAGAAAGAGATCGCCATTCGATAAATTTATTAAAGGATAAGATCACTAACAACGCAAAAAAAAACAGATTGACAATCAAAAGTATAACCACCTCTTGGGAAGATCTCTTAATTATCGAAGATCATTTTGAGATCATTTTTAACTTAATGTTTCTGTTAACCCTGATCGTTATGTTAATAGCAGGAAATGGTATCGCTTTAACTATGGTCAGTAATGTTTTAGAAAGAACCAAAGAAATAGGAATTTTAAAAGCGATTGGTGCGAGTAACAAACATATTTATCAAATGCTGCTTAGTGAAGGTTCACTGATAGCAATAGTCGCATGGGCTTTGGCTATGTTATTGACGTTCCCTGTTAGCTATATCATTGTTTACGCGCTTGGTTCGCTGTTAATTGCAACACCGCTAGAATTAACATTAGAATCCACTATTTTCTTTTACTCACTGCCGTCAATGCTTGTTATCGCTTGCTTAGCATCAGTTGTGCCAGCGAAACGAATAATTCGTTTACCTGTCAGAGAGGCATTAATTTATGAGTAAAGTGGTTCCGAAATAAATAGATTGTTAATGACACATTTTTTCCTTCGACGTACAGGCTGGAGTCTGACGTTTCTTCGTCACAACGAATCCAAATTAGTCAAAATCAATACAATAATGGCGATGATTAAACCAACCAGTACATATTCCCAGCCTATGGCGACGATTCCTAAAGCTCCCGCCATTCCTGAAAACCGATGATTTTCTTTTTGCAAAAATGATAAAACACCAAAGAACATCGCGATAACACCCAATGCAGTATAAGTAATTGAGACTGCATCGAAATAGCCTGTTGATGTTGAAGTAGTAGCCTTTTCCTTAGATTTTAAACCTAGTAATTCTGATCCTCTACTCATTAGCTGTTCTTTGATAGTCGGATCTTCAGGTGCAATCAAAATTCTAATATGAACTTGAAATACAGCGACAGTTATTGCCAACATCGCTATCAGTATTCCAATCGTTCCTAATTTACTCCTCATTTTTTATTTCCTAATATATCTTGCAAAATTCGTTAAAATCTTTCGTATGTTGGCACAAAATACATGCCTTCTATATTTGCATCCTCAACCGCGAGACGAACGGAATTATGCACAACAATTGGTCCATCATCGTAGAGATAAAACATTAAAAATGGCGGCGTTTTGACTCGAAATTCTCTTTGACTGATTTTTCTTCTTAAATCTCGTGCCCAATCAAAATCTGCTATGCCTACAAGATTAAAAGCTGAAAAATTATGGTGTTTTCTCTTACTTATTGGGTTGCTAACGATTGCCTCAAATAGTTGAAGATTATCAACCCCGGCAGTTTCGAGTACCGCCAAAAGATCATGCCGTATCAAAGGCTGATCAGGAAACGTTATCATAGCACCAATATTGTAATCATCTGGAGTAAACCCAGTTAAGTCCATGCTCTCAAGAGCTTCTTCATCCGCGTTGAAGATATCCGTCAAGTCCATGTTATAAGTAAGTGGCTCTTCAACCGACATTTTGACAGGTTCAGCATTAGTCCACCGCCCTCTAATTTCAGGCTTTTTACTGACGCCAGCGATCGGATGCACGCCGCCACCGCCCATAAAGAAAAAATGCTGTGATGTCATTTCGATTGTTTCTTATTATTCATAATATTATTAAGCAGTATTTAAAGATTTCCTCAGAGCGACCAAACCATCTTCAATCGACTCATATGTCAATATAGAAATGGTTAGTTGCAGTACTGCTCCGCATCAATACGTTTACCTATCAACCAATAAGCTTCGACCATTGCGGTATTAACAACCGAGCGTGTTTTGCTTCTCGCGTTTTGTAGGATCTGCTTTATATCCGCATGAAATGTGACGGAAAGAAATTTTCTTCGATATTACCTACAACTTTTTAGTCAACCTAAGCAACTCGCCTTCATCCTGCATTTGTAATTGTTTTAAAAAAGACATACCTAACAAAACCTCGTCAGGACCGGCTCCTTTAAGCACGAGCGCATCGACTTGCTTTAACTCAACACCACCGACGTTCACTTTATTGAGTTTTAAAAACCATGCGGATGACCGACCTGCGGCAGTAGAAACGCTGGTTTTTTCGCCTTTCAATTTATACTGAAGTCCAATTTGTCGCGCCACCTTTTCATTCATCGCAACTTGCGATGCGCCAGTATCCACTAATAAATTAACTTTTGTTCCATTAATAAAGCCGATCGTTCGAAACATGCCGGTATTATCTCTAGGAATACGAACGAATTTTTTTTCTGCTGTTGGATTATCTGAGAATACTTTTCCTATTTTCGAATCATGTAAACCCAAAGATAGCTTTTTACCGTTAACTAGAAATTGAGCTCTATGACTGTCAGATGATACTAATTCTACACCTTTATATAATTGACCAACACGCAGCAATTTTCTTGTATCATCATGCTCAATCATAGCGAGGTTTTTAAATAAACCAATCACTCTAAAATCTATATCTTCAGCAAAAGAAGGTAAAGATAAAAATAGTAGAAGAAACGATGTGAACAATAACTTAAATTTTTTCATGTTTATAGATCAACCTAAAAAATACAATATTGAGTGTAGTATCAGCAAAGAAAATATGCCCGCGACAATGTCATCTATCATTATACCTAACCCACCAGATACTTTACTATCTAACCAACTTATCGGCCATGGTTTCCAAATATCAAATATTCTAAATAAAATAAAGCCAAGTAGAACATTGAACCAACTAAAGCTAATACCGATCATAGTGATGAAAAAACCAGCAAACTCATCCCAAACTATTCCTGGATGATCATGAGTTTTAAGCGCTTTTGCAGTATAGCCACAAATGAATATTCCTATAAGTGAAACTATAACACAAGCAAGTAGATAATAAATATGGCTCAAATCTGAAAGTAACCAGTACAAAGGAAGGCAAGCGATAGTACCGAATGTACCTGGCGCTTTCGGCGCTAGACCACTGCCAAAACCAAATGCCAGCAAATGAATAGGGTTAGAAAATATCAATTTCGCCGCGATTGGGGTTCGGTCAGTGCTGTTTTGCATAACGGGCTCTTAAATGATTATTTCTGATCTATCCAATTATCGTTTGATTATTCAAAATGCTGAAAACCAAAATCAGTTAATTCGACTTCCTTATCGTGATCTAATACGCGAACACCTGGTTTTCCCGATAATCGACCGATCGGAATACATTTCGCTCCAACTGTTTCCAGTGCGAGTTGAGTAGCCTGCAATTCATCTTCTTTCACTGTGAAACAAAGTTCATAGTCATCACCACCGGATAATGCACTTTTCATTAACAAATTTTTGTCGGCAACACTTTTGGCTTGTTCAGATAGCGGAATTCTTTCCCAGCGCAAAAGCACGCCTACATTGCTAGATTGGCTTAAGTGATTAACATCGGCAAGTAAACCGTCTGAAATATCAATACCGGCTGTGGCTCGGCTTCTTAATGCAATACCGGCGGCCACTTGAGGATAAGGCGTTAAAAATTTCTTGAGTAAATATTCTTTAACGTCCTGCGAAACATTTTGTATTTTATTTTGCGCGATTAATAATCCCAAAGCTGCGTCGCCCAAATTTCCAGTGACACAAACCAGTTCTCCGGCTTTAGCGGTATTTCGCCTGCAAAATACATGTTCGGGCACAAAACCGTGAGCCTGAATAGTGATAGATAGGTTACCTCGGCAGGTATCGCCACCGATAACTTGAATGCCAAAATACTCTACCATCTCTTTCAAGCCCCTGTGAAAATTCTCCAGCCAGGTTTTATCGTATTTTGGCATACTCAATGACATGGTAATCCATGCTGGCTCGGCTCCAGCTGCGGCAAGATCGCTCAAATTAACCGCTATCGCCTTATGGGCGATATGCGCTGGGTCGCAATCTTCTAAGAAATGGACGCCAGAAATGAGAGTATCCATCGTTACAGCCAAACGCTGTCCACGCGGAACCTTTAATAACGCACAATCATCTCCAACGCCTTGCAAAACATCTTTTCGGTTTTTGGATTTAAGTGCCAGAAATTGATCAATTATTTCAAATTCGTTCATTGATTTCCTTTCAGAAAACAGGGTTGTATTGATTAAAAAGGCGCAAATTAAGCGCCATCACATAGATATTTTATTTAACACGGAAAGTTAAAACTGACGACTCTATCTATTGGATTTCCAATTGACGTAACTGACGGGATAATTTGTCAAGAATACCGTTAACAAACTTATGACCTTCAGATGCGCCAAAAGTTTTAGTTAATTCCAGAGCTTCGTTGATGACGACCTTATAGGGTACATCTAATCTAGACATTAATTCATAACTTGCTAGCCTAAGAACGGACAGTTCGACAGGATTCACCTCTTCAAAATCTCTATCTAAGATCGGTTTTAAAAGCTCATCAATTTCAGTAACGTTGGTCAGTGTATTGATTAGTATTTCTTGAAAATACTCAATATCCACTTTTTTAGCGTTAATAGATTCAAGAAATTGAAGCTCAATATCTTTGATTGGATTTCCGCTCAAATGCCATTGATAAATCCCCTGAACCGCATAACGACGTGCTTTTCTACGCATTGACGGCTTCTGGATTTTTCCCAGGTTCTCCATGTTATCCTATTGATCCATCTGTGCAAAAAGATTGACCATTTCCAAAGCGGTAATTGCGGCTTCAGCACCTTTATTACCTGCTTTAGTACCAGCTCTTTCAATCGCTTGTTCGATTGAATCGACCGTTAATACGCCAAATGCGACAGGAATATCAGCATTTAAACTCACTTGAGAAAGCCCTTTAACACATTCACCAGCAACATATTCAAAGTGAGGTGTTCCTCCTCGAATTACCGCACCTAAAGCGATAATAGCGTCATATTTACTCAGCGAAGCAAGTCTTTGCGCTGCGATAGGCATTTCAAAAGCACCTGGTACACGAATGATCTCAACAGAATTATCATCAACACCATGGCGTTTTAGAGTATCTAATGCACCGTCTAGTAAACTTTCAACAACAAAACTATTAAAGCGGGCGACCAATATTGCGAATTTTCCTTTGCCAGCGAGCAAATTGCCTTCAATTGTGTTCATCTTTTTCACCTTTGACTCTTCGTTTGAAGAGAGTTATTGGGGATTATCTTCAATATATTCAACTACTTGAAGGTTAAAACCTGCCAGAGAGTGGTATTTTTTAAGGGGACTTAGTAGCCGCATCTTATGTACTTTGAGATCGACCAATATTTGCGAACCGATACCGACTGTTCTTGTCGCCCGACTTTGCTGCGCTTGTACTACGGGACTTAGACCATTTTTACCATTTAGCTGTTGACCACTTATCTGTCCACCACTTAGTCGGGCTATTCTATCAAGAATTGTCCCTGGTGACGATTGATTACCCAAAAGTAATACGACACCAACACCTTCTTCGGCAACCTTTTGTATCGCTCGTCTAATCGTCCAACTACCAGAGCCCTTCTTTTCTCTGGCGAGTAAATCGGTGGCAACATCCGCTATATGCACTCTTACAAGAGTTGCTTCATCTGGACTTATTTCGCCTTTTACCAGCGCGATATGTGTTTGCCCTTCGATATCGTCTCGATAAGCATGAAGTATAAAATTGCCGAATTCAGTTGACCATTCAGTCTCAATTTCTTTTGTAACCGAATTTTCAGTATTCATTCGATGCTCGATCAGATCGGCAATCGTGCCAATTTTTAACTGATGTTGTTTCGCAAATTTTTCTAAATCTGCTCTACGAGCCATTGAGCCGTCTTCATTAAGAATTTCGACAATGGTTGCACTAGGCTCTAATCCAGCCAATCGTGCTAAATCACAACCGGCTTCGGTATGTCCTGCTCGAATTAAAACGCCGCCTTTTTTTGCCATTATTGGAAAAATATGCCCAGGTTGAACAATATCATTTGGTTTAGCATTTGCCGCCACTGCAGCTTGAATAGTTTTGGCTCTATCGCTTGCTGAAATACCGGTGGTCACGCCTTCAGCCGCTTCAATTGACAGGGTAAAATTAGTTTCAAAAGATGCTTGGTTTTTATCCACCATTAATCTCAGATTTAATTGTTCACATCTTTCTTGAGTCAAAGTTAAACAGATCAATCCTCGTCCAAACTTTGCCATAAAATTAACATCATCTGGGCGAATCAAACTCGACGCCATAATTAGATCGCCTTCATTTTCGCGGTCTTCATCATCCATTAAAATAATCATCTTGCCAGCGGCAATATCGGCTATTATTTCTTTCGCTGTATTTAATTGCATTTAATTGCTCATTGGTTCTAAAAAATTCAAAAGATATTACCAAAGCGTGCCAAGAGTAAAGCTCTTTAGAAAAAAACGCTGTGGGTACAAAATTCACAAATAAAAACTTGCACATAAAGTTTCTATTTGACAACTATTACTTCAACGTTAATTACGCAAAACCGTTATTTTTTAAAAAGCTTGTTGTGACACTTGTTTTAGTTTTTTTATTAAGACTAGACTCCGGTTCAGTTTTTTGCCCAGTTAATAGTCTTTCCAAATATCTGGCAAGTAGATCAACTTCCAGATTGATCTTGGTTCCCACTTTATAATCACTCGCTGTGGTTTCGTTTAAAGTGTGTGGCACTAGATTTAGCTCAAAAATGTTATCGGTAATTTCATTCACCGTCAAACTAACCCCATCCACGCAGATCGAACCTTTTTTCGCAATATAATGAGCAAGCTCTATGGGCGCTTGTACTTTATATTGCACGCTTCTAGAGTCCTTTTTTATGGACATAATTTCGCCAATACCATCAACGTGACCACTAACTAAATGTCCCCCCAATCGGGTAGTTGGTGTTAACGCTTTTTCCAAATTGATTTTACTACCGGCTGCGAGACTTCCAAGAGTGGTCAGTCTTAATGTTTCATTAGAAATATCGGCAACAAATGAATAATCATTCAATTTTATTGCGGTTAAACAAACACCATTGCACGCAATACTATCGCCCAATGAAACGTCGCTCATGCCCAGTTGACCAACTTTAAAGGTTAACTCAGCGTCACCGGATTTTTTTTCAATTTTCGCGATCGTTCCAATACTTTCAATAATACCTGTAAACATATTTTTTTACCTAATCATTTACGATCTTCGGATAGTAAATTAATCGTAAATCATCTCCAAACTGGCGAATGTCTTTTAAAGTTAATGACAGGCATTCTGACATTTTTTCAACATCTAAATCGAACAACCCCTTTGCACTATTTCCCATTAATTTTGGCGCTTGATAAATAATAATTTCATCAACTAAATTTTGTTTTAAAAATTGTCCTGCCAATTTATGACCAGCCTCAATCAAAATATTATTCATTCCTTTTGTTGCACACAAATTTACTAGTTTTTCCAGCTTTGTTTCTCTAATGACTTTTATATTGGTATGCTGATTAGATTCGACAATTTTCTCATTCGACGTTATCCACCAACAAGATGCATCCTTATTAAATAACTTATGCTTCTTTGATGCCTGACCTTTTCTATCTAATAAAATCCTGGTTGGTTGTTTAAAATTTTTTAAACTTGAAAACCAATCTTGTTGACCGTCACCACGAACAGTCAAACTAGGATCATCCGCTAGTAACGTACCAATTCCGGTTATAATTGCATCCTGTCTGGCTCTTAGTTTTTGTACATCCAGTCGCGCGGCAGCACCCGTTATCCATTTACTCGAACCATCCGCCAGTGCGGTGCGACCATCTAAACTCATCGCCAACTTCACTGTCACCCAAGGTTTGTTTTTTTCAAACCTTGCAATAAATCCGCGATTTAAATCTCTTGCCTGCTGCTCTAATAATCCCGAACTAACTTCAATGCCTGCATTTTCTAATAACTGAAATCCGCTACCACTAACTTGTGGATTCGGATCTTGCATAGCTGCAATCACTTTTGAAATGCCCGCTTCGCACAATATTTTGGCGCAAGCACCTGTTTGTCCGACATGAGAACATGGCTCCAACGTCACATAACAGGTAGCATCTTTTGCATGCTCACCCGCTTGTTGTATTGCATTAATTTCAGCATGAGCTTTACCAAAATTTTCGTGCCAACCTTGTCCAACAACTTGACCATTTTTAACAATAACACAACCCACCATAGGATTAGGTCGAGCGGTATATTGTCCCTTTTTTGCTAACTGTAATGCTAGCGCCATAAGTTGGGAATCTTTTTGCGACCAATTCATATATTGACTGACATATTCATCTATTTTCGAGTATTAATCTTAAAGATTTTATTCTTTTGATTCCAATCGCTCGATCTCTTCTCGAAAATCGCTGACATCTTTAAAACGCCGATACACTGATGCAAATCGCACAAACGCAACCTGATCCAATTTTCGTAAAGCATCCATCACTAATTCACCTATGACACTCGCGGCAACTTCCCTTTCGCCGGTGGCGCGAAGTCGTGATTCAATGTTGATGATCGACTCTTCAACCGCTTCGACTGATACAGGGCGTTTTTCAACTGCTCTTAAGATCCCTGATTTTAATTTATTGTCATCAAATGGCTGCCTGCTTCCATCACCTTTTATTACTTTTGGCATGACCAATTCTGCGATTTCAAATGTTGTGAATCGTTCACCACATTCAATGCATTCACGGCGACGGCGAACTTGTCCACCATCTGTGACTAAACGCGAATCGATTACCTTGGTATCCTGAAATGAGCAAAATGGGCAATGCATTTAATGACCTATAAATTTTCTATTCTGATTTTTAAAATTATGCGTAAACCGGAAACTTAGCGGTCAAGGTCAACACTTTAGTCTTAACATCAGCAATCACTTGTTGATTGTTAATGTTATCTAGAATATCACAGATCCATTCTGCTAATTGAGAGGCTTCTGTTTTTTTCATTCCGCGAGTAGTAATTGCTGGCGTTCCCATACGAAGTCCGCTGGTTACGAATGGCGAACGAGGCTCATTAGGTACGGTATTTTTATTTACGGTAATAAACGCTTCGCCTAACGCTGCTTCGGCATCTTTTCCTGTGATGCTTTTATCGATTAAATCAATTAAGAATAAATGATTATCTGTGCCGCCGGAAACGATTTTATAACCTCTCTTTTTCAACACTTCTACCATTGCTTTTGAGTTTATCAATACTTGCGCCTGAGTCTGTTTAAACTCTTCACCAAGCGCTTCTTTAAATGCCACCGCTTTAGCCGCAATAATATGCATTAATGGACCACCTTGGCTGCCTGGAAAAACCGCTGAGTTAAATTTCTTTTGCAATTCTTCATTTTTTCTCGCGATAATAATTCCGCCTCGTGGTCCAGCCAGTGTTTTGTGCGTAGTCGATGTCACCACATCCGCATGAGGCACTGGATTGGGATATAAACCCGCTGCAACCAAACCAGCGACATGCGCCATATCCACCATAAAATAAGCGCCAACCTTATCCGCTATCTCTCTAAATTTGGACCAATCGATGCTACGAGAATAAGCAGAAAATCCCCCCAAAATCATTTTAGGTTTATGCTCCATCGCCAAGGCTTCGACTTGCTCAAAATCGATATACCCTTCAGCATCTAAACCATATTGCACCGATTTATAAATTTTTCCAGAAAAATTAACTGGTGAACCATGAGTCAAATGTCCACCTTCATTGAGATTCATTCCTAAAACCGTGTCACCAGGCTGAAGTAACGCCATATAAACAGCTGAATTCGCTTGCGATCCTGAATGAGGCTGCACATTGGCGTAGTCTGCGCCAAACAATTCTTTGACTCGTTTTATCGCCAATTCTTCAGCAATATCCACGTATTCACATCCGCCGTAATAACGTTTGTGCGGATAACCTTCTGCATATTTGTTAGTTAAAACGGAACCTTGAGCCGCCATTACTCGCGCACTGGTATAATTTTCAGACGCTATTAGCTCGATGTGCTGTTCTTGGCGTTGTTTTTCAGACTCTATGGATTGCCATAATTCAGGGTCAAATTCGGCTATGGTTTGGTTGTTGCGTAGCATAATATATTAACTTCCTAGAATTAACTAAAAAATGCGCTTAAAAATCCGGATTTTGGGGCTTTTTTAGAGATGGCGAAATTTGGCGCTATTGTATCTAATTACGCTTAGTATGTCGTCATAATCGATGGTTATATCGATATTTTAGGGTCGAGAAAGCGCTATTACATCAGTCTAAGTTATGTAAACGTTCCTTTGAAAAAGTCTTGAAGGTGTGTAAACTGTTGGATTTATTGTGCCGTAAATCTTAGTTTACGCATGCTCAAAAGGGAAAATGTGTTTTTATTGGATTTGAATAACTGCTAAGCATCAAATTGTGTGAACGACAGAAAATATGTGTTTCATACAGCAAACTTTGTCCTTGAATTATATTAAGGGGGTCTCTAAAAATAGTAATTTTTTCATGAGAGCAAGGAAGCGCCGCGCGGAGAACCGCAGTGTATATGGAATACATGAGGATTCGAGCACGAAGTTGACGCGGCTATCGGGCAAAAAGTGTATTTTTAGAGGTGCCCTTAAGTCGTTCGCCACCAACTCCCATTAACAAACGTTGTATGAGAAAAACTAAAATGCAAACAAATAGCTACAATCTTGTAATATTCAACTCGCTGTTAATCACTATTAGCATTTTGTTCAGCACTTATTTATACGCCACACCCTCCATCGAGCTTTCCACAGACAAGCCATCTTACGTTTCTGGTGAAATCGTTATTGTTAGCTTCAACAGCAACCAAAAATTAGAAAAAGATGCTTGGATTGGTTTTTTCAAAGCCGACGTGCCAAATGAAGCAACAACAAAGTTTATTGATTATCAATATATCTACAAAAACATCACTAAAAAAATAGGTCAATATGAATTCAAGGTACCAGAAAATGAAGGCAATTATGAAATTCGAGTTATTAGCAGTGAAAGAGGAAAAGTATTAAAAGTTTTACCCATAAATGTTGAGAAAATAAATGCCGACAGTATTTCTCTGAGTATTATCACAAAAACGATAAAACCCGCTCAAGCACTCGATGTCAAAATCACTAGCAAGTTCAAGATGAACACTAGCGCATGGATTGGTATTTTCAAATCAGGCAGCGACAAAGAGAATGCTCGAGGATACACAACCTATAATTATATACGCGGAAAAAAATCTGATATATTGAGAATGCTCGCACCTGATCAAGTCGGGGACTATGAGCTACGTGTATACGCTGCCGATCCGGGAGCTTTGATCACTCAATTGGATTTTCATGTAGGTAAATTAGATCTAGCTGGGCTTAAGTTTAGTTTAAACAAAAAAGAATATGAGCCAGAAGAAGAGATCATCGTAAAATACATCGGACATCAGAACTTAACGGATCGAGCATGGTTAGGTTTATTTGAAGTCGGCACTGAGAAACATCATTTTAACAAACATATTAATTACCAGTATCTTAAACCTAAAACAGGCGGTCAACTTATTTTTAAAGCACCCGCTATCAAAGGACAGTATCATTTCAGACTCTTTTATAAAGATTTGGGACCAGAGCTTTTATCACCAGAGTCATTTTCAGTGACCTCATCGATTGATGAAGCCTATTTAAAAAAATCCCTCGCAGAAAAAGGCAGAGTGAGCCTATATGGCATCTATTTTGATACTGATAAAAGTAAAATAAAAGCCGCATCCTTTCCTTTGATTGACCAGATAGCTGGATTATTAAAGTCAGATCCCGAATTACAAATTCTAATCGAAGGTCACACTGACTCTCAGGGTGACAGCGGCTACAACCAGAACCTATCAGAAAAAAGAGCCGCAGCCGTTAGACAAAGGCTTGTTTCGACCCATCAGATCCCTGAAAAACAGCTTCAATCCAAAGGGTATGGCGAAAGTAAACCCGCTAGCAGTAATGATAACGCTTCTGGCAGGGCTAAAAACCGCCGGGTTGAGCTTGTTAGGTTGTAAACCCGCCTTAATTTAGTATTTATTTTAAATACTTTTTTGTATCTCTCCTTGCTATATTGCTAAAACTACCATATAGTATTCATTATAAATACTATATTTGCTGATTATTATGAAAAATCCATTCAAATTCGATGTCGAAGTCGCTGGTGATTTCTTCTGTGGTAGGCGCAAAGAAATCGCCGAGCTAGTAGAATATATCAACAACGAAACCAACATCATTATGTTTGCCAAACGTCGTATTGGTAAGTCCTCACTTCTAAAGGAGGTCTTTGCTAATCACCTTGATGAAAACATTTTGCACACCCATATTGATATCTACTCCATTTCAAACGTACGCGAACTTTATGAAAGATTAGTCAGAGGCATTGAAGAAAGCCTGCTAGGTTATGAATCAAACCTCAATAAGTTATCGCGCTTAGTCGATTCCATTCAAAACTATTTTAGTTATGCAAAAGTGAGTATCATTGTAAGTGGAAGACCGCAATTAAAGATAGAAAGTACTGAAAAAGACTATTTTCTTGCAATAGAGAAACTATTTTACAGCTACTTTAACTTCTTAAAAGCGCACGACCTTCAAGCGGTGATCGCGATTGATGAATTTCAGAAGATTGTTTCGCTCAATGATGCGTTAAAGATCGAAGAATTATTAAGAACAGTGGCAAACAAACGAGAAAATAGCTCGTTTATTTATACTGGTTCAAAAAGAAATATCTTATTGGGTATGTTTAATGACTCTGCCCGCGCATTTTTTAAGTTAGGCACCGAGTTTCGTTTGCCACCTATTAATAAAAACGAATTTTACTTATGGGTTAAGGAACGTTTTCAAAAGAAAAAAATTCATATCGAAAAAGTCGCCTTTGATCACTTGTATCATCAAGCTGATGGAGAAACCCGTTTTATTCAGCAGGTTTGTCATGAAGCCTTTAGGTTAAATAATCATCAAGCCGTTGTCAATGAAACAAGCATTGCCAACATCATTGAAGATGTGATCAAGAAAAAAACCTACAACGCTCAGCTTCTCAACCGTTATACTGCAGCTCAACAAAATGTATTAAAAATTATTGCTATAGCCGATGGTCAAAATATATATGCGAGTGAACTTCTTCAAGCAAACTCGATAACGAAAGCAACGGCACAATCTGCGGTAAGAGCGCTGATAAAAAATGGCATTATTTTTCAGGAAGGTAATAATAAACTGGTATTTGAGGACGTTGAATTTAAACTCTGGTTAAAGTTTGATAGTAATCAACACTGAGCATTATGAAAGACTTTAGAAAAGAACAACTTGCGCAATGGATTGCTAAAGTACTAGCCATGGAGCCACCAACTCTCAAAGTTATTTCCGGCGATGCAAGTTTTCGCCGGTATTTCCGATTCAAACATAACTCCCAAAATGTGGTTGCTGTCGACGCACCGCCTAAAACAGAAAACAACCGATCTTTTTATCAAATTAGTAAAAAATTATTAAATTTGGCACTTAATGTTCCAGTTGTTCAACACATTGATTTAGCGAATGGGTTTATGTTGCTTTCAGACTTAGGTGATCAACTCTTCTTAGATCAATTAAATGAACAATCTAGCGATGGTTTATACTGTCTCGCTATTGATGCAATAGTTAACATGCAGTTGATGTCTGGGCAACAGCTCGAAAATATTCCAATCTATAATAAGCAGCTTCTTGAACAAGAGTTGCAGCTTTTCAGAAATTGGTTTCTTGAGCAGCATTTGCAAATAACTATCTCTAAACAAGAAAATAAAATAATAGAGCAAGCGTTTAAAAGCCTGGTTGATAACGCACTTAGTCAGCCCCAAGTTTTTTGCCATAGCGATTTTCACTCCAGAAACCTTATGATTTGCGGAAATAAAACACCAGGGATCATCGATTTTCAGGATGCAGTAATTGGTCCTATTACATTTGATTTGGTCTCATTACTCAAAGATTGTTATATAAAATGGTCAAGAGAAAAGGTCGAAAAATGGTGCCAGTATTATTTTCAGAAAGCAAAAAATGAAGATCTTTTTGATACCACTTGGGGAAGATTTATTTCATGGTTCGACTTAATGGGGTTACATCGACATATTCGAGTTTTAGGAGTATTTTCCCGACTTAATTATCGAGATGGAAAATCAGACTACCTTAACGATCTCCCGCTAACATTTAGTTATATCACCGACACCTGCGAGCGTTATCCTCAGTTTTATGAATTTTCACAGTTCTTGCAAAATCGAGTTCGACCTGAGATATAATAATATTGTAACTAGTCATTTAGACCGATTGAAATATATGTGGTTCTCCCATATATGATAAGATTAGCTATCAAAAAAAAAGGTAAAGCAAAAACGAATGAATATTTGGGGTAAAATAATTGGCGGTCTATTGGGGTTTTCCATAGGTGGTCCGATAGGACTATTTTTTGGTATTTGGATTGGTCACTCATTTGATCGCGGTTTAAACCAAGACTTTTCCAACATCTTTTCCCATTCAAATCCAGCAGAGACCCAGCGTATATTCTTTACCACCACTTTTGCTGTCATGGGTCATATAGCCAAAGCCGATGGTATTGTTTCAAAACAGGAAATAGCAGCAGCCGAGCATGTTATGGCTCAACTAGCGTTAGACGAGACAAAAAGAAAAGAAGCCATAAGCGCTTTTGCTAGAGGAAAAAGTGACGACTTTGAACTCGCCACTAACTTAGAGTCTTTGATAAAACATTGCATAAGAAAACCCAGTCTTATTCAAATGTTTTTAGAAATACAAATTTTAGCTGCAACAGCTGATGGAAAAGTCAGTCAACCAGAAATGCAAATACTGTATTTCATTGGACACTCATTTAGGATATCAAATAACCAAATTGATCGTTTGATAGACATGGTCATCGCCCAACGTTCATTCCATCAAGGCGACCAATCCAGCTCATCAAGAAACCAATCTGCTCCCACATTAGATCAAGCGTTTAAAGTTCTTGGAATTCCGTCTTCTTCTGAACAATCACAAGTAAAAAAAGCTTATCGAAAATTAATGTCCCAACATCATCCCGACAAATTGGTGGCTAAGGGAATGCCAGAAGAAATGATCAAAGTGGCAACGGAAAAATCTCAAGAAATACAAGCTGCATATGAAATGATAAAACGCGAAAAATTTAAATAACCGTTTAACATTTTATTTTAATAAAAGAGAAAAATAGAATGAAAAAAATAGAACTTAAGATCCTTGATGCTAGAGTTGGTAAAGATTATCCATTACCAGCATATGCTACAACCGGTTCCGCAGGTTTAGATCTGCGCGCTTGCACTGATGAAGAACTAACCCTAAGTCCTGGAGAAACCAAATTAATTCCAACCGGCATCGCGATTCATATTGCCGATCCAAGTTTAGCCGCCACCATTTTGCCTCGTTCTGGCTTAGGACATAAGCATGGTATCGTTTTGGGAAACTTAGTTGGTCTAATTGATTCTGATTACCAAGGGCAAATTTTTATTTCCTGTTGGAATCGAGGAGAAACAACATTCGCAATAAATCCTGGTGATCGAATGGCTCAATTAGTTTTTGTTCCTGTGGTTCAAGCTAAATTCGAAATTGTAGATGATTTTGATAAAAGTATTCGAGGCGAAGGTGGTTTTGGACACTCAGGTAAAGCTTAGTTTTTATTAAAAAACACACTATAATTACCGATACTTAGTATCGACTTCAAGTTTTTCTGAGCTTGAATTATTTATATTAGGCTTTAATAAAACGGGAGCCTGAAAATCCTTTCTTATATGTTCCGGGAAAGGCGACTCGATATCTTTAACAATGGGTGTGATCGGCTCTTCATGGAAACCATCCTGCCAACTAAGTGGTAGAAAAAACAAAGCAAATACACCAATGAATGCGTACTGAAAAATAAATCTGGTTTTAATCGGCTGATTGCTACTAATAGCGGCAATTCTTTTTTTAAATACATTTTTATGGCTCAAAAAAAATGTTGCAAAATGTTCTGGCGAACGCTGACCTATGTTTAATCTTAAAACATGCAATAAACTTTTTCCGTACTCATCGTTGGCTATATTGCGGGTATTTAAAACTTTCTGATCGCATATTTCTTCACGTAAAGAATTTAATCGTCTGACAGCTAACCAAACGATCGGATTTAAGCAGAAAATAATTTGAATAATATTCTGAAATAGTAGCCACAAAGCATCATGTCGTTTTATATGTGCTAATTCATGCGCGACAATTGGACCAATCACCTTTTCATTTTTTTCTTCTAATAATTGTTGAGGGATAAAAACCACTGGCGAAAAAGTAGCGAAAGTAAACGGAGATAAGAAATCATTGGAATCTATCACTATTATTCGTCTACGGATATTAAACTCTATACGCCACCGATTAATTTCTTTGATAATCCAAAAATCTTCAACCGGATGAGCCACCGCTAATAATTTGACCAATTTTATTTTAAGCGCGATAAATTTTGACGCGACAATCAAAGAAAGACAAAACCATGATACTAAAAGTAAATTAAACCACGTTAAAGAATAGCTTGAATCAGGAAATATCGATTGATTCGCCATTTCTGCAAGCCATTCAGTACCAGAAACAACCACAGGGATCTCTGCTTCAAACCAAGTATGACCCAAATCACCGAGTGAATAACTAATCGAAAAATCAGTGGGCAAAATTAATCGGATCAAAACCAAACACCAAAGACCGTACTCAAGAGTTCGAGGCATCTTAGGAAAAACCAATTTACCAAATAAAACGACGAGAGCCAATAATGCAGAATAAACACTATTAAGCGCCAAAAAACTAAACACGATTTCGGCGCTAGCAAAAAATGACTCTAAAGCAGATAACAAATTAGTGTCCTTTTATTTAAATTTATTTTAAACTTTACCCTACTTTTTTTATTTAGACTCTGTTGATTGTTCTTGTTTAGATTCCTGAACAAGTAGCGCTTCTAATTCATCTATTTCGGCGTCAGACAGAGCTTTACTGCGACCAAAGAGTGAAACCAGTGCACTTTGATCCATCTCTAATAAGTCATTCATAAAAAACTTAAGTAAGCGAACCAATCCAGCAGGTTTGGAAATTTCAGCCTGATAAAGATAAACACCATGAAAATCCTCGCGTCTTAAAAGACCTTTTTTAACCATCCGATCCATGGTTGTTTTAGTGGTGGAATAAGCCCACTTGAACTGATCTTTTACTTGCTCATGAACTTCCCGAACGGACAATCCTTCCTTACTCTTCCATAAAACATTGAGCATTTGCAGCTCAGTTTTACTCAAATCTGGCAGATCGCCAGTCGATTTAGATTTCATACCCATAATGAATTAACTACCCAGTATTTTTTGCCCAGTGTTTTTTTAATGGCATTCTGTTACAGATGTAGTCAGAATACTAGAGCGTAGATGCCATGTCAAATACTACACTACACTAACTTGTTCACGCTAATTTCTCACCTATTCCGGTCGCTTTACTCACTCTTTATGATGCCGCCCGATCATTCCTTGAAAAACCGGCTTATCACGTCTAAACAATGTGTACCTACACCGACCGTAAAATATGAACTTAATAAGGACTCGCAGTAAAAATCAACTCATTACTATGCAGTGAAAGTGCATAGTAGTGTTCGGACTGAAAGTTCTCCAAACCAAACTACTCAAGGATCATATTTCCTCGGTCTTCATTTGACAGATCTCGATGATGTTCTAAATATTCCTGAACCATTTTTTCAGTAATATTACCCTAAGAGGAGATGAATACTGTCGCTCACGCAGTTTTTGACCAATCCTCTTAAAATCATTACTTTTGACATTTTTCATCAAATTTTTGGGATTTTTCGTCAAACTCTACCTGTCTCGTTAAGTTATACTTAGCAATGTTGATGCACGTTCAGATCTCAACATCATCATACAGTACTCAGCAAACTTATTAATGAACAGATAAAGTGGAGAAAACATGACTACCAGTGTCAGAATTGCAGGGGATAAAGTATTCATAGGGTCTAAACAATATAAGCGTATTGCCGCAAGAAATAGAGCAGATGCTGTAGAACAAAGTAAGAAAGCGGCTTCGTGCATTGACAGTGCTCTCTCAATGCACGAAGGTTTTTTTCGTAATGGTATCGGCGAATATGTTGAAGTGTTTGCAACGCCTTATAACCAGCAAGGTAAGGTAGTTTGTAATGCCTTATATGACATATCAGGAAAACCGGTTGGTTATATCAGATTCCAAAGAGACAACGGACGTTCAGACAGCGCTCAACGAGGCTTAGGTGATTCTTTCTACTGTTTAAAAGAGGGCAAGAAACTACCTAACGGCAAATATAAACCAGAATACGCAACATTTTATGGATAATCATTTAAAAGCTTACATTGGTTCACAAATTCTACACGCTGTAATCCTAGTTAATGCTATGGGGGCACTTTAACAAAAATTACAACGTGTAGCCTTTTGATTCAAATCCGTTATCTGAAACCTACACATTTCAGTCACCGAATTTATCCAACAGCCAGTCGTTTTACATATACCGCCTGTTCAGTTGATTAACCAAAAGAGAGCCACGTGCCAATTCCCCTGATACAAAGCTCCCGCTTATAGTAACAGATTAGATGAAATTCTCAATGTGTAGTCGTTAGTATAAGAAAAAGAATCGTAAAAATTATAATCTAAGACTATAGCGCACCACTACTCTACAAGCTCCGTTAAAAGTGATAACTTTTAACGGAGCTTACTGGTTCTATACGTTGCAATCCAAGTTAAAATTATGGGGATAACTTAACAAATATTGCAACGTGTAGCTTTTTTTATCGAAACACATCGTCTAAGAGCGAAACCTTTCAGGTCGCAGATTTCCTTTTTCCTGTATACCTTTTAGTTGATCCATCCGATTTCTCTATTGACCGCCCTGAAGCACATGAAATTCAGATTTTTATAGCACTGGTACCACATTTTAGATTATGCGCAGGCTCTCGCCTCATGTAATTGCTAGCTTGCCGTTTGAGTTCACCCATGACCGCTTGCTCAATTTCTGCAAGCGCGCTCGAATCACCATCGCACCAATTCGAAAGTTTTTGAGTGAAATTGTCAGTCATGAATGGATAAGGTTGTTTGGGACTAACGCCTATTTAAGCATTTAGGGTTTGATTAAACAAGTTAACGAGTTTCAGTAAAAATGATAGTTTTTTATCCGCTGTATATTTTTGGCAAAAATCATTTTTCCTAGCGGGTTTCCAGTCAACTTTTCCCGCCTTTTGATGCTTTGAAATCAACCGACTGAGTTGAGATGTCGAGTAACCAGTGATTTTACTGAGAAAACGCCTCAAAAGCCCTTTCTCTACCTTGCTAGCCTTGTAATAAGCAAACTTAACGAATGTTGTACGAATGAATTGATACCGTTCAGATTTAGTTCCTTGGACGCTGAAAGCTACGCACTAATTGCCCTCTAGGAATTTCTGGATTGATTCTAAGGTGTCTAATGGTCTAATTGGTCTAATTGGTCTAATGTCATGTTGCTCTCATAGTGTAAGATCATGAACAGGATTGATGTGAAAGCCTGCTTTATTTTATACCTGCCTGAAATGTGGTTTCATGCTAGACAAGGCTCTAGCAGCTTTCTACAATTTCTCAAAATATGTTAAAATAGTCCATCATTATCGTTTTTTTAACCTAAACAACAGCATCCTAGAAAATGAAAACCGCCCTATCAGCCTTAACCGAACTATCCAATCTTGGTGATTTTTGTTGTGAACAATTTATTCCAAGTGACTGTCTTTCACTTAGTATTAAAGGCTTCTCATCAACGAATTATCAATTGAAACTGCCATTATCCGAACATGCAGCTAAATCATTAGCTAAGTTATCAAAACCCGCAAAATTTGGCTGGAAAGATCAAACTTTACTCGACACAAATATTCGAGATTGTGGTGAAATCGCCAAGAGCAATATTAAAATTAATAATCGCTTGTGGAACAAAGCAATTAAGCCTGTATTAACTCAGTTTAAAATACAATTGGGTTTACCGGAAGATGCTCAATTAACCGCACACTTACACAATTTACTGATCTATAAACCAAAACAGTTTTTTGCTCGACATCAAGATTCTGAAAAGTTAGAAAACATGGTTGCGTCTTTGATAGTGATCCTCCCTTCGGCTTTCACGGGCGGAGCTTTGATTGTTGAACATCAAGGAGAAGCGAAATGCTTTCCAGCAAGCCGCGCCGTCACTAACAATCTAAACCTTATAGCTTTTTACGCGGACTGCCAGCACGAAGTCAAACCGATTAATACTGGATATCGCGTTACATTGACCTTTAATCTAGTTTTAAACAACTCAAATTTATACCCTGCTAGAACAGCGAGAACTGATATTCAAAATAAACTTAATACAAGTCTAAAAAAATATTTTTTTCCTGAGCCAATACCATTTTCTACTGCACCAGACTTCCTGACACAAAAAAACGATAACCATGATAAAAAACAGGCAAATACTAAATCTCCGTCAAAATTTATTTATTTGTTAGATCATCAATACACTCAAAACAGTTTATCTTGGAACAGACTAAAAGGCGATGATCAGATCCGTGTTGATACCTTACGAAACGTTGCTAAGGAACTACAACTGGAATACGGTTTAGCACAAGCTGACGTTCATGAAATTTGGGATTGTGAACAAGAACACGACAGTTGGAATTATAATCGTTATGCAACGAGTCGATACGAAGAAGATGATTATCAGGACGATGAAAATTACCTATTGCACGAATTAATCGACTGGGATATTGGTTTCAAACATGGCTTTGACGAAAATAAAAAGCCCGTTGATTATCAGGGATTAAAAGTATGCCACAGCGAGATTTGTTGGACTAAAGCGACTAATGAGCTTGATCCTTTTGAATCAGAATATGAAGGTTACATGGGTAATTATGGTAACACCATGGACAAGTGGTATCACCGAGCTGCGATCATACTATATCGCAAACAAGATCGATTGGCACTTTTATGCGAAGCCGATCCAGAAAATGCTTTAGTGCGATTATTAGACTTGTCAAAAGAGTCAAAAAATATAGCGGAAGCCAAAATGGTTTTAATAGATATATTGCCTGTTTTAAAATCTAACCTCCCAAGAGACATAACACCAACGTTTGCCACACTAATATTTAAGCTTGCTTGTCAAATTGATGATGAACATATATCGACATCATTGCTTGCAAATTTATCTCTGGTCGATTTAACATCACAAACTGCAAAAATTTTTTTGAAACTTGAAGAAAGCCATGGTGAAAGTTGGAGCTTAGATATATTACAATATTGGTCTAATAATCCACACAATAACTATAATTCTAGCAGCCAGCTTATCGAAAAATTTTCTCAAATAATTATTATCTTAACAAATAAAGCAAGAGTCGCTACAAATATGACTAGGTGGCTATTAAACCATCAATTTGACTCGTTAAAACAATCAAACAAAGATCAACTTGAGCATTTGTCTTACGTTGCACTTGATAGAAATGAGAAAAACCGTACACAACTAATCTCTGAAATACTACGAGCAAACGATTATATTAACAATAAAAAACAGATCGATGAAATTTTTAACTATATCAAAAAAAATAGAATCTTGTATCCTACTCTAGTGACGGCTGAAATCGTAAATTGGCTTTTTAACCAATCATTAGAAACAGAACTTAGTGAAAATTTTAACGATCTGCTTCTTCTGTCAAAGTTACGGCTAGAACAAAAAGTCAATAAAGGCGGGCGAGCTAAAGACGATTGGTCAATAAAACGAAGTTTTTCTTGTCAATGTGAAGACTGCATAAAATTAAATATTTTTTTGCAATCAAAAGAGACTATCGAACTTCGCTGGCCCTTGAAAAAAAGTCGTCGCAGCCACATACACACTCAAATTGAAAAAATAAGTGTTCCAGTCACTCATCAGACAGAAAGAAAAGGCAGCCCTTATATTCTAGTTTTAATAAAGAAGAATATTTTATTTACCCAAGACGAGCAATATGTTAAAAATTTGAAGATATCTTTAGGTAAAATAAAAAAGATTAACTGTTAAAAAGTAAATGTGTTTATAACAGTGGTAAATTAATACTGACCTAACGTCTTACAACAATGATTTGCAGCGAGTGCGTTCACTTTTTAAGTGTTTAAATTTAATTAGCGCATTGGTAGTTTGTGAATGTATAATTTTCTTCCAAAGGTAAATATACATTTTCAGGTCGATAATATCCCCTCTGGTTCCCTTTTAAGATTTGGCTTCGGTAATACTCCGTCGTTAAAATGGCATAAAATGCTCTTATGAAATACCTCGTCTTTGTTCGGGCGTCGCCAATGAAGTCCGAATTTTCCAAAAAGGGTGGAGCTCTCTAAAAATTCATCATGTAATACACCTTGCTCACAACTATTGGTATTTGAAAATTACAAGGCTAATTATACAATAAACAAATATTTTTCCAACTGTTTAACTTCCCTAACCCCTTCGATTTCTTGCCCTGTTTATTGTCAAATGAGCCTTGTATTTTCTAACTTGTTCACGCTAATTTCTCACCTATTCCGGTCGCTTTACTTATGTAGTCGTTAGCACAAGTAAAGATAATTGTAAGAATTAAGATCTAAGACAAACAAAATGTAAAGTTGTGATATAGAAATTTTTCAATTTAAATATTTATTTATAAGTTTCATATGTCCCAAGTCACCCCATAATTCTCGATTACCGACGACATAGAAATTCTGTTTTGCTCTGGAAACTGCAACATTCAATAAATTCACATTAGAGGTTGCCCAATTGCGCGCTCCATTTTGAGATGGACTTGGAGCACCAAGCAACAAAATAACAGCTTTAGCTTCCTTTCCTTGAAACGTATGCACTGTCCCAATACTGTTGCTGATCCAGTGGTCAACATCAGTCATGCCATGAGCTTTTAAACCATCAGCCTGCCCCCTAATTTGTTGGCGCATACGCTCTGCCACTATTCTAAATGGCGAGATCACAAAGATATCAGGATTATCTTCTAGCTGCTTCGCAGCATTCATCACCATCTCTGCAACAACCTCCCCCTCTTCTGGGCACCATTTTTCTTGAGCGCTTCCCTTGATATCAAACCACCGTGCCTGAGAACCAAAAACATCGGTTAGATCCGACATTTTGGGATTGCTTGCGTGTACCATCAAACCCGCATAAGCAAGCTTGTTAGAAATTTTAAACATGGGGTTTTCACAACGCCGATGAACAAGGAAGGGCGTGCCAATTCTGATTTCGCTTAGATCTCGCGGAATTGTCGTGCCATAACAATTCGCCATATCAGACACAGTTTGCACAGAGGCATCAGGTGCCATCCAATGATCCGGGTCAACGCCTATGTGTTTGGATATCCCTTCAACAAGCGGTGGTGGCAATGTAACAACAGGCTCGATCTGTAATGGATCACCCACTGACATAACTCTTTTAGCACGATATATCGCCCCAATAGCCGCTTGCGGCGTTGCTTGCCCAGCTTCATCAATTAAAAGCCAACCAATGCTTTCTGAGGGTAAATTCTTAAGCATACGCCCTACCGATGCAAAGGCTGTAGAAATCACCGGCGTTAAAAGAAAAGCACTAGACCAGATATGTGGCAATAAAGCCTTTTTATCTTCAGGTAATGAACCGCCACCAAGGCAATAAAAATAAGCCCCCAAATTCTGGCGCAACTGTTTCGCAGATGCGTCAATGAATCCTTTATGAAGTTTAATGGCCTCAACAAACACGTCATCTCTTAATCTCTGCGCTGCATCTGTAAAGTTAGGTGTAAATAATTGCTGCTCATCATGTGATTTATTCCATAAACTCGGCACAACCAATTTGTCACCACATATGGCTGCATATTTTTCTACATCTTTCCATACCTGAACGAGTTTTTTCTTTAAAATACCCTGCTCTGTTATTAACGCAGAAAGCTTCTGTTTTTCTTGCTCTTCTCTTTTTGCAACATTTCCAGTATCAATTTGAAGTAAATTATATTTTTCTTGAACTGGCTTTAAAGCAGAAGATGATTCTTGATAATCAGCCCTCCATTGTTTCCAAATTGAACGCGCAAAAATACGTTTTAAAAAGCTCGGTTTTCTCACCTTTACACCAGTATAATTTTGAAGAAGCAAATTACGTTTTACATCCACCTCTTGAATATTTGCTCGTAATATTTGAGCTTGTTGCTGCAATTCATTGATAACTTTTTTGTGCTGTTTTTGCAGAGAAATATTTTCATCAATTTTATTTTGTATCTTTAAAGCACCTTTATGACTTTCATAAGCTTTCTGTGCCTGTTTAGACACATTTTCTGCTTTATCAACGGCGCTTTTAAATCTCTCTCTCGCGGTCTCCCAACGCTGTTTTGCTTCATGTATATTTTTTGGTGGATCACACTCTTCTATAATTTGAGGGATAATTTCTTCACCATCATCACCTAACTCAAAATCCACTTGCCCGGTTATAGAAAGAAAATATTTCCTCAAACCTGAATCATCATCCCACCAAGTTTTATTGATGAACGCGCTCTTGTTTTTTGAATTCCCAAGAACAGCGGCAATCAACCCCCAAGTCTCATCATATTGCGAACCGCAAAGCGCATTACTAACGGTTTTGAAGTAATTAAAGTCGCCGATATCTCCTGCGATTTGAGAACGTAATGGCAATTCTTTACTGACATTCTCAACAGCTTTATTGTTCGTTGAAGCAACAATAACTTCGTGTCCGCGTAATTTTTCATTCAATTTATAGAGATGAACAAAACCTGTGCCGAGTTTCATTTGACCAGCATGTTCAAACGCATCATTCGTATCTTTAAATACACTTAAGGCTTTTGCACGCTCAACCAATACTCCAGAAACAATATCGCGTAATAATGTAGTTTTCCCAGTGCCCGGTGGTCCGTTTACAGAAAAAAGACCACCACCAGCTAATTCTTTCAATGCAAGATTAACAGCAGTTTGTTGTAACAAAACAAGAGAGTGACGACCGTTACTCGGCCAGCGACCACATGGTGTATATTTAGGCTGTAGTGCGACTTCTAGATATTCTTTGTTATTTAAGATATCGATCTGATGTCTAGGCTTGATAACACCTAAATATTGAGACAAAGCTTTGCCTTGTGATTTGGACTGAAGTGCCGATTTTGCACGCTGTAAATCACCTAGAAAAAAGCTATTTAAAAGCGGTGTTTCAGGGGCACCTTTATTAAAATGTTGATAACGACGAATAGCAAAATTTGGTTCAACCGCTGTCTCTGCAGGAATAGCACAATTTTTAATAATCCATTCATGTGCCACTTTTGCTTGCCCAAATGAAAATGGCAAAGCTTTTCCATCATTTGTATGGCGGTAGATAATACTTTCCAATCCTTCTTTGAGCGCTTCTTCCGCCGCTTCCCACGACTTTAAGTCTTGTAGTTTTCCTTGCAATGCTCTTGCATATGACCAACCAAAACTCGACAAGGCTAAACCTGTATCAGGAACTGGAATACCATTCTTATCCAGAATAATCGTACCTAACGCCGCTAGTCCACCAACCACAGGCCTTTCAATCCGCTTATCCTGATATAATTTAAGAAGTTGCTCTGTCGCTAAATCAAGTTTTATCGCACCTAGATATACAATGTAATAAAGTTGATGTTTTGGTCGCGACTTTTCACCTTTAGTCCAAGGCTCATCGCCACCTCTCAGATAGGCAACCGAACCGGTTCCAATGACTAAATCATCTGGCTTTTTATAGGTTTGAGGGGAAAGCGCTTCAATAACTGTCCATGCATCAATAATATCTTCTGGATTATTATTGAGAGGTTTCGTGATTTCAGAGTCATTTGAGTTAGCACTATGTTCAGCAGCGTTTAATAATACAGATTGCCAATCAATTACTTTATTATCTTCATGAGAGATATCATAAGAAGGCACCAATTCTTCTTGAGACGGTGGCGAAGAATCATTGGTTGCGTTTTTTTCATTCAGTTTTTCTTGAACATTTGTTAGAAGCTTTCTCGCTCTTTGTGTTTTGCGATGCTGTAATTCTTCTTCTAACTCTTCTAATACTGCGCAATCGTCATTTGATTTTGAATAAATGTCTTCAAGTTCAGTTATTTGATGCTTAAAATATTTTCGCTGATCCATACGCGCAATTATTTCCTTTAGATGAAACTATTCATTATTTTTATTACTGAAGAGTACCATTTAAACGTGCGTAGTTTCCAGCAGCGAATCCAAGAACGTTTATTGGTCGTTATCCACTGGCGAAACAGTTGTTGCGATTGAGCATAAAGCGATAACGTAACCGCTAATACTATCGACTTCAGCCAACAATGAAAATGAAGTAACATATAAAATTCCGCTCGCATACGTAACCTGATGCCGAACGAAATAATCAGACAAGATCCCACCAACAAATCATGAATTGCTCTTGTCATTTATCACAGTGATTCACGAACCTTCTTAGCCGGATTCCCCACATAAAGACAACCGTCATCAAGATCTTTAGTAACGACACTTCCAGCACCTAAGACAACATCATTTCCGACAACAACACCCGGCAAGATAATCGCCCCAGCTCCAATCCAAACATTATTGCCAACGATGACATCTTGAACGAGGTTGGTTTTTTTGAGGCGTTCTTGAGAAGGCAAAGGATGGTTAACTGTCAGTATTTGAACATTCGGTGCTATAAGTACATCATCCCCAATACTAATTTTTCCTCCGTCTAACAAAGTACAATTAAAATTAAGAAAAACCCGATCACCGAGACTAATTCTATTGCCGTAGTCACAATTAAAACCATGCTCTATAAAAACATCTTCACCGCAAGAGTGAAATGCTTGTTTAAGCTTTTTGAAATGTCCTTTGCTCGGAGCTCGATTATATTGCCGACACAAGTCATGCATCCGATTTCTAAGTTCTCGGTTTTCAGATGATTGACTGTCTAAAGTTTTTTGCAAGTGAAAACCATTTGAATGGCAAGTTTATAAAAGCGGTAAATTTATAAAAGCAAAAACAATCATTGCCGTTAAGCAAACTGTACCTAGAATGAATATTTTAAATCGAGCTGGGACAAAATTTGAACCGATATGAACATAAGCATGCAATAAACGACTAATCGCGAAAATCCATGCAAGAATTAAAACGGGAGCAGTTACGGTATTGGTGATATGAAATAAAATACAGAGCACATAAAACAAAACCGGTGTTTGGAATTGATTGGCGATATTATTGGAAACTTTTACGACGTCTTCCGGCCAAGCACTATTATCGAGTGCTATTTTAGTGCGGTCAATCCCTCCAGCTTTTATTGCTTTTATTTTTCTTTTCACTAGAAAAAGAAATACCACTAAAGTTAACGAAACTTGAATTAATACCGGAAATAAAATACTTGAGAAGTTCATTGTAAAAGTCCTTATCGTTATTTTTCAAAATATTCTTCTATTTAATTTGAAGTCACTACAAGTCTTTTAGGTGCCAACATATCTTGATCATCGACTTCGGCAATGCCTAAGAATACACCATCGTCGTTATAAACTCTAATTAACTGACCTTCATTTAAGTTTGGATAATTAATCGCTTGTCCATGAGAAAAATAATCTGCGCTATCTAAGTCAATCGTCGCGCTATCTAAATGCAAAACTGGACTATCAACGGGTAGCAGATATTGATCGAGGCTAACACAGTTCTCGGCATCTTTTTCCAATTGCTCTAGCGTGAACATTTGATCAACCGGATAATCAGCAACAAAATCCCGATGCAGCATCGTGACGTGCGCACCGCAGCCTAAAATTTGTCCCAAATCATCAATAATATTTCGAATATAAGTGCCTTTGCTACATTCTATTTCTAATTCAACTTCATCATTTTCGAAACGAATTAAATCGAGTTGGTAAATCGTAACAGGACGAGGTGCGCGTTCTATTTCGATCCCTTTTCTTGCGTATTTATATAAGGGTTGTCCTTGATGTTTGAGCGCGGAAAACATAGATGGGATCTGCATAATATCTCCACGAAATTGATCGAGGGCTTTTTCTAATTGTTTTTGTGAAACATTCACCGGGTTCGTTTCTATGACTTCGCCGGTCGAATCACCGCTATCGGTACGCACGCCAAACCTGCCGATCACTCGATAACCTTTGTCTGACTCCAATAAAAATTGCGAGAACTTAGTGGCTTCGCCAAAACACAGCGGTAACATTCCTGTGGCTAATGGATCGAGAGCGCCAGTGTGTCCCGCTTTTTGTGCATTGTACAAACGTTTAACTTTTTGCAACGCTGCGTTAGATGTAAGACCTTGGGGTTTATCAAGCAAAAGAACTCCGCTAATTGCTCGACCTTTTTTTCTGCGTGCCATAGCGTTATTTTTCTTGCGGATTTGATACGTTAGTTGCTTGTTGTTCTATGCCAGTTTTATCGCTGTCCGCAGAAAGCTCTGTATCTTTGTCTCTCGCCTGTTCAATTAATGAAGACAAGTCTCGTCCACGAGAGATAGACTGATCGAATAAGAATTTGACGTGAGGAACGGCTCGCATTCTCATTCGCTTACCAATTTGTATGCGAATAAAACTCGCCGCTTCATTTAAAATATCAATCGCCGCTTGTGTGGCCTTGATTGTTTCATCGATACCCAAAAATGTCACATAGACTGTTGCATAATGAAGGTCTCGAGACAAATTGACAGCGCAAACCGTGACCATACCCACCCTGGGATCTCTTACTTCTAATTGGATTATTTGTGCTAACTCTCGCTGTAATTGCTCAGCTACGCGGTCAGTTCTTTTAAATTCTCTTGCCATTTTTTTCTCTTACATTTTTAAACAAAAAACGCAGCGCTGTCAGAATGTTATTCTGGTTAACGTCTGCGCTTTTAATTTTATTTTTTAGTGCTTCAGTATCTGGATTAAATTAGTCTAATCGATGGTTCTCGCGATTTCTATAATTTCAAAGACTTCGATTTGATCGCCTGGCTTTACATCATTGTAGTTTTTAACACCGATACCACATTCCATTCCTTTACGAACTTCATTAGCATCATCTTTAAATCGTCGTAAGGATTCTAATTCGCCTTCGTAAATGACGACGTTATCTCGTAAAACACGGATCGGATTATTACGCTTGACGGTTCCTTCAATGACCATACATCCAGCAATTGCACCGAATTTAGGTGATTTAAATACATCCCGAACTTCGGCAAGACCAACAATTTGCTCGCGCATTTCAGGAGACAACATCCCGCTCATTGCCGCTTTAACATCGTCAATGACTTCATAAATAATGCTGTAATAACGTAAATCAACCCCTCCTTTTTCAACCGCTTTACGAGCACTGGCATCCGCACGAACATTAAAACCAATGACAATCGCATTAGAAGCTGAAGCTAAACTAATATCAGTTTCAGTAATTCCGCCAACTGCAGATGAGATAATGGTAACGCTGACTTCATCAGTTGATAAATCTGTTAATGAACGAGAAATTGCTTCGGCAGAACCCTGAACATCCGCTTTAACCAATACATTAAGGTTCGATTTTTCATTCTCGCCGATATTGGCGAACATATTTTCAAGTTTAGCGCTTTGCTGACGAGCGACTTGTGTTTCACGATACTTGCTTTGTCTAAACGCTGCAACTTCACGCGCTTTTCTTTCACTTGCAACCACCGAAACTTCATCGCCAGCTTCAGGTACACCTGACAAGCCAAGTACTTCTACAGGAATAGAAGGTCCCGCTAATTTGATTTTTTTACCGTCTTCGTCAACAAGTGCTCTGATCTTTCCGTAATGGAAACCAGCTAACACAATATCACCAACTTTTAACTCTCCAGACTGTACCAGCATAGAAGCCACCGAACCACGACCTTTATCAAGACGCGCTTCAATCACAACACCTTTTGCGGGTCCGGTATCAACGGCGGTTAATTCCAATAACTCCGCAGTAATAGCAATGCTATCGAGTAATACATCAATACCATCACCAGTTTTCGCAGAAACTGGTACGAATACAGTATCGCCTCCCCACTCTTCAGAAATAACGTCATGCTGAGACAACTCATTTCTTACTCGGTCTGGATCAGCTTCCGGTTTATCCATTTTGTTAACCGCAACAATCAAAGGAACACCTGCGGCTTTTGCGTGTTTAATCGCTTCAATGGTTTGCGGCATAACACCGTCATCTGCAGCAACCACTAACACGACGATGTCCGTCGCGTTAGCACCACGTGCACGCATCGCAGTAAACGCAGCATGTCCGGGTGTGTCCAAAAAGGAGACGATCCCCTTGGGTGTTTCTACGTGATAAGCGCCAATATGCTGAGTAATTCCGCCAGCTTCACTATCAGCCACTTTGGATGCGCGGATATAGTCGAGAAGTGAAGTTTTACCGTGGTCAACATGTCCCATGATCGTTACAACAGGAGGACGCGGTTTAACATCACCTTCATGTTTAACTGAATCAAGAAGTTCAAGCTCAGCCGCATTATCAGCAACTAGGTTAACGTTGTAGCCCATTTCCTCTGCAGCAAGTTGTGCAGTTTCTTGATCGATAGTCTGATTAATGGTGACCATGATCCCCATGCCCATCAATGTTTTAACTAACTCGCCACCTTTAATTGACATTTTTAATGCTAGTTCTGCAACCGTTGTACTTTCGCCGATATTAATGTCAGATTTAGCCACCTCAGAAGTGGGTCTCTTAAATCCATGTTTCATTGATTTTGGTGCCACCACTTTTTTGCGACCATCAGATAATGGTGCTTCATCAATATTCCTGCGACGTACTGGTCTTTTAAAATCAGCGAGCATATCGCCCTTACCGCCAGCACCATCACTACGACCTTTCTTTTTCTTCTTTTTCTTTTTACGCTTTTCGCTGTCAGTTAATACTTCAGTCGAGACTTCAACGGTTTTGAATCGAGTTTGTCTGGTTGCACGCGCTTCGACTTCTGCTTCTTTTTGCGCTTTTTCAGCATCGGCTTTAACTTTTCTTTTAGCTTCAAGACGAGCCATAATATCAGCTTCTACACGCCCGGAGACTATTCGATGAGCTTCATCTTTTGCTTGTGCTTCAACTTCTGCCCTTATTTTAAGTTCGGCTTCTTTTTCTTCTCTTTCTTCTTCGAGTTTCGCGGCTTGCTCTGCTTCTGCCTTTTGCTGAGCAATCGTTTCAGCTGAAGGCTCTTCTACCACTGAGTATTCGCTTTCTTGAGCAGCGGCATTTTTTCTATCAACAAGGCTCTCGATATCTTCTGGATTTGTTGAACCACTGTCTTCTGTCGTTTCGGCTTCGACTTCTCTTTTTATAAAAGTTCTTTTTTTGCGAACTTCAACAGATACACTTTTCGTTCTACCAGACTTGCTCGACATTTTAAGTGAGCTTTTTTTAGTTCGATTTAAGGTAATTTTATTAGGTTTTGCACTGGTTTCTGTTTCACCGTGACTCTTTTGCAAATGAGCAAGCAATAATTTTTTCTGCTCTTCAGATACAACTTCGTCTGCACCTTTTAAATGCACGCCAGCGTCTTTCATTTGTTCAAGTAGCTTATCTACCGGCGTACCGACGACTTTGGCTAACTTTTCGACCGTCACTTCCGACATAAAAATCTCCCAGTACTATGACTGTTATTCTTCGAACCAAGGTGCTCGAGCAGTCATTATCAACTCACCAGCTCGCTTTTCATCTAACTCTTCTAAATCAATCAGTTCATCAACTGATTGTTCAGCCAAATCTTCCATGGTAATGATCCCGCGACTCGCTAATACAAATGCTAGATGACGATCCATACCTTCCATTTCTAGTAGATCTTTTGCTGGCTCATTTTCATCTAATTTTTCTTCTGACCGAATAGCTTTAGTTAACAATGCGTCTTTTGCTCTTGCCTTTAATGCCTCAACTAAATCCTCATCAAATCCTTCGATATCAAGCATTTCAGACAATGGAACGTAAGCAACTTCCTCCACGGAGGTAAACCCTTCTTGAGCTAAAACTTCCGCTAGCTCTTCATCGACATCCAACTCTTTTACAAATTTATCAACCAGCCCCTGGTTTTCTTCTTTACTTTTACTTTCGGCATCTTCACTGGTCATAACGTTTAAAGACCAACCTGTCAATTGACTGGCTAACCGAACATTCTGTCCACTTCTGCCAATGGCCTGTGCGAGTTGATCTTCTTCAACAGCTATATCCATCGTATGCTTATCTTCATCAACTACTATTGATGAAACTTCGGCTGGCGACATTGCATTGATAACAAACTGAGCTGGATTATCATCAAATAAAACAATGTCAATTCGTTCACCAGCAAGTTCACCTGATACAGCTTGAACTCTTGAGCCTCGCATTCCCACACAAGCGCCAACCGGATCAATTCGCTTATCATTACTTTTTACTGCAATTTTTGCACGTGAACCAGGGTCTCTTGCCGCTCCCATCAAATCAATGGTTTCTTCAGCAATTTCTGGTACTTCAATTCTAAATAACTCAATCAGCATTTCAGAATTTGCACGGCTCACAAATAATTGTGGTCCACGGACTTCAGGATTAACTGCGTATAAATAACCACGCAATCGGTCACCGGCTCTAACCATTTCCCGGGGCATCATTTCTTCGCGATGAATAATCGCTTCAGCATTACCACCTAAATCGAGAATAATTGAATCACGGGTCGCTTTTTTGACTACTCCGGTAACTAGCTCACCAACTCTTGATTCAAACGCTTCGATAACTTTGGCTCTTTCAGCTTCACGAACTTTTTGCACAATAACTTGTTTAGCGGTTTGTGCGGCAATTCGACCAAAAGCGATTGACTCAATATTTTCTTCAATGTATTCCCCAGCTTGTATTTCCGGTTCATCCATTTGTGCCGCTTCTAAGCTAATTTCAGATAGCGGATTTTCCAAACCTAATCCATCATCATCGGGATCGACAACCAGCCAGCGACGATAAGTGTCGTAATCGCCAGTTGTACGATCAATATCGATCCGAACATCAATATCGACCCCCTTTTTTTTCTTAGTTGCTGTTGCTATCGCAGCTTCTATGGCCTGAAAAATAACTTCCGACTCAATATCCTTTTCATTAGATACTGCATCTACTACTAATAATATTTCTTTGTTGTTCATAGTCCAATCAACCTCAATCAAACTCTAGCTAATAAAAAATGATGACCCACTGAATCATTACAATACCAAGTCATCAACTCTGTCAGTAGAGTTAGTCGAAAACAATGTTTGTCAATCCCATCTCGGTCAAAAAACAGCGACCAAGTTCGCCTTATCTATATCGTTAAAATCAACCTCATAAGGTTGGTTATCCACAGTAATTACCAAATGATGAGCGTCCACTTCATTCAGCTCACCTTTAAATCTTCGCCTACCATCCACACCTAAATGACACCGGATATTAATTTCCTGACCAACAACTTTTTCAAAATGAGGCAGAGTAAATAGCGGTCTATCTAAACCAGGTGAAGAGACTTCCAACGTGTACTGGCTAGAAATGGGATCTTCAACCTCCAATATACCGCTCACTTGATGACTGACTTTAGTGCAATCATCCACATTTATACCGTCTTCATGATCAATATAAACACGCAAAACCGAATGCATCCCCTGACCAATATATTCAAGCCCTAAAAACTCGTAGCCCAGAGCTTCAGCAGCAGGTCTTAATAACTCTGTCAGTTGGTCAATTTTCGCCATGTTTTCTTTTTAATGAATTTCAGTTGTTTAAAATCAGTTTTGGCTTATGCCATCAAAATTTTGCTTCATCAGAATTATCTGCAAGCCTTTCTAAGACACAAAAAATGGGCACATAAGGCCCATTCCAAACACTTCTGGAGATTAGCTTCAACCTAGCAAAGTCTAGATTTTACTAACACCTTAACTTGTCATTTTCTATTTAGAAAATTTAAAAGCCTAAATAAATCTACAAAAAAGCCCCAAGAAGGGGCTTTTCAACACTATTTTATATAATTCTCTTATAAAAAAGCCTAAAAATTGGTAGCGGGGGCTGGATTTGAACCAACGACCTTCGGGTTATGAGCCCGACGAGCTACCAGGCTGCTCCACCCCGCATCAATGTGGTGCGAATTCTATCGGAAGCCTGTAGCCTTGACAAGTATTATTACCTAAACTTAGTGAGAAATGTCAGAAAAACTAAAACTTTCTTCCGAGATATAACGATCAATCTAAATTTACAGGAAGGAGCTCGACTAAAACAATCAAACAAGGCATTAATTATGCCGCTTAATAATGCTATATTGTCAAAAAATAATGCAATTAACTAGAGTCTTTTGATCTTCATATATTAATCACTCAAAAATTGCTTAAACACTGGTTTTAATTTTGTATTTTCTGATGATGCTAAAAAAACATGGTTTGCTATTTCTCCTAGTGATTTTCGGCTGCTTTAGTGGGATAAGTGCGAATAGTGCAAATCTGGCAGGTTTACGTCATATATCCACAGAGCAAAGACTCAATCAGAATACCGTTAATCAGTTTTACCAAGATAACCGTGGATACGTCTGGATCGCGACTAACTCGGGTTTAAACCGGTTCGATGGCGAGTCTATGTTATCTTTAAATGATCCGAACAATCATATCAATTCAACACCAGTTAGCTCTCTTGCCCAAGATAGCCAAAACAACTTATGGATTAGCACTTATCAAGGGTTAGCCTTTGTTAGTCACGATCAAAGTATCAATCATCTATCCAAATTTCCATCACAAGAAAAAAACCAAATCAATGCCAACATGGTGATAGGCAGTGAAGAGTCAACATCGCAGAATAGATGGGTATTCACTTGGAACGGCGTTTATCAATATCAGTTAAAAGGACAAGATATCACTCAGCCTGACTCAATGGCTTTATTTCACTCTCAAGAAAATAAACTATTGTCATACGAAAAAGATGGCGACGTTTTCTGGCTGGGCACAAATCAAGGGTTATTTTTGTTTGATTCAAAGGAACTATCTCTAGATAGAATGACTTTAATATCAAAAAATTCATTACTCCCTCAACGTCTCAACCTTAAAATTAACGCAATCGAAACCATATCGGATTCACAGCTGATTATTAGTTCCAACAAAGGACTTTTTTTAATCGATAAAAATGATTTTAATAGTGTGACAATAAAGAAAATTACAGATGGGTTTATTAGCGATGTTATATTTAACTCCGGTTTAGTTTATTTTGCTACTTTTGGTGAAATCAAATCTTTCGAACCAGCCACTCTAAAAATTTCGACTGTTTTTTCTCTTCCACTGCCGCCCTCTCAACATTCTAGCTACAAAATCAAAACTATTTTCATTGATAGCAATCAACTGCTATGGATTGGAACCCAAAATCAAGGAGCGTTTGTTTGGAATACAAAAAAAACCGCTTTTGAATCGTGGATCGCAAATAACAAACATTCCGATTTGAAACTGCTCGATAATGATGTTTGGACTATCAAGCATGCTCAGCAAGGCGGACTATGGATTGGAACTAATGCTGGTTTAGATTATTTTAATAGCGAGAAAAATAAAATCAAACCAATTGTCCACAATAGGCTAGCTAACACAACTATAGAAAACCTAAAAATTTATGACCTGTTGGAAACGCAAAATTCGCTTTGGCTGGCGACAGGTAACGGACTGTTAAATTATCATAAAGGATCAAAAACCGTTGGTCAATTTTTTCCCCATTTTCATAAAGCCAACACACCTCTTGTTATTTTTTCTCTTATTTCCATCAAACCGCAGGAAATCTGGATCGCTTCAAATATCGGCATTTTAAAATTTAATACTACAACTCACGAATTTTCATATGACAAAAATATCATGTCTCCGTTCAATGCAAAACCAGCTCGCCTAATTAAATTCGAAAACAACCTGCTTTGGATCGGATTATATGACCGACTGATTACTTATTCACCCGAAAAGAAAAAAATAAAAACGATTATGATGTCAGAAAGAAATGCGAAAGGTGTCTACTCAATTTTAACTGATATAAATGTAATCAACCAGCAACTCTGGTTATCCTATGCCCATGACGGGATCTATGTTATCGATCTTAAAAATAACAATAACATCATCAAGCATTTCCATAGTTCGAATGGTTTTATAGACAACATGATTTACTCTATACAAAATAGTCATGGGTATATTTGGGCAAGCAGCACTCAGGGATTAATACGGATCAATCAACTGAATTTTGAATACGTCTTATTTAATCATCAAGATGGTCTAACCAGTAACGAGTTCAATGAAGGTGTGTCAGAAAAAGCAGAAAACGGCGCTCTCATTTTTGGGGGTTCAAAAGGATTGATCAAATTTCACCCCAATCAAATAGGAAAAATAAAGCACATCAATCAACCAATCATTTCATCCATAGAAATATTCTCGGATAGCAATCAGTCAAAACGTTTCTTGAATTTGGATGATCGCATTTCAATACAAAACCACAAAGATATCGTCTATATTTCATTTTCTACACTTGATTTTTTATTACCCAATAATTGGCAATATGAATATTGGTTAGAAGGAGAGAAAAAAACAAAACCAAGAATTACCAAATATCCACAAGCGACGTTAACCAATTTACCAACCGGCAATAGCGTTTTTAATCTGCGAACAATATCTGTAAAAGATAGTGATGTATCCGAAACAACGCAACTGTCAATAATGGTTACTGATACTGCTCCATTCACCATTCCGAAAACTTTTAGCAATTACGCCATTGCTATTATTATCCTTCTTTTGTTCTTCTATCGACGTATTTTGGCTAAACGAAAATCTCTAGCTCTCTATAACCAATTAGAAGAAAGTGAAGAAAGAATGGAGCTGGCTTTATTCGATGATCGTCGTGGTATTTGGGATTGCTTTATTGATGAAAAGGATATCGGTAAGTCAGCATTTATCGTCTACCAAAATAAACGCGACCCACTTAAATTAACTTTGGACAAGCATTTCGAAATCATACACCCTGAAGATATTGAACATGCAAAAGAAATTTGGGAAAAATTTGCTACAGGTAAGCAAAGTGATTTTTTTGAAACCTATCGAAGCTTTTTTTATCAACGTTGGGTTTGGAATCGTATTTATGGCAAAGTGAATGAATACTATCCCTCAGGGCATCCCAAAAGAGCAACCGGTATATGGACAGACATTAACCCAGAAAAAAGAATAGAAGATAAACTTAATTTATACAGCCATGCTTTTCAAAGTACGCAAGATATCGTTTTTATACTCGACAATGATCTAATTGTAACCGTAGTCAATCAAGCGTACGAAACCTCAACAGGATACTCTTGTGAAAAAATAATCGGTAAAAGCATGGTCGACATCGCGTTTTCTCGCTTTACCGAAAAAGAAACAGAGCAAATAAAAAAACAGGTTCAAAAAAATAAACGATGGCACGGAGAAAGCTCGGTACCTCGAAGGAACGCATCAAGTTTTCCAGTAGACATTCGAACTAATGTTATCACAAAAAATAACATTGACACTGGTTATGTCGTCGTAATGACTGACGTTAGCCAGTTAAAATCATCGATAAAACCATCACTGAAAAATAGTTTTTACGATCATATGACTGGTCTGCCAAATAAAACCTTAGCTTTTGATAAACTTCGGCAACTTTTAAGACGATGCAAAACAAAAAAACGGCAATTGTCTATTATATTTTTGAGTATCGATCACTTAGACCATCTTGATTCAATACTAGAAAATGATTCAATCGATGAGTTAATAACAAGAGTATGTAATCGACTATTGCCTTATATGCAAAAAAACGATGTTTTTGCTCGTTATGAACAAAATACCTTTATAATTATATTTAGCCACAGCTCAGATGACAGCGACATACTTCACACGATTAATCAATTATTAAAGGAAATTTCAAAACCTTTTCTGTTCGACGATCGTACGATTGAGATCACAGCATCTGCAGGAATTTCAAGTTATCCTAACGATGGCGAAAACTGGAGTGAATTAATAACAAAAGCAGAAACCGCACTTGCTCAAACTCAGCAGCAAGGAAAAAATTTATTTAAATACTACCATGAAGATAGTAACAAAAAAGCGCTAGAAAAAATAAGTTTAGAGAACAGATTGAGTAGAGCCATACAAACCTCAGAATTATTTTTGGTTTTTCAACCAACGCTCGAATTAGACACAATGAAAACTGTCGAGCTTGATGTCAAACTACGTTGGAAAATGGAAGATAACAGAATAGTGTATCCATCTCAATTCATACCCATTGCAGAAAAGCTGGGGATGGTGGGTACTTTATCCAATTGGTTAATAATACAATCATTTATTGCTCTCAATCGCTGGAATCAGGAAGGCATGAACATCAGCCTTAACATAAATCTTTCAGCGTCCTATTTGTTAGAAAATGGTACGTTTGATTTTATTCGTGAAAAGGTGACATCTTACAATATAAATCCCGATACTATTTTCATTGCGATTAACGAAGATGACATAGGCGATAAAACAATGAAATTGATCGATGTTTTTGAACAGCTAAATTCTGTAGGTATTCATTTAGTGCTCGACGATTTTGGTAAAAATATCGCCTCCATTCAAAACCTGCAAAAATTCAATTTTCATTCAATAAAATTCGACCGTATTTTAACTAGAAACATAGATAAAGGTAATTTAAATAATGACGTTTTACGCGGAATTATTTCTTTAGTCAATAATGTCCAGTTAGGCACTGTCGCAAAAGGAATAGAAACCGAAGAACAACATGAATATCTAGTCAGACACAAATGCCGATATGGTCAAGGTTTTTTATTTTCTGACCCACTTATAGAGAATCAAATGCGTCAATATTTACTAGATAAGCACTAGAATCCCTGATACCACTCATCTAAATCCGTGATACAGGAATATACCGTTTTCAGATAACTTATAGATCATTTTATTAAAACTTTGAATATTTGAATGACAGATCAACTAATTTAAATCCAATGGATGATTGAATTTTGATAATAAGTTAAAACCTCGGTAGCATCTTCTGACATAATAAAGGAATCGCCATCAACCTTGATTAAATGCCTTAAACATAACATCTCCATCGCGGCTTCTAGGTTTACCAACTTGTCTTTATTGGGGAATAGTACTTGCCCCCCTTTCGATTCAATTGATTCTATCAACGCTCGCGCTTTACTAAGAACTTGTTTTTTACTCAGCGGCTGATTTTTTGATTTTAAAAAAACGCTCGCGAGTAAAACAATCGGAACTGCGGGAACCGTTTTTTCGATATTTTTCATCAGTTCATTCGCAAGCAGTGCCACTTGTGTAAATCGTTCTTGAGATTCTAATTGATAAAAATTAATTTTATTTTTTTCGCAATACTGTTTAGTTGATACCGGATTGGCGAAACTGACACTGGCATAACCAAATCTTTTCCATTGATGACGACGAGCAAGCCGCATCGTGTGTATCCAGAAATTTACAGTGGTTTTTATTGCGTACCAACCAGATCGTCGTTTAGCTTCTGGATCGAGTGTTCTTAATAAAGTTCGATCTTCCAAAACCCGATCATAATTGATCCCAACGGGAATAAAGACCACATCACGATCCTCCTTATGATTATAGTTGCGCAACATATAATCAAGAAAACCCAATTTTGGAGCGCGAATTCTACCATCGCGAGTTAAACCACCTTCTGGAAAAACAGCCTGACATACGCCTTCTTTAGTCGCCATGGCGATATACCTTTCAAGCACTTTTCGATATAGTGGATTTCGAGAATTTCTACGGACAAAATAAGCACCCATTGATTTAATTAAACTTTGCAGTGGCCAAACTCGCGCCCATTCACCAACAGCGTAAGACATGGTCATTTTTTCTGACACAAGAAATGAAACTAAAATATAGTCCATATTACTACGATGATTCATCACAAAAACCACCGTTGCGTTTGGGTCGATTTGGCTAAGATGTTGTTTTGTCGCCGTCTTGACTCTGACTTTATAAAGCATCATTGCTATTTTTTTGGACATCCAATACCCAAAACGATAATAAATATAAGCATTAAACGATGGGACAATTTCTCGGGCATAAATATGAACCTTCTCCATCAAAACATCTCTGGGCACCTCATCGCTTACGGATTGGGAATGCACAAGTTCTAAGACCTGAGGATCATGGATCAAACGATCGAGTAGAACTTGTCGCTTAGTTAATTGAAAAGGTCTGATTTCGAAATTGAGCCGTTGGTTTAACTCGTGTATTGCAAGATTTATTTTTTTTCTGAAAAACCAACGAATACCAGGAAAAAGAAATCTTTGTACGATCACAAGTGCGGTAACCGCTGATAAAATGATAAATAACCAGAATGGAATTGTGATTGAAGCAAACATATATTTAGACTTTTATTTGAGTAATTATTTTTTCGGCTCAGAGAAATATCTGATTGGGCAATTTAATCAGTAGGTTATCATCTTTGCGACTTTAAGGTCAAAAATCTCACGAAGTCAAAAATGGTAAAAAAGAGTCATTGACATAAGAGCGCCTCTAAAAATAGTAATTTTTTCATGAGAGCCAGAAAGCATCGCGCGGAGAACCGCAGTGTATAGGGAATACATGAGGATTCGAGCACGAAGCTGACGCGGCTATCGTGGAAAAAGTGCATTTTTAGAGATGCCCATAACTTGTTTTGTTATTTCTAGCTCAGCAGTAATGCCACAATACCCGAAATAACAATACCGTCAAAACTACCGGCACCACCGATACTAATTAAACCACTACCTGCAGAGATGAATTCTCGCAGCTTTAGAAGATCAGCGCCAATAACCGGTCCCAACACCCCAGCACAAAAAGCAACCGCTGGTGAGTTTTCAGGATACAAAAGCAAACCGCAAAACGCTGCCAACAATCCAGGCAGAAAAGCTGGTATCACCACTCCCACACCTTTAACACTGCGGGACATAGTAAAACACGCGCCTATATTAATGAAGATAGCAATCAATGGAGCGATGTATACACCATGATAAACGAGCCTGATGAGTTCATAAAACACTATGAGCACCGGTATGATACACCCACCCACATTGACTGCAATCACTACCTCGGTTTCATCTATTATTTTTCTTGGAAAACGAAAACCGGTACCGAACAAAAGAGGCTGAATACTATCGAGTTTCCGTTTAAATCGATAACGCTTGATTGGCAAGTTGAACAGACTGCCTAGGAATATACCTACAACAATAAAAAGTCCTATGATCGGAGAAATCCCTAACTTGTGGAAAGCAATCAACATCACTTCCATAAAAAGAAGGGGTGTCAGGACTAAGATCAACACAAAACTGATTAATGAAATAATTCCGGCGGGCATTAAATAGTCTCCCAAATCTAGGTTTTAATATTACGATCATTGCGAGCAAATAAAAAGCAGTATCGAAGTAACGCTATGAAAACACTCGGCACAAAAAAACTCGTGTTATAAGTTTTTTACTGACAAAAATCATTGACGATCTTTTTTATTTTTTCTAGCATTTTTACATTGGACTTTAAATCCAATTTTTAGTTAGGTTCGATATATTAAAGTGAAAATGCCTGAATGTACTGGAGACAAGAATGACTCGTTATAACCTTTTAGTCGCTGAGAAATTGCGGGAAATATCCTCTCTGTTGAAAACACAAAGCGCAAACCCATTTCGTGTCCAGGCTTATCTTAATGCAGCTGTCACATTAGAAAAACTTCCTCAAGACATTAGGTTAATTGCAGAACCAAGCGGACTCAAAGGTTTGGTAAAACTTCCAGCTATTGGCACTGGCATCGCTCATTCAATTCTTGAATATATCGCATTAGGTCGTATGTCACGTCTCGACAATTTAAAAGGCGCATCTGATCCCATTAGGTTATTTCAGTCCATCCCGACAATCGGTCCAGAATTAGCGCAACGAATTCATAATGAACTTCATATTGATACTTTGGAATCTCTCGAAAACGCTCTTAATTATGGGTTACTTGATCATGTAAAGGGATTAGGAAATAAACGTCAACAGGCTATCAAAAGTTGGTTGTATCAACATTTCGGTGGATCGGCAAAAAAGCGGAGCACAAAAAGCAAAATCAACCCTAAACCTAGCATTGAACTATTGCTGAAAATTGATTCGAATTACCGAAATAGAGCCGAAAAAGGGACACTCCCATTGATCAAACCCAAACGTTCCAATCCTGAAAACAAAACTTGGCTACCTATTCTACATACAAAACACAAGGAATGGCATTTTACCGTTCTTTACTCAAACAGCGAACGTGCTCATAAACTTGGCAGGATTTTCGACTGGGTGATTATTTATTTTTACGATAATCATCATAAAGAAAGACAGCAAACCATAGTAACGGAAACTCATGGTTCGCTAAAAGGTAAGCGTGTAGTTAGAGGAAGAGAAGATGAGTGCCGACGGTATTATGAGGCAATGAATCAGATGGCAAATGCGTCATAAACCGTTTTGAAACAAATAGATTATTTGCTTGAATAAAACAAACGAGAAACCACCGAGTTAAACGTATGAGCTATCCGACAGTTTCAATTTTTAAGTGTCATTTATTTAAAAAAAAATGTCTTGTGTCTGATAAAAATCAGTTTCATTAAAAAACCTCCGTGTTAGTTTAATCGCTAGTAGTCGGGAATGACTCTTGATAACCGGTACAAAATGTTGAGATGATGGTTCTGCTGGCTAGTTTATAATCTTTATACATAGAGAAGCACAGCTCAAGACAATTCTGACAACTAGAAGGGTTATCTCAGACGCTTTTAGTCGGTAAAGATCGACTCGTTACTTCTGCACCGAAACTATCGAGATCGATACTCGCTTATTTGACTTTTCGGTTGACTAATCAAAAATCGTTGTAGCTTTTGGTTTAGGTCATATTTGTCAATGAGTTCATGATAAAATTTAGTTATTAGGAGAAGAAAAATGTTAGTTCAAAATATTATGAGCAATAATGTCACTCGATGTAATATGAGTGATAGTCTTGAGACAGCCATTCAAGAAATGAAAGAATACGACGTAGGATTTATACCTATAGTCGATGCACAAAATAAATTAGTTAATGTTGTGACTGACCGCGATCTATTATTACACACAACAAAGGAACATCGTCCATTTTCATCACAGACCTGCGAGGACATCAGTAACCATCGCTCACTCTTAACTTGTAATGCTAGTGATGATGTAATGGACGTAATGAAAACCATGAGAAAAGAACAAATACACCGAGTTCCAGTAGTTGATGGAGAAGATAGAATATTGGGCGTAATTGGACTTTCAGATATCGTCGAAAATACCGAGCAAAATAGTTCTAGCAAAATTCCACCTCGAGAAACGCTCGATACCGTAAAAGGCATATTTGCTCATTGAACGCTGCTTTCACCTGATTTACTGGGCGATAGCAGCACGGACTAAGTACACTGGCGATGGATTCGTAAACCAGGTGTTCACCGTCCTCCAATACAGGAACTTTTCCTCTAGGATTTAACTCATAAAAACCGCTTTGCTCTCTGTCCCACGTTGTTGGATCAATTCTTAGCAATTCGTAATCTAGTTCTTTGTATTCCAATAAAAGCATGACACGCCAAACATTTGGACTACCGCTTATCATATGTAATTTCATCAATCGATACCTCCACTCAGTTTATCTGGTCGTGTAAATTACCGTGACCAATTGTCGCTGCGACAAACCCTTCAAATTGTTTTTCAGGTGGAAAAGGTTCTGGAACTTTCATTCCGCGAACCACCGCAGGTCTTTCAAGCATTCGGGTGATCCAATTAAGAACATTCTCATTTTGTTTTAAAGGAAGAACTTCGCAGGATGGAAAAAATTTCTATTAATCAACAAAACTTATTGACGAAAATGATCTGTGGTTCATACGAGCTTACATCACAAATGTCGATCCCGTTTTTTTCACAATTACCTCACTATATTCATTTAACCAATGAAGATTTAACTAGAAGTCCCGAGTTAGGTCAAACTGTCCAAATGTTGATCAAAGAAGATGGCGATTCGGGGTTAGGTAGCGATTTGATCGTTGCTCGACTCATCGATATATTTTTAGTACAAATTATTCGATTTTGGTTAACTCATTGTAAAAAAGAATCCAGCGGATGGTTAACAGCAACTTTAGATTTAGAAATAGGCAAAGCATTATCTTTAATTCATAAATTTCCAGAAAGAAAATGGAGCACAGAAAGCCTTGCCAAAGAGGTCGCTATTTCAAGAACTAAGTTCTTCACAAAGTTCACTAAGACGGTTGGAGTTTCGCCAATACAATATCTAACCAACTGGCGGCTCGAACTTGCCAAACAAATGTTAACCAGTAGCAGCTCATCAATTCTCGAAATTGCAAATAATGTGGGTTACGAATCTGAGGCAGCATTTGGACGGGTGTTTAAAAAACTGGAATTGATTTCTCCAGGAAGATATCGTAGAAAGCTTTAAACCTAAATTTGAATGTCCTCTGCGTACACGGGGATCGATTATTCCCTGACTCCGCTTCATAGAATCGATTTCAACTAAGTCAGAGATATAATCGTTAGCGGGAAAGGCTATGAATTTTCCTTTTTAGTCCTCTTAGTTTTAGTTTGCTCATTGGTATAACCTAATAGCAACATCAGCTCAAACAACTCGGTTGCTACTGTGTGGGCTTCTTTTTTATCCTTTGCTTTATAAAGAGCTTTACTAAGACGATTTTTTTCATCAAAAGCGTTACTGAAACTCATTTCGAAAAATGTATGCTGCAGGTTTATCTGCGCATTTTTGATAGAAATATCGAGCTGCTGTTTACCACTACTATAATTTTCCCCTTTGAGGTCACACTTAAGAGCGATATGCGGCGGTAATGTTTCCGGTAGGACAATTTCAGGAAGGGAAACGCTATAAACCTTACACAACTTCACGGCTTTTTCCAGCTGCTCTGCCACACTCCACAAACCGTACTCCCCCCCCTTATCAATGCCCGTATGGAGTTCTTTAAGTAAAGCTTTTGCAGAGTTTCCATACCGTGCATACAACAAAGGCAAACGAATAAGATCGGAATTTTCGTCAGCGAAGTGACCACCACGCCATTGAAAACGGAGGCGCAAACATTCTTCTATAGCTGGTTTGGCCTGAACCGAATCAAGTAGATATGCACGCCCCGCAATAAGATCCAAAAATCCTATATGCTCATAGCTAGGTGCGCGCAGAACCCCTAGAAGATCATTCAGCGATTGCCTCAGTAACCAGGTCAAACAACTTGTTTCCCCCTTAATCAAGCGCATCAGAAAAATAATGTCATTCTGTAAACCTGGCTTACAATATTCAAGATCCAACAATTCCATTAAAAATGGTAGTGTTGTAGAAAGAGGCTTTTGCACAACCATGGCTTTAATACCAATCCATTGTCCGTCAAAAGTACGGCTATTATCATCAGCTGAATAGCTTAAAACATCGACAAGATAATCTCGAATTGCTGGCAGTAAGTCAGGGTGAGTGTATTTTTTTTCTTTTATTCGCTTGAGTACATTTTCTATATAATGCAGGTGGGGTCGTTTCAACGCTTGTGCCAAATCTGGAAGAGCCACTCTTATTGCATGTTTGTCATCATCATTGAATGGAGGTAGGTCACAATGCCCCAAAACAATCATTGTTTTGTACGCTTGTTCTTTGATTATGTGATGATGCCCCTTAAAACGATTAGTATCACTGTAGAGATGGTGGTGGATCCAACTAAAAGCATCATTGGGTAACAGTTTCATCTCGGCGGCAATTTGGGAGCTACGCAGAGCACCTATTAACCGTTCATGGTTATTTCGATTGCCTAATAGACGTTTAAGCCATATGATTAAATCAGGATTGTCTGGCTCCAAAATAAACATACTGCCAAGTAACGCCGCTTTAAAATCGAGGTCGAAGTAATAGCCTATTGTTATACGCTTAAACATATCTGGAAGCAGAGCTAATGCGGCAGAATAATCCAATTTTGCAAGTGCTATGCTGGCTTCGCACAAATTGAGCATGGTGCTAGGACCTATTGTTGTGTCTTTTTCTATTGCAAAACCACAAACCGATTCGATATAACTTTGTATCTCTTGATTGAATTCAGTTATTCCATGCCGCGCTAAAACGCCCATTGCACGACCAAAATTTTGTTTGAAAATTTTATGAAGAGCTTTATTTTTTTGAATTTCTAATATAACTGAGCGGGCGAGTTTTTCAGCATCATCACTGTGTTCAAGACACCATTGTAACGGTATATGAAAAAAGTTCTCGATGTCCCACATATTATTTAGGCTCATGCCGTCTTTTTTACGTTCTGTCGCTAGCGCTTCTTGTTGGCGAGTGGCTTCATTGATGATATCAAAAAATCGCCATGCGCCTTTACTAAGTAACTCTGTTGCCTGCACATGCTTCGACTTTTTCAAACAATCAAAAACATATTCAGCACGATCATCATCAGGAGATAATGTTTCGATAGCTTGCTCCCAAGCATCCATCGTATGATCATCATCAAATATACCAAGAGTAATCGTGATCCCAGCACAGGCTTTGTCGTTATCTTCATCAAACATAAGACCTGAGATAAAAGCCGCACTAATCGGCAGTGACAAACGCGCATCAAGGCTATAACCCCTTTCCAATTCCCAGTCATAAGGCCACTCATTATGTGCAGAACCTGATCGTGCACTGAAATAGGCTTTCACTGTATCTTTTAGATTAGCATCAAGAGTCGCCAGTCGTTTTAGAATACGATCATGTCCCGCTGTATCCGCTGGATATTCTTCAATTGCTTTCCATAGCAGTTCAATGTCGTCTTCTATTAATTTGAAAGCCGTGTTACCGATCCGCTCAATACGGTCTTCTCCTCGCTCTTTTGCAATTGTTTGACGTTGTTGTGGCTCAAATAATTTAATCGCTGCATTTTTTCGTGTTTTTGCAATCAAATTGAAAGTTTTATCCGCAGATAAAGCGCCTAATCCTCCTCCTGAAGATTGTGCTTTTTGGATTTCCTGAGCAAGAAAACGAGTTAATGCTGATGCCGAGGTTTCACTTAACTGCACCGCCTCAAGTAACGCCTGGTCATTGCCCAAAAAGAAATGATGCAAAAGCCAATAATTGGCAAGTTGTGGCTCTTGTCGTAAAAGCTTTTTCTCGCTTTCCCATTCTGAGTAATCGGGTGCATGCTTCATATGACCAGCAAAATCATAGGTGGGCTCTCCCGTAGGGTGCTGTAATATCCAATGAGCTCGTTCAAATAAACGCTCAGGGTCTCGATAGAAAGGTAACTTTTGATGTGTTTTTTCACGTGATTTTTCGAAAATTTGAATTTGCTTTATTATCTGCTTAGTATCTTCACTGTCAGAATCGTCCCAATCTGAGTCCAAAATAAAATATCGAGCCAGAAATGAAGTGATCGATCCAGACATGCTCTTTTCTATTCTTCCCACTTCGTGATCGTAACGGAAAACTGGAGCTGAGCCATCTGTGCTGAACAAGCTAATCAGACAACCATCGCCACAATCATCCGAACCACAGCGTTCTGCACCTGTTAACAGCGTCAGTAGAAAATTGTACTGCGTAAGCTGATTGGTAAAATCAGAACGATTACTTAGCAGCTTAATATCCGGCAGTTCGTCGTATAGCATCCACTCGCCAGATTCAAAAAATATCGTATTTTCAGTTTGACCATTATGCTCTGCATGCATATTTTCTGGATGTACTGCCTCATTTAAAAGCAAGCTAAAATAGATATACTCATCGGCTGGCGCGAAACCATAGGCAGCCAAATAATCGGCAGAACGTTTGCAGAAAACAGGCTTCATCGCGGCGAAGTCAATATCTGAAAAAATTTCTAGGATAACATTAGAAAAATTGTCTCCTGAAAAATCGATGAGTTTGTTGATTCTGTTCTGCATAACGACTTACTCCAATGGAGCTTACTCAATCTCTCGCCTGCGCATGAGGTTTTGACTAAATCCATCATTGATTTTTGCCCCGATTTGTTTAAGCCAAGGTTTATTTTTGTAGATTTACTCTCAGACTATCATCTCTGAGACTTGTAGGTCAAAAATCTGCTGTTTTGGACAAAAAATGCCGATAGACAGACTCATCGAAGGTTTCAGATATTGATAAAAGAAGATGGAATTGACCTCCCCAGAGAAATATCGTCGAAAGCTTTAAACCTAAATATGAGCGACCCACGTTTGTACACGGGATCGATTATCCCAGCTGCTTTTTAACTGCAATCACTCGTGGATCATCTTCGCCAAACGTCTCCAACATAATATCATAAGCTTCTTTAAAAAGTTCTCTCGCCCTTTCGGATTGTTGTTGAGCATTTAAAACTTTAGCCAATATCGATGCGGTCTCGGCAATCCGCCAATTATTTTCGGGCAAGCCGGTTTTTCTTAAAGTGTAGGCTTCTTCTAAATAAATTCTTGCTTGGTCATAATCGCTTTTATCAAAAGACGCTCGCCCTAGATGGGTCAGCGGAAAGGCAAGTTTAGGGCTGGTTTTCGGCATCATTTTTCTCATGATTTTTAATGACTTTTCAAACTCTATTACTGCTTCGTTTATCCTTCCTTGCCTATAAATTAGTCCACCTAAACTGCTTAACGTTGCAGCGACATAATCGTGCTCGTCGCCAAATAATTCGACTAAAACGACTAACGATTCTCGTCTGGCTTTTTCTGCTTCATCTATTTTTTTTAGCTTCTCAAAGATATTAGATACATTACCAAGACTCGCAGCAATTTCTGGGTGAAGCTGTTTGTGCATTTTTTTTCTTATTTCCAAACCTTCTAACGCAATTGGTAAAGCCTCATCGTATTCTTTCAAATAAGACATTGTTCTGGATAACTGATTTAAAATATGCGCTAGTTGTAGAGTCGCTGAACCATTGGACGAACGAACCGCGTTAAGCGCTAAGGCAAGCTGTTCTTTTGCTTGCTCAAACTTACCTTGATTTCTTAAAACATGACCGATGCTGCTATATGCCTCACCAGCCTCTACTGAATTTTTTCCGTATCGTTCAATAGCGATCGCAAGTACTTGCTTATCAAGCACTAACGCTTCATCTAATCGATCTAAAGAAGTAAGAACCCCAGAAAGCGTAGTAAGCGGATAAGCTTGCTGGTATTTATCATCTGCTAACATTTCGTCTTTTATGGCGATCACCGTATCGTAAACATCCACAGCTTGTCTTAAAGTAACCTCGGCATTTTCATATAACCCAGTTTCAAACTCAATCTCACCTAAAATAGTTAAATTTTTTGCTAAAATCCGCTTGTCTGTTATAGACTCGTTCCCACCAAGCTTCAGCGCCTGTTTAATAAATAGCACAGCCTTTTGGTAATTAGCCATTTCCTGGTATGAACGACCTAACGCTTGCATTAAACGCGCTTTGCTTTCTTTGGGAAGCTTCGAGTCTGAAATTTTTTCTGCAGCGGAATCAAGTAATTGCTCCGCGCTGATATCTTCTCCGAGATTCTCTTCCGGGTGCGCTCCATTAAAAATATCTATCATAAATTCCACAACTTGGTTAGATATTATGGACTCCTTAATCGCTCGCTGCTTTTGTTTTTCTACTTGAATTGATTGAAAAGCAATTAGCGAAAAAAATAAAATCGTAGACACTCCAAGTAAACTCATTGTCGAGGCGAGTGCTAGATTTCGCTTGAAGTATTTTTTTATTCGATAAGCAAAAGAATCTGGTCTAGCCTGAATGGGGTAGTCGTTTAAATAACGTTCAATATCCTCGGAAAATTGTATGGCTGATGAGTAGCGTCTTTGTGGGTCTTTCTGCAAAGCTTTAAGAGTAATGGTATCAATATCGCCAACAAGATCTTTTTTTCTAAATAAACATTCATTGTTTGATACAACCATACTAGGTTTATCGGGTATTTTATCACATATCGCTTTTTCCAACTCGATACGAATTTCACTTTCAATATTAAACAGCGGTATCCCGGTTAACAAATGATAAAGCAATGAGCCCAGTCCATAGACGTCGGTTCGAGTGGTAATCGCTTGTCCATTGATTTGCTCTGGTGAGGCACTACTTGGAGTTAATAATCTAACGTCTTGATGAGTAATTTGAGGATCATTCATATTTCTATCATCAACGAGTAGCTTAGCAATACCAAAATCTAGCAACTTCACCTTGCCACCATCTGTCACTAGAATATTATTAGGTTTAATGTCACGGTGAACTATAAAATTTTGATGCGCGTACTCAATCGCAGCGCAAACTTGAATAAATAAATTTAAACGAGATTTAAGATCAAGCCGATTCAATTCGCAATATTCAATGATCGGTTTGCCTTCAACATATTCCATGACGATAAATGGCAGCCCTTTTTCTGTGGTTCCACCATCGATTAAACCGGCGATATTGGAATGAGATAAATCAGCTAAAATTTGACGTTCGGTCTGAAACCGTTGAATGGCTTGTGTACTAACAGCTTGCCCATCAATAATTTTAATCGCTACTTTATGCTGATATTCTTGATCAATGCGATCAGCAAGAAAAACTCGCCCCATTCCACCCTGACCTATTTGTGAGTGGATTTGGTAGTTTCCAATCTTATCACCTATATCTATTCCATATTTTTCATCAACCAGTTTATCAACTTGTAAAGATACTGCCCTCGCAATATTGTCGCCTTTGGAGTTTTCAACAGAAAGCATCTGCATAACGCCTTCAAAAAGACTTTTATCTCCGTTTGATTTTTCACGAACAAATTGTTGCCTTTGCACTTGAGGCAATTCTAAAGCATCGGAAAATAATGTCTTTATTTTTTCCCAAAGTTTTTCGTTCATGCAAAATCCTTTATCATCTCAAGTAAATACCCCCCCTCTACGAAGGAGGTTATTTGATTTTTAACGCTTAGCTACTCTGACTTAGCAATAGCGATATATATACTATTATCTAGCGCTGCATTATTCCATATTATATCCTGCAATCCATCACCATTTACATCCCCGACAAAAACATGACTATAGTTCTCCCAATCTTGCTGAACTGGGTGTTGCTGTGGATCTGTTGAAGTATTAAAAAATGGGTCGCCTCCAAATACACCTTTCATCACACCGATCCGGTTGGTCCAGTTATTTTGATTCTGATCTTGTATGAACTTTGTCACCACCACATCTTCTGGTCCGTCACCGTTGACATCGATGGTATAGATTTTGTCGTTGTCTTCGATTAAATTCTTAATGGGAACAGGCGAATAATCAGCATCGGATGACGGCCACCACTGAGCGTTATTATTTTGCTCAAAGGTTTCAGTTGATTCATTAAAGTGTGCCTGATGAACCGCACCGATTGAACCATTAGTGTTTCTGATCCAGCTAAGATCACCGTCCCCATCACCGTCGTAATCTCCAAAAAGAGAAACATAATTATCCCACCCTCCTGGGCTTGTGTGAATAAAAACCGGTTGAGTCAAAACTAATTCAATATCGTTAGGTTGAGCTGCCCGTTGATTGAGAGAAACCCCTGCAACATTACGGTCACCGACAGGACGACTTGAGCTTATTCGCTGTCCTAAAATTGTCCATAACAAATCATTCCAGCCGTCGCTATTTATGTCTTTGGCGTGCAGCGCTAATCGAGTAGCAGGATAGGAAATGTCTGTCATCCCAAAACCACTGACTCGTGATTGCAAAGCAAAACTAGGCAGCAGACTTTCATCAACCGATGTGCGGATTACTTGATAATCCTGTTGAGTGAATGTAGAAGTTGGACGGGTAACAAACCATAAAACAATATCATCTACGTCGTCGTTGTTCATATCTTCAATAATCAATTTATCCTGTAATCCAGACACATCGATGGCTTGTTCAAACGATAATAATTGTGGATCAAATCCAGTATCGTTCGCCAGTGAAACTTTAATTTGAAAAAGCGAGTTATTAGAATCGGTTCGTGTCCACATTAGATCCGCTTTGCCATCGCCATTAAAATCACCGCTGTTTAATTTAAACTGTCCCCAAGGCGTCTGACTGTCTGATAAGTCACAGAACTCACCATCGCAAGCCTTTTCAACAATGTCAAAACGCCCTTCATTGGTACCGTATCCCACGTAGAAGATATTTTCATCACCGGTCAGATGATTCCATAGGATATCCGTATGTCCATCTCCATTAAAATCGTCACTTGCTAGCTGCTGGATATTTCCTACTTCGACTGGACGTTTGTGAATATCCTCAAGTGCAAAATCAAATGGTCCGGGAACAACGATTTGTGGGGTACAAATTTCTTCATTGTACTCGGTTACTTCTGTTACGCCCGCAGGTGTGTTGTCATACACATTTTTAAACTCAAATGCGATGGGTACAGCTTCGGTTAATGATAAATTTTCCTCAAAAAATGTTCCCCAATCGCCAGATGCTGCTGCACTAAGTGCACTGGCGTCGTTTCCACCAATAGAAATAACTGATTTCTTTAGGTTATCTTGAATATTTTGTTGGTTGGTCGATAGCTGTAAACTAGCACCTGCAACCAAGCTGTTTTGAGATAGTTTCGCAATCGCTTTTAGTTCAGATCGAGATGCGGTCGAACTCATAGTAAAATTTAAGATCCGGCCATAAGTCACTTTAGATACATAAACAGGAGGGTTAGTTTCCGATATATCACCATTTGCAATCTTGTCAGCTAACTCCTGTTGGTAAAATTCATCTTTAAACCAAGCTTCTTTGTTTGGTGGCTCTTCAACAACCACGTCAAATAAATTTTGGGTTAGATTAATCATTAGGGAATTGTGTGACTGACTGTTGTCCACTCCCGATTGTAAGCTGCCTTTTACCGTACCATACCGCGCTGAAAATTTTCCTTTCAACAAAGATCGCGTGGCTCCTTTGGTTTCTTCGATAGACAGTTGAACACTTCCTCCCAAGGGTAAATCATCGTTGTAACCATCGATTATTAATTCGTTGACGGCATCGGTAATAGTTGACTGAGATGGATTTTCCACTGTTCGACTGGATGATTTCCCTGAATTATTGTATACATTTTTAATGATCACAGTGATAGGCTTTCTGTTTTCATTCGTTACGTTAAGACTTCGCATGGTTCCTTCCCGATAGGGCTGACCTTGTAATAATGCACCTGGCCAGCGATGACTATCGTTGATCCCGTGTAGTAATATTTTTTCCGGGTTGCTTTTTATGTCGTAGGTTTTGGTGGTACAAGCCATGCGAACTTCCACATCAGTTTCTTGCGGATTGTCTGAATCTGGATCGTTAATATCATAATCATAAGTGACAGTTTGAGGATCGCCCACAACAAGTTCGGTTTCGCCAACAAGCTCTTCTTTGACTTCACCAACTTCGACATCTGCTGTATCGAAATTTATTGCGGTGCTAGGTAGCACTGCAACAACATTTTCAGTACAGGTAATGGTCACATTAGTCACGTTTGCGGTAATAGTGCCTGTTGCATTGGTAACTTCGCAGGTTTGTGCTGGGCTGGTTGGTTGAGTTAAAACACTCACACTATAACTTGAACCACTGTTAATCTGATTAGCGAAATTAAACGAGCCGTTAGCGTTAACTGTTAAGTCGTTCGCACCATTATTTTGTAGCGTCAGACTTCCGCCTGAAAGTCCACTCACACTACCTCCTAAGTTATAACGGGACACTGGAGGAGGCTCCTCGCCTCCTCCCCCTCCACCGCCGCCGCAAGCGACTAGGTTAATGACTAGAAGGGGTAAAATGTACTTATTAAACTTGTTGGATAAAATTTTCATTTGATCTCCTTAACGACGATTGTTATTCATTTCCATATAACCGTTAGATCAATGTCTAAATGAATGGAAAAATGAGTGCCATATAAGGTAAAGCGACAATCGATGGAACATTCCATCATTGGGGTTAGGATTATTTTACAAACTAATTTGTTCTTTTAGGAGGGAGAGGTAAGCGGGGACTTCACATCAATTCTTTTTCAATCCACGCTTTAGCTGCTTTAAGATCACGCTCGACCGTGGCGCTAGACAATTCTTCTACTTCTACGATCTCTTTTATTGTCATTCCCGCATAAAATTTGAGTTCAAAAATCCGAGCCGCGCGTTGGTCAAATTTTTCAAGTTTACTGAGCATATTTTCGATGATTACAAATTCATCAACGTTTCCAGTTCCGCAGGCGATAGTGTCAGTTAAAGATTGATGCGGACTATCACCACCTCGCTTAAATCGTCCTTTGCTCTTCGCGTGATCTACCAAAATACGTCGCATTTGACGAGCCGCGATGGCAAAAAAATGTGCTCGGTCTTGCCAAGGTATTTCTGCATCGACTAATTGGAGATAAGCTTCATTGACTAAAGCGGTTGCTTGAAGGGTATGACCGGCATTTTCTTTGCGAAAATAACCGCCTGCAATAGCCCGTAATCGACTAATAATATTTGGCAAAATCAATTCTAATGACGCTTCATCACCGGCGCTCCACCGTTGTAGATTTTGAGTAAAGTCATCATTAGTTGATGCCATAAAAAGCTCTCTATTTTATCCCGCGTTAAGTGTATAAGATCTTTGACCTTAGTTATTTATTAAAACCAGCTATCAACAATATCGTCCAACTTTACTCGACATCCTTTTAATTGAACGTTATAAGTAGTCGCCCGTTTTTTAACTTTAGCTGCGACCTTTTTGAGCCAGCCTTTGCTTTTGTAGGTGCCTCGCTGGTATCCGCCACGTCCTTCATGATAGGCGAGATACTGACCATAGGCATCCCATTTTGAAAGCTTTAAACGTTTTTGACTACCATCAGTATACCAGCCAATAAAATCAACAGCGTCTCCAAAATCATCACGATCGGCTCCAGAGTTTCCGGTCGCTTTAATGTATTCGCCCCAAACAGGATCTTGCGCCTGTGCATATCCATAGGCAGAAGAATCGCGTGGGAGTGGAATAATTCCCAAAAACCAGTCTCTTTCGGGCTGCGCATCATCTACAAAACGAGATTCTTGATGCATGACTGCCATCATCACGTACATCGGCGTACCCCATTTATGTTGGGCATCTCTGGCAGCTTCATACCAATCGGGCTCGCCAAGAAAAATATCGCAAATGTTATCCAGATTGCTTGGTTTATAGCTTGCGCAGCTGGACAAAATCAATAAAAAAGGCAACATTAGAAGCTGTTTTTTTGCGCTCGAAGACATTGGTTAGCCTTGGTATTAACCGTTTAAAGATTAAAACATCTTACCACAGAGGAAAAACTTGCCCCATAAAATGTTTTGGGTACAGAGACACAGAGTAAAAACCTTGTAAACATGAGTTTTACCATCTAACAAAATAGGATAGGTCGCGCGCAGCCGCGACTTAATCCAATGTTGGACAAGCCCAAGTTGTGATGCTTATTATAGGAAATATATTTTGTCTAAAGGTTAAGGTGAGATGATTTCAATAAAA
>Ga0316204_10000447_pt1 | contig 152916 bp, 143 predicted proteins | sample 6monrhotite_MG_2_FD_205661 | JGI IMG/M metagenome (GOLD analysis project Ga0316204, IMG submission 205661) | Microbial mat bacterial communities from mineral coupon in-situ incubated in ocean water Damariscotta River, Maine, United States -... | ecosystem: Environmental > Aquatic > Marine >... | reverse complement strand
ACAGGTCGAGCACCCGCTCGCCGGGCTGCGACGAGTAGCCGATCGCCCGTGCCGCCAGCTCGACCGGCTTCTCGGTCAAATGGATCATGCTCTGCGGGCTCACCTTCTTGATCGGCCACAGGTCGGTCGCGTTGTTCGGCCCGAAGAACTGGTGGGCCTTGCCCTCGCGCCAGCCATAAAACGCCAGCTCGAAGTCGGACATGAAGTCCTTACGGCCAATCACCGGGTGCAGTTTGTGCCAGATGATCGCCTGCGAGAAGTACAGCCCGCACTCGGCCATGGCCTCGGGGAACACCGACAGGTTCGAGTAGCCGCCCCAGATGTAGCAGCCGCGCCCGGGGTCGAGCACGCGGGCCGCGTTCCCAAACCACGCCCGAAGGTTCACCGCGAAGTCCTCGTCGGTCAGGTCGTCGTTCGCAATGCCCCGGTCCTTGGCCCGCATCTTGGAGGACGATGTCCCGCCCGAGCCGTCGCCCTTGAAGCTGGAGTTGCCAGAGGCGATCGCGTTCTTAGACCGGGACTGGGCATCGACGTTGTAGGGCGGATCGGTGTTGAGCATCTGGACCGTGTGACCGTCGCACAACCGATCGACATCCGCTGCGGACGAACTGTCCCCGCACAGCAGCCGATGCTCACCCAGGATCCACAGGTCACCCGGCCGAGTCACCGGATCGTCCGGAGGTCCCGGCACGACGTCTGGATCCGTCTCGCCCGCGTTGCCCGGGTTGCTCAGCGCCGCCAGCTCGCGGTCGTCGAAGCCCAGCGCTGCCAACGCCTCGATGTCCATCCCCAGTTGCTGCAGCGCCTCGAGCTCGCTCTGCAGCAAGCCCGCGTCCCACGACGCGATCCCGCCGGTTCGGTTGTCGGCCAGCCGGTACGCCCGCGCCTGCTCTTCGGTCAATTCGGCCACGTGTACCGGCACGGTCTCTAGCCCGAGCTTCAGCGCCGCCTTGAGCCGCGTGTGGCCGACGACCACGACGTTGTCCCGGTCCACCACGATCGGCTGCCTGAATCCGAACCGCTCGATGCTCTCGGCCACCGCCGCCACCGCCGCGTCGTTGTCGCGCGGATTCGCTTCGTAAGGGATCAACTCCTCTACCGGTCTCTCTTCGATTCGCATGGCCATTCATTGCCCTTTCTTTCTCTTCAGTGACACATGACAGGTGATGACGTGTTGTGTGGGAACTCTGACTCAGGTAGGAACGCTCCCCTAGAGGAAGTTGGTGGGGCACGTGTCATTCGCGTCACATGCGTCATCGCTCGCCTCCTGAGTGCAGGTCGATACCAACCCAGTCGCGCCCTTGCGCTCGCCGCTTCTCCGTGAACCCGTGTAACTGCATACGGCTCCCGAACGCCTTCGAAGTCAGTTCCTGCTCACCCTCGTCGATACACCACTTCGTGAATGCCGCATACAACTCGCCCTTCGGGATCACGAGACCGGGGCTCTGGTCGCAGCACTCGCCGATGAACCTTCCCACCGGGTCGCTCTCCGCCCGGTACGCCGATGTCGCGTTCTGCACCGACTCAGGCGGCTTCAGGCCATCGCGTTGCCAGTCAAGACATCCCTCGACTGCCCACGCCAGGATGCCGTCGAGCTCGGCCAGCAGCGCCGCACCAAGCCCGGGGTCTTTCTCGTGCTCCGGGATCGTGACGGGCAGGTGAATCAGCCGGATGCGACGCCAGATGCCGTCATCGGTGCCCGTGATGTGAGGCTTGTGGTTGCCATAGCAGAACAACGTATGCGTCGGCTCGAACTCGATCGGTTTGCAGTACAGCGGCCGACCGACCATCCGGTCGCCACCGGTCAAGTCCTTGACCCGCGCTTCGCTTAACCTCACGCCCTCGTCGAGCTCGGACGTCGTCACGAACCGCATCCCCCGCAGCCGGGCCACGTCTGGCGTCGGTCCGCCGCCGTTGGATCGCTCGGGCCGCATGATCAGATCGGTCGGTGCCTTCTGACCGCAGTCAGCGAACAGCGCCAACAGCGTGTTGATGAAGGTCGATTTGCCGTTCTGTCCTGATCCGTAGAGGAAGAACAGGCACTGCTCGTCGGTACGTCCGGTCAGCGCGTAGCCGATCGCCCGCTGGAGGAAGCGGTACACCTCCTCGTCGCCGCCCAGGATCCGGAGCAGGAATGCTCGCCACTTCGGGCAGTCCGTGCCCGGCGTGTACGAGGCGGGTGGCACCGTGGTGATCAAATCCGAGCGTTGATGCGGGCGCAGTTTGCCGGTATGGAGATCAACGGTCCCGTTCGCGGCGTTGAACAACATCGGGTCGCGGTCGAGCCCCCCTAGGGACACGACCAGACCAGGCTCCGACCGGGCCATCTTGAGGACCTCGGCGACGCCGTTGGCCGTCGCGGACCGCTTGATATGGACTCTGTAGGCGCTGTCGATCTTCTTCTTTCGGTCCTCGTCTTGGACCGTTTGCAGGACATCGCGACGTTCCAGATCGATCGCGCGGATGGTGTCTTTGGCCATCCGCTGCACCCGATGGGGCGCTCGGTCAGACCAGCGTTTGCCGTCCCACACCAGCCACTCATCGAGGTCGTGGCAGTACCGGGCGTCGCCCTTGTAATCCCGAGCGAAGCGTTCGCCGTTGCCGATGCCGGTCAGCGGCGGCGGCTGCGACGTCGTTTCTTCGGCGGCCTTGTCTGGTCCCGCAGCGCACCCCGACCGGAACCCGCTCTCGAAGGTTGCCGCTGTTTCCTCGGGCTCGAGACCGCAGAGGCGGGCACCTCGTTCGCAGAGCCTCCACGCCTCCGGCCGTGCGAACCCCTTCTTGCCCAACCCGAACGCGGCCGTGTTGAGGTCGGCGTTGCGCGACCCGGGCTTGGATTCGCCGGACAGGAACGCGATGGTCTTGCTGGTCACCGACCGGCTCGGGGGCTCGGGGAGGGCGCTCACTACGCAGCCATCGAACGAGCCGCTGACATACGTGTCGCCACCCTCTTGGTTGGGCTCGTTTGGCATCCAGACCTGGCTGAGCTTGTCGGTCTTAGGGAACACCTCAGGCCGGGCTTTGCGGTTGTACCCCCAGCCCGTGGACCAACGGACGAAGTCCTCGACGGGCATCGGCGATTCGAGCCTGAAGAAGGCGTGGTAGCCGGTGCCGCTCCGCGAAGAAAAGACCACGGGCTGCGCGTTCAGGAACCGCCCCACCGCTTCGAGCGAGGCAACGTTCCCGCCGTCGCCGTGGTGATCGTCGAGGTCCACGCAGAAGACCGTCACCGCCTCGTCGCGATGAAGGACGAGCCCGAGCCGAGATGCGTTCGTGATGGTGTAGTCGTTCCCGCTCTGTGTTCGGCAGGCGAAGCTCTGATCTGCGAGCGAGCCGTCGTGGTACGAACCGACCGCCCAGTCCACAGTCTCAGAGCCGTAGACCCAGCCCGGCCCGGGGCCGTTCGCCTTCGGGTACTCCAGCGAGACCGCGCCCGCATTGCTGAACGGCAATAGCCAGTCCAGCAACGCGAAGCGATCGATGCTGCTCGGCTCGGGGGGCAACGCGATCATGCGGGGACCGCTTCTGGCTTGGTGACGCCGGTTCGGAGCAGCCGAAGTCGGACGCTGTTGTCTCCCAACGACTCGGTGGCGATTTCGGCGAAGACTAACGCGACGGTCAGGCCGACGTCCGAGCCTGAACCGATGGTGAGGCCGGACCCGTCCGGGCGGATACTCGCTTCCGACGCGATCTTGACGAGCGCCGAGCTGTAGATGGCCTCCGCCGACAAACGGGCGAGCCGCAGCATGTCGATCAGGTCATCCAACGGAACAGGTTCCGCAAACTTGAACTCGATCGTTGATCCCTGCACGGTGTGTCTCCTTCGGCGGGTGCCGCCAAGAGTCACCTATGACGTCGCGGGACGGATTGCTCGCTACTCTGCGAAAAAACCGGCCCACTCGAACACCGGCCGCATCGCGGCCAGTCTTCGATCGATGACGCCTCTGGACACGCCACGCTCGCGGGCGGCTGCCGAGACCCCGCCGTCGATGACGGCATGCAGGAGCGAGCGGTCGTCCGGTGTGAGTTTGGCCAAGGCGGAGTCGATCGCGTTCGAGTCGTCTAGATCTCGGAGCGGGTCCCGTTTCGCGAGGCCGAGGCGACGCATTCGGTCCAGCGGGGTCACGCTGTCCTCGAGCGTCTTCCCATCAGCAGACGTCGCGGGCTGAGACAACGACACAGTCTTGAGGTCACCGGCGCGTTTCTGCCGTCCCCGGAAGCGGAGCTGCTGCTTGATCCAGGTGTTGACGACCAACGTGACGAACGCCTCGGGCGTACCGCGGGACGGGTCGTAGCCATCGGCCTTCTCGATCAGATGCAGAATCATGGCCTGCCTGATGTCGTCGAAGTCCGATCGGGAGAAGTCGGACCGTCGGCAGAGACCGGCAGCTTTGATCCGGATCAGACAACTTGTGAAAGTGTGCGAGACCGGGCACGGTAATCGGGTAGTCCCCCCGGGAGCCGGACTGTCGCCGCGACCTCGGCCCAGCGCCGACGGCAGAGTGCCTGCCTCGTGCGACATACTTCTGTGTCTCGACCGGAGTCTGCAACCCAATAATGGGCGAACCGTGCAGTCACTCGGGCCGGACGATGAGATGGCGTCGAAAAGTAAGGGCGTCATGCCCTTTCTATTACAACTACCGTGCCGCTTCCGAAAACACTCGTATCAGCCCATAAACGCGGTCTACTCCAAGCGTCTTAGAGCGGGGGGAGAGAATCCCAGGTTCATGCAAGATTTTTGGTGCCCGATGCAAGACAACGCGTCGGCACTCACACATGGCCGGAGGGCTCGAATGCGGCATACATCCGCGAGGTCTGCGAATCGCTGAGGCCGAGGATCTCGCCCACTCGCCGCTGAAGCCCTTTGTCCGCTTCGTATCCCTCGGCTCGGGCCAGCGAATCGGCCAACCCAAACAGCTCACGGCGGCAATCACTGTCGCTGAGATCTCGAACCCCCGAGATGAGCGATTCCGGAAAATCGCAGTGCTCCAGCTTGATCGATTTAGAATCGTCAATCTTTGCTTGGGCGATTGCCAGTTTGATCGCCTTCTGGAGCCCTCGCACGTTGCCGCGCCAATCGTGACGGGACATGGCGAGACGGACCCGGTTATCAATCCGCGCACCCGCTCCGAACCGCTCAACTAGTAGAACAATGTCCTCGGGCCGCTCGCGGAGCGGGGCGATGCGGATTGTTGAAGAGATCCGCTGGAGCAGGTCCTCCCGGAGCGGCTGCGACCCGGTGGATGTTTCAAGATCCGCGTTGGTCGCCAGGGTACATTGGACGGACGGCGAGATCGACTCGCCACCCACGGTCTGGATTGGGCGACCCTCCATAATCGACAGGAGGATGGTCTGCAGCTCGGGGGAAAGCGCGTCGCACTCATCAATGAACAGCGTGCCGCCATCCGCCCGCTGGAAATGTCCCGGCTTCCCCTTCTCCTCGACACCCTGCACCCCGTGCCCGGGGCTGAAGCCGACCCACTCCCCGCGCTGGATGTTTGCATCGCCGCCGGTGCCGCCCGCGTTGACCGGTAGGAACGGCCCGTCTCGCCGAGGGCCAGACCTGTGGATGAGCTCCGCGACATGGGTCTTCCCGACGCCGGTCTCACCCATAATCATGATCTGGGCGGGCTCTTCGAGCTCGTTGGCCGCCGCGATCTCCCTGAACATCGACAGCGTCGCTTGGCTTGCCCCAACGACGATCCCGTCGGGATCGATCCGATTGCGGAGTTTCCGCAGCTTCTTGAGACGCTCCTTCGGGATCTGCCTTGCCTGGTGAACAGGAGGCTCGGACGTTCCCGATCTACCAACCTCGACCGGCAGTTCCACCTCCCGCAGCGCCCCAAACTTATGGAATCGCACCGCGACCGACTTGGCCGACTGAGCGAGGGGGAATCGGAGGGACGACCCAGGCAAGAGATCGCTTAGGTCGGAAGCCTCGTGCTCGTGGAACAACCCGTCGGCGAGCTGGGCATTGACTTGCTCGGCGATACCCAGACCCTCATTCGTGATGGTGATGCCCTCGCTATCCCGACTGACACGGAAATACGGCCATGCGGGTACACCGAACCCCTCCCACAGGCCGCGGTCAAGCTCGGTGAAGTCGCGAGGCGGCTGCGGCAGTACGCGAGCGTCGTCGCTCAACGATTTCGGCACACCACCGGCAGCAATGAGTCTAATCGCCGGACCAGCTCCTACCCGGACATGGGATAGCCCCGCGACGAATTCGGTGGTCCAGTGCAGCTGTTCGAGCAGCTTGGCAAGGTCGCCGGCCTTCGCGAGCAGCTGCTCGTGCAACGCGCCGAGAAGACGCACCAGCATGTGGTTCGTTCGCTCAAGCGATAGGCTATCGAGCTTGATCCGAACCCGACCGACCTCGATCACCGACCCGGCAGTGTTCACGCGCCACGCTTCACCCGGCTGCTTCAGTGCCCAGTCAAGAATCGATGACTCGAGCGCTGCGCGGTAGTACGCGGGAACCTGCTGCAGGATATCCCAACATGCGGATCCCGCAATACCCGCGACTCTCCGTGCCTTCGGATCGCCGCTTGCTGCTGCGATCAAATCCCTGGCCCTTCGAGGAGCCGTGATCGCTAGTTCCCGCACCGCTCCAGCGAGATCCTCCGCGATCAGGTCGCTCTCGATGAGCTCGTTGATCGCCCGCAGGTGCGGCTGCCAGGACTCCCAATCGCCCCGAAAGTCTGTCTCGAAGAGAAACTGCCTTCTGGTATCTGGCATCGCGAGCGTGTACCGATAGTCTTCGAGGTCGACCATGTCCGCGCTGAGCCCACAATAGGACGACAGCTCATCCAGCCTTCGGCGTTCGTTGGAGTAGAAGTCCTCCGGCAGCACGGCCCGAAACGCCCGCTCAACCAGTTCGTAGTACACCCTGGCCTGTTCCGGGACCGTCTTCGGCTTGAGTCTGTAGTTGATCTTCGGAAAACGGACCCGAAACGTCCCGCTCTCTCCCCTAAGGAAGAACCGAACTCGCAGATCCGTTTCGACGGCTGGATGTTCAATCTGTGCGTCAGAGTCAAAAGACTCGATGGTCACGCCGCCGTCTGATTCAATCTCCTTGAAGCGGTCCGCTTCCGGATCGAGGTGCTCACGGCTCTTGAAGCTCGCGACATCAATGCTCCTGTACTCTTTGCCAGATGGCCCGACGAACCGAAGCATGTACAGACGCTCTCGAAAGTCTCCAAAGCACAAGTGATGGATCTTCGCCAGATCAAAGCGCAGTTTGGAAATCGTTTCCTCAGGGATTCCGAGGTGCCGAGCACTGAACTCACGAATCATCGTCTCTGTGATCCGTCGACCACCTCCTGTTGTCGTGAACCGAAGCAGCCCGTTTCTACCTCTGAAGTAATGAACGCTGATCGTTTCAACGATGACGCCGCTCCAAGAGAACCAGAGAGGGCGTCGTTTCTCGTGGTCGTATGCCTGAACAGCGAGGGCGTCCTGAAGACCCAATATCACGGTTAATGACTCAGAATTGAGGCTCGACAGCTCGTGAACTAGCCCAAATCGCATGGTGGGGGTCAGCCACGCACCACCTACACCCTCTCGGAGTCGTTCGAGAGGAAACGGGATGGTCGTCTCGTACGACTGCACCGTGACTGTCCGCTGGTCGAGCACCAATTCGTCGTGGGCTCCTACAGCAAGTGGCTGGATGTTCTGCTTGGGCAGGAACTCGTTGGACATGGCGGAAAATCCCAAGTTAGTAGACGTCGATCGACGCTTGGCGTTCGTAGACCGTGGTCAGGTTAACCCGAGAATGCTATTTTCAGGACTCTCTTGAGGAGCTTATTCCCGGCCCGCGAAAGCGGGCCGGTTTTGTTTTACGGCTGGGGTGGGCGTGAGCCCGTCAGTGGTCTCCCGCAAGGGGCGGCCGGGGCGGGACTTGCGGCAGTGGGCAACCGATGGCCGACTCTCTGTTCTGGCGGGTGCATCGGGCGGCCGACCGCGACGCTGGGCGTTCCGGTCCGGCTCTGGGCCGAACCTCTCAAACTCTCTGCGACTCTCGGTTGACGGAGCGCCCAGATAGACAGGGGGTGTCGGTCGGGGGTGAAGCATCCTGCACGGTCGAAAAAACAGAGCCACGACGATCATCTGACCACGGCCGTCCTGCAGACTGTTCCCTTCGTACCATGTTGCTATGGAGCCAACAGCTACAGCCAACCGTTCATTACGGCACGCGGACGCGCCCCGTCCGTTCTGGGCAGCGTTCGAAGAACTGGCGAACGAGTTTCACCCGTGCGCCGTTGGAAAGACTCAGACAAGGGCTCGAGAAGAAGCCGACCAGCGGTTCACTGCGACCGTGTCCCCGACCCTGACCAAGACGGCCACGCGCGAAGAAGATGATCAGGACCCGGGTGGTTCCAGCTTTGGAGCGATTCCCCGTGCAACGCTGACAGAAACACAGACGATTACGAAGACGCGGGAAGAGCAAGATCAGGACCCCGGCAACTCCGGTCTGCGAGCTCTCCCGGTGGCAACGCTGGCTTCGACTCAAACCCTTACGGAACAGCGCGAAGAACCAGATCAGGACGACCCCGTCCGTCGTTTCGCGGCTATCCCATCACCCGAACGTGACTGAGCCATGCGCACTCATCTTGACGAGTTCGTCAGATGCGACGTCTGACTACCTCTACCACCGACTGATCGATGGCGGTGTTCGTTGCTGCCGCTTCGATACAGACACAGCACTGGACACGCTTCGTGTCTCCTGCCGCCACGGAGACGAGATTTGGCATTGGGAGGGTGGCCGCGTAGAGCGAGGCACACTGGCGGCTGTGATTCTCCGCCGACCAAAGCCCCTCACTCCACGGATCGCGGGTGATCCATTTCAACTCCGTCACGCCGCAGGTGAGTGGAGCGAGTGCATCGAAGGACTGCTCGCCGGGGTATCCCCCGATCGGTGGATCAATCATCCGACGTGCAATGCGGTCGCTTCACACAAGATCGAGCAGCTCCGGCATGCGCAGCAGCGCGGGCTTCTCGTACCAGATTGGATTGTGACAACAGAGCCATCCGTTGCCAGGGAGTTCACGTCACGTCACGAATTCGACGTCATTGTCAAACCACTTGCCAGCGGATACATCGAACGCCAAGCCCCTGCTGAAGACACGTTGATCTATACAAGCGATCTTGATCGATCCAAGGACGATCTCCTAGACCTGCTTCCAGGTTGCCCAGCTCTGTTTCAGATGAGAGTCGAAAAGCGAACGGATGTACGTCTTGTTGTCGTCGGCGGTAGCATGACCGCGGTATCGCTTCATGCCACGGATCCGGGAGGCTGTCAACGACTGGACGTTCGGCGCAACAACATGGCCGACGTCGAGTACCAGCAGGTAGCCGTACCGGAGAGTGTCGCCGTTGCTGTGCACAGCATGCTCCAAGACTACGGACTCCGATTCGCCGCCTTGGACTTCGCGATCACTCCTAACGATGAATGGGTGTTCTTTGAAGTAAACCCCAACGGCCAGTGGGCGTGGCTAGATCTGGTAGGGGCCGCTGATATCGGCTCTGCATTTATTGCGGAAGTTCAGTCACTCATTGGACACACCTCATGAGCCAAACAGAACATGATGCCGCTATCCAGTCTCAGGGCACACCGACACTGCTCGGGCGAATTGAATCCGTCGCGTCAAGTGCCGCGTGGGGCGTCGCTTTTGCACTGATGTATGTGTTCAATCCAGGCCACCGCTTCAAAGAGCTGCGCGACGGGAGGATGCACTACAAGAAGGCCGAACACGCGCAGCCTGATTCACCCAGTGCACACTCTTGGCTGGAGAATGCCATTGACCTGGACATGGCTTGCGAGGAGGCTCAGAACGCCCTCGTTCGCGAGGAGAAGCGGCAGAAGGTCATAGACGAGAAATCAAAGGTGATGCTCACGGTTAGCGCGTTACTTTTGGCTGCTATCTCTGCCGTACTTCCACACGTCGCGTTCCGCTGGTTGCTGCTTGTCCCATTTGGGCTAACCTGCGTGACCATCTATCTGCTTCTCATGTATTTTCGCACCTGTGCTGTGCAGTCGCCAGATGCGAGCTCCATTGATTGGAGTGATGCCCGTACTGCGAAAACAGCCATCGCAAAGGCACGGCTGGAAGCGTCAGCCGATCTCGAACCACAGAATGGACTCCGGGTTGGTGTCCAGCGGGCCGCCCGCCGCACATTGATACTCGGTCTTCTGGCGCTTATGCCGAGCGTGGCTATGCTGGCTTTCAGCCCGTCGCAAGATCGACTCATGGAAACACTGCGCAACCACATCGAGATCCGAAAGCTGCTGATCGGACCACCCGGCGTACAAGGTCCTTCTGGGCGGCCCGGCGATCCTGGGGCAACTGGCCCAAGAGGGCCGAGCGGTGCGGAAGGGCCTCCGGGGCCGCAAGGTCCACCGGCGTCTCAGCCGCCACCAGTAGAGGAGTTGTCGGAGTCTCCGTGATCGCGCTTTATAAAGTCCATCAGTGCTCCAAATGTGAACCAGACTGCCACCTTCAACCGTGAATGGTCTTGTGCTCGTCCGCACCAAGCCAATCAATCGCGTTCACCAACGAATCGGTCCAGTGGGTGTTCACGTCAAGCGACACCGGTTGGAGAACTTTGATCCAGTCGGGGCGCTCCGTTCTGGGCATGAGCCACCGATCCAACGTAAACCGGAAGTCCGTCCACTGTCCGGTCGCCGGCTGCATGCATACGGCGAGGATGTCGAACTCGCCGAAGCGGTAGGGGCGCGTGTCCTCTCCGGTATTTGGATTCACGCCGCGCCGGGACCGTTGGGTCTCGGCGACGTACTTGTTCGGGCTGCCAGAATAGCGCATGGGCCGGCTCTTCACGAGCCGTTGCCGCTTGACTTGGATGCGAACTCGTCGTTCACCCCGCGTGATCAGAAAGTCATAGGGGGCGTCCCCGAGGAATTCCTCGTCGGTCCAGCCTTCGAGCTCGTCGATGACGTTCACCTTGAAGGACGCTTCTGCGATCAGACCGAGCACGCCTCGGCGCGAGAGGTCCGACGCTCGCGAGATAGCCTCAAGAATAACCTCGGCGGGTGCACCAAAATCCGCCTCCAACTCATGGATCGGGTGCCGTTCGCGCAGCCACGCAAGTAGTTCCCGCTGCTCAGCGGCAGGCCGACTGTCGATCAGCGACTTGATCTCGTGGAGAGGGTCCGGCACCATGGGGGAACTAGCTCGAGTCTGGAACGCTGGGGAGCCGGGGCGTACGCTCCCCAGACGGATTGGTCTATGTATGAGAGCATATCGCACATGACGGCACAACAACAGCTTGGATTCACCACCCCTACCCAACCCCACCCGTTGGATGCCTTCGGCCTGGACGGCGTGTACCGGACCAAATGGGGCGGGGCGGTCCATGCTGATTCGTTGGAGGTGCTGCGGGCTCTGCCAGATGACTCGATCGACCTCGTTGTGACCTCGCCGCCCTATGCCCTCCACTTCAAAAAGGAGTACGGCAACGCGAATCAGGCCGAGTACATCGACTGGCTCCTGCCCTTCGCGAGGGAGATCCGGCGGGTGCTCTCTGACACAGGGAGCTTCGTCCTGAACGTTGGCGGTGCCTGGACACCGGGGAAGCCAACCCGATCGATCTACACCTACAAGCTGCTGGTTGCGTTGGTTGAAGACGTTGGCCTTGAACTGGCTCAAGAACTCTTCTGGTACAACCCGGCGAAGATGCCGGTACCGGCCGAGTGGGTCACCGTGCGTCGCATCCGCGTGAAGGACTCGGTCGAGTTCGTCTGGTGGTTCAGCAAGACGCCGTTCCCGAAGGCGACGAATCGTGCGGTGTTGCGGCCGTACAGCAAAGACATGATCCGGCTGAACAAGAAGGGCCTCCAGGCAACCAAGCGACCGGCGGGCCACGTCATCAACGAAAGCTTCGCAAACACCGAGAACGGCGGATCGATCCCACCGAACGTCCTTGATGAGGACACGCCCAGCGACTTGCTCAAGTTTGGGAATAACGCAGCGAACGACCCTTACACCAAGCGATGCAAGGAAGCCGGCATCAAGATTCACCCGGCGAGGTTCCCAGCAATTCTTCCCGAGTTTTTCATCAAGATGCTTACCGATCCTGAGGATGTGGTGATCGATCCGTTCGCCGGCTCGAATACAACGGGCATGGTGGCCGAACGCCTCGATCGACGCTGGATCGGCATCGACATGGAGGCGAGCTACCTCGAGGCCAGCAAGTTCCGCTTCGATGACTTCGAAGAGCCCAGGCCCCCGGAGGTCAAGGTGATCGCGTCGAAGAATGGAACCACTCGGAAGAAGAAGGCGTCCCGCGCCAAAACCTGACTCCCTTGCACCCCGCTCGACGCGGGATTCCGAATGATCCCTCGCCACTTCGCCCCAACTTCGCGTAGATGGTTGGTGCCGTATTCAGCGACCCACGCAACCTGGGTGAAGCCATGACGGTTCAAGAACCCCTTGGTATTGTGTTGGAGACCAGCACGCCCACCTATCTCGCTTATCGCATGCCCCCTGATCACATGCGTATTGGCAATCCATCATTTGGATACGCCAGATGATTGAATCAGAGAGCGATGGCTCCTTGGTTTCTAAGCAAGCCCCATACCCCACGCTGATCAGGCCACCGGAAAAGTCCTGTGACTCCTCTTAGTTCACGCTCCGTCACCGGATCCCGCCCCCCCGTCACCGGCGGCAGGAACAGGATCTCCTCCTGGATGTCCGGCGCTAGATGGAGCAGGTTCATGATCTGCGTCATCCGTGGCTGGGTCACGCGCGCCAGCTCAGCGAGTTCGGTCTGGCTGCCCACGACCCCGTCCAGCAACATCCCGTCGAACTTGATCGCCAACGCCATGAGCCTCGCGATGCGGGGCACGCGGCCCGGTGGAGTCTCTGGAGCTGTTTCAGTCACGATCTTCCGGCGATTGTGCCGGACACGAAAGTGGATCGGCCGGGTAACCGTGGTCATGCCGCCTCCTCTTGGGCTTGGTCAATGAATGCCCTGATGCTGTTGGGCCGGAACGTCACGCTCACGCTCGACTCAACGGCGTCGTACTCCACGGTTGATATCAGCAAGCGGATCAACCGGGCTTGCTCACGTGGGATCAGGTTCTCCCAAACCGGATCGAATCCTTGAAGTGCGGCGTCCGCCTGCTCGTATGTGATCGTCTCCGCGTCGAGATCGGCGATCCGTCCATCGACCTCTGGCAACCGCCGCCCGGCGGCCGCAATCTGCTCGTGAAGTTCCGCGGCCCGCCGCGAGATCTCTGCGTCGTCCATACCTACCGCAACCAGCTTCTGGAGTTCGCGGTGGCTCCGGTCAAGCATCCGTTTCAGATCTACCCGCTCGGACTCCAACCCATCCCGTTCCCCAGCGATCGTTGATTGCGCGTCAGCCAAGACCCGCTTGAGTAGCTCAGGGTCCGATCCGAGGCTACGGATCTCATCGACGACCACACGCTCGATCTCGGCGGCAGGTAGCGTCCGCGAAGGGCACTCGGCGGCCCCGTTCTTGATCGCGTGCGTACACCGGTAGTAGCGGTAGAACCGCGTCCCACCCTTGCGGTCCTTCGTGAACGTATGCGTCATCGCGTACCCGCAGGCTTTGCAACGGATCAGGCCACGGAGCAGGGCACCGTACTTGTTGCGGACTTCGAAGCCGCCGGTCCTCCCGTTGTACTTCAGCAGCTTCTGGACCCGCTCGAAGATCTCCGGCTCGATGACGGCCTCGTGCTCACCCTCGTAGACCTCACCCTTGTGGGTGATCTTCCCGATGTAGACCGGGTTCACGAGATGGTTGTAGAGCGTGGCCTTGTTGAACGGCTTCCCGCCGATGACCTTGCCGGTCTTCTTCGTCACCCGCTTCTTGTTGGTCCACTCGCGGTGGCGGAGCTCGCGGACGACGGGGAGGAGCGATTGCTTCTCCAGGTAGAGATCAAACAGGGCGCGTACCCGCACGGCCTCCCTGGCGTTGACGACCAGCCTGGGACTCGGCCCGGACCGATCCACGTCGTAGCCGAGCATCGGCACGTCGCCAGTCCACTTGCCTTTTCGCTTCTGGGCGGCGATCTTGTCGCGGATTCGCTCACCGATGATCTCCCGCTCGAACTGGGCGAAGGAGAGCAGGACATTGAGTGTCAGGCGGCCCATCGAACTCGTCGTGTTGAACTGCTGCGTCACCGAAACGAACGACACGCCCTTGCGGTCGAACGCCTCCATGATCCGGGCAAAGTCCATCAAGGAGCGGCTGAGCCGGTCTACCTTGTAAACCACGACACAATCGATCTTGCCGGCTTCGATGTCTAGGAGGAGCCGATCGAGACCGGGCCGCTCCATGCTCCCGCCGGAAAACCCACCATCGTCATAGAGATCGGGCAGGCAGGCCCAGCCCTGCGCCTTCTGGCTGGCGATGAACGCCTCCGCGCTCTCTCGCTGGGCATCAAGCGAGTTGAACTCCTGGTCGAGCCCCTCCTCGCTGGACTTGCGCGTGTAGACGGCACACCGCAGTGCGCTACCCGCAACGGAGATCTCTTTGGGTCTGTCGCGCTTGCGGACCTTCATCGCTTGCTCCCTCCTCCACCGAGGCGGAAGAAGCGGAAGCCGTTGATGTGGCTCCCCGTGATGTGCTTGGCCACGGCGCTCAGGGTCTTGAACCGCTCGCCCTCGCATTCGAAGCCTTCTTGGCCTGGCAGCACCAAGACCCTGATGGTGCGGCCCTTGTACTCCCGCACGATCGCCGAGCCCGGCGTGGGCAGCCGAGGGTCGCCCTTCGCCTCGGTGTCCACCTTCCGGGTCACGGTGGCCGCGTGACCCGTCTGCGGCGGCATGACGAACGCCTTAGGGGCCATGACCCGGACCTCGGCGTCCACGGCGAGCTCCTCGGCCCGCTTCCGGGCCCGCTCGCTCAGATCGCCCTCGGCGTTCGCTTGGATCCGCCACGCAATCTTGCGGATCAGGTAGGAGCGGTGCCGTGTCCGCGTCTGGTAGCCGTGCAGCTCGACGAATCGCTCTGCCAAATCACCGGTGGTCATGCCTTCGAGTGCATCGATTTCCTGTTCGATACTCGGTGCCGTTGTGTTGCTCATGTTGTCTCCTTCAACCTTGGTCTCCATCAGACGTCCCCTTCACCGGCGAGCCCGGATTTGTCGGTCTCGCTGACACTGACGCTGGGTGGCTCGCAGAGTTCAAGGCATGCGGAGCGAGATTCTGAGCTGTTCGCTACATGGCGAGATGCCGCATCGCGTTCAGCGCGAACCGCTCGCACCAGACCCCGGGCAAGGATGCCCGCGATCTCGTCGAATCGCTCTTCCGATGTCATGGTGTCCGGGTTCCGCTGACAGTCGTTGCTTGCCTTGGTCATCAATCACTCCGTCCTGGAGCGACGCAATGCGCGCCGCCAAGAGTGACCTATGACGTGCGCATGCAAGGTGCGCGCATCTGTTTACCAAAGGCACATATTTTCGATGACCATCGCGACCCGCTGCCGGTGCGAATCTCCCCCGTCCAATGCGCTAGGAGCGACGAACAGAGTCTTTACCGCGGCGGGTGTCTCGGGCCGAGACGCAGAGACTTCGGGTCGATCCGGGTGGGATTCAGCGGCAGGATGGCGCGGGCCGGTTATCTCAGCGTTCAGAGCCGAGACCTCTTCCCGGTTGCAACCAATGGCCGAACACCCCCACCGCTGCGGGAACGGGGCCAATCAACCGGCCTGATCCCATGGGTCTCTGTTCGGCCCGCACCAAAAACCACAAAGCCGGCTGCTTGCGCAACCGGCTTCGGAATAGCGGGGGCTGGATTTGAACCAACGACCTTCGGGTTATGAGCCCGACGAGCTACCAGACTGCTCCACCCCGCAAACTATGCCGCGACTTTAGCGCTCCCGCTCCGCCTGTCAATGCAACGGGCCCGCCCCATCTCGCAATTTGGGCGGCCGCAGCCGGGACAGGCCTGTAGCTCCGGGCGGACGGGCGGTATCCTGAGCCCATGATCTACCCGCGAACCGCTCTCTCGCCCGCCCTGGGCTCGACTCTGTTGCTCATGGTCGGCTGCGCCGGCGCCCAGCCGCTCTCGACCCGACAGCCCGCGCAGGCGCCGGGGCGCGATTCTGCGGTCCCGGGCTCGATCGTGATGGACGGCGACACGGGCGAGTGGCGCGGCAGCAGCGAGGTCCGTCTGGTCGGCGACGGCGAGCACCTGTGGATCCGCTTCGACCCCGCCAACACCGGCGTCGCGATCCAGGCGGCGCCGTTCAGCACCCGCGTCCTCATCGACGCGGACAACAACCCCAAGACCGGGCGACGGATCGGTTCGCTCGGCGTCGACGCGATGGCATCGCTGTCGCCCGCGTTCGGGAGCGGCATAGGCAACGGGTCGGAGATCGTGTTCTACGACGCCGACGGGAACGGCACCGTGACCGGCCACGCGGCGATGGGGTTCTTCTTCCTGCCCACTTTCGCATCGGAGAGCTACGAGGTCCGTTTCGACCGGGTGGCACTCGACGCGCTGGCAGACGCCGGTCGCATCGCGGTTCGCGTGGATCAGACCGACGCCGACGGCAACGTGCTGTGGTCGAGCGAGACGGCGGGCACGCTGCCCGCGTTCGATCCTCCGGGCGCCAACACCATCGCCATGCCCACAAAGCCCGCGGGCGGGCTGCGGGTGCTCTCGCAGAACGTGCTCTTCTCGTCGCCACTGAACAACCCCGGCGCGTTCGACCGCATGATCTCGGCCATCGATCCAGACGTGATCCTGTTCCAGGAGTGGTTCAACACGCCGCAGGTCGTGATCCAGAACTGGTTCAACACCAATCTCGGCCCGGGCTGGACCGTCATCGCCCCCCATCCCCAAGAGGGCGTGGCAATCGCGACCCGCCTGCCGATCCTGGGCACCGCGCCGGATTTGCTCGATGTGCCGGGCGGGCACGCGAACGCACGGTTCGTCGGCGCCCTGATCGACACGCCCATCGGTGCCTTCTTCGGCGCATCCGTCCACCTCAAGTGCTGCGGCGGCGCGGACTCGAGCGAGGACCAGCGACGCATCAGCGAGGCGATCGCAATCAACGCAACGGTCGCAGGCATCCTCCAATCCAACCCGGAAGCCTCCGTCGCGATCGCTGGCGACTACAACCTGGTCGGGACACGGACGCCGCTGGATATCTTGCGGGTCGGGCTCGCGTCGGACGGCTCGGACCTGACACCGGCCGAGACGTTGACCCTGGGCGATCCGGCGGCTGTCACCTGGATCCAGGAGACCAGCCGCTTCTCGCCGGGCAGGCTCGACTGGGCGGTGGTCGACGAGACCAAGACCGCCATCGCCCGTGCGTTCACGCTCGACACCCGGCGTCTGTCCGATGCGTCGCTGCTCGCGACCGGCCTGCAAGCCGAGGACAGCGAAGCGTCGGACCACCTGCCGCTGGTGATCGACCTCGTGCCGGCCGAGTGATCTCAGTCCCGGTCGGCGCTGACGCTACTGCTCGGATTCGTCCGCTTCATCGTCGCCCGAGATCCCGTTGACGGTGCCGTTGGTGTTGACCAGGCGTTTCTTGCCGTCGGCGCAGTCCTCGATGAGCCCGAGTTCGCACAGCGCGTTGAGGGCGGCCTGCTGCTCGGCCTGCTTCTTGCTTTGGCCCCAGCACGCATCGTAACTCACGCCACCCAGCTCAACCCCGATGTTGAAAGCCTTCGCGTGGTCGGGTCCCTTTTCGCCATAGATGATGTAGTGCGGCGCGCAGCCCAGTTCCTGCTGGGCGTGCTGCTGCAGGACCGACTTGAAGTTGTGCTGGTGCCCGCTGTCCATCGCGGCATCGATCAGCGGGTCGATCAGGGGTTCGAGGAACCCGCACGCCGCATCCAGACCAGCGTCGAGATAGAGCGCCGCGATCGACGACTCGAGCACGGCGGCCGCCAGCGACGAAGGCAGGCGGTCTTGCGTGAGCATCCCTTTGCCGACCAAGATGTGGCGCTCGAGCCCCAAATCGCGGGCCATCTTGGCGCAGGTTTTCCGCGACACCGCCAGCGATTTGATCTTGGTCATCTCGCCCTCGAGCGAGGCGGGGAAGCGCTCGTAGATCCGTCGGCACACGATCATGCCCAGGATCGCGTCGCCCAGGAACTCCATCCGCTCGTTCGAGTCCTGACGCGACTCCGAGACGGACGCGTGTCGGAACGCGAGGCGCAGAAGGTCCGGCGATTCGAACTGGTGCCCGAGCGCCGCTTCGAGTTCGGCGCGTGCTGCATCGTCCATGCGATCACTCCGTCGCGGCACGGACAGTCGCTGCGGGCACAACGCCCGCAGTCCCCGCCCTGCCGCTCGCTCCGGTTCGCAATCGCTCGTTCCGTGTCTGATCCGAACAGACACCGCACGAGGGGCCGCGGCCCGGATTTCCATTCTATCATCGTCGCCGGATCCTGCTCGTTCCAGCACAAACTTGGGGATCCGGGCTGCCAAATGATCGCCTCGGGGCGAGAGATCGTGATTCTGGTCGCCCGCCCAATTGGACGCAGCCCCGGTCTCCGCCTAGCGTTGCGGCCCGGCGCGATCCGGGCAGTCTTTGAAGGAGTTGGCCATGGCGATGCATTACCCCCGACGCACCAGCAAGATCAAGCGCCGTCGGTCCTTCGGCTTTCGGGCCCGCATGAAGACCCGGTCCGGACGGAAGCTGCTCAACCGGCGTCGCCGCCAGGGCCGCACGCTCCAGACCGTCTAAGAGACTGGTTAGGTTCCAGGCGCTCCCCGGTAACCGATCCCCAGACCTCACATTGATCAGCCACCCTCATCGAGCAGGGTGGCTGTTTTCGTACCGGTCTCGGTTCGATCTCATGAATCCGCGATCTGGAGACAGAACTCGCTCCAATGCGTCCCATAAGCAGCAGACACGTACGTCTGGGCGTTATATGGGACGATCCCGTTGAATATCTTGGCCCGTTCATCGAGCATCTGTTGACAACCCCCCAGAAATCCATACTCTAAGTGTGTCCGGTACTCCCGGTACGTGGTTTAGGGGAGAGAAAGAGAACCCCTCTACAACGTTCGTTCTAAGCCTTTCCATTGGACGGGCTTGATGTGTTGTTTTTCCCGGCGTGTGGATCGTCGGGCCTGTCTTGTGGTTCGAACCATTGAAAGAGAGAAGAGATATGAAGCTTATGGCCATTGCCGCCGTTGCCGGGTTTGCCGGCCTCGCCACCGCGAGCCCCTTCTTCAGCACCACCTCGACGTCGACCGACGTCACCGCAGCCCCCGCCGGCGGCGCGACCGTGACCATCACGGTTGACATCTCCGGCATCAACAGCTGGGACGCCGCTGGCGCCTCGGTCAACGAGACCCTGTCGATCGCCCTCGGCGGCGACTACATGGTCATCGGTGTCGGCTGGGACGTCACCGTCGCCACCGTGGGTGCCTCGTGGCTCTCCGAAGCCCAGATGGGCTTCCTCGACAGCGGCATCGGGCTGCAGCTCACCTTCGGCGCGGGCGACAACACCCCCGGCACCGGCACCTACACCTCGGGCGGCATCCTCGACCTCGGGTCGATCGATCCCACTTTCCCCTTCAACGTCGGCGCTGACGGCAACCTCGACCTCGAGTTCCGTGAAGGCTTCGACGACGCCGCCGGCGCCATCGACTCCAGCTACCTCGCTGGCAGCTCGGTCACGATCCAGTACGTCGTTCCCGCGCCCGGCGCCCTGGCCATGCTCGGCCTCGGTGGTCTGGTCGCCGGTCGTCGTCGCCGCTAAACCCGGCTGACTCGATCTGACCCAACGCTCGCAAGAGCACGTTCGAGAGAACAACACAGCGGGCCCCTCGGGGCCCGCTGTTGTTTTTGAACGTTTGACGACCTACGCCACCCTTCTCCCATTCGGCCCTTGTTTCAACAGGCACCGCGCGAGAAGATGGACGCACCATCACGCATCCGTCCGTGCGTCTTTCCCGTGCTCGCACAGGACTCATGCTTTCTGTCTGACGTTTGGAGACGAGAAAACCATGCGCAACACACCGATCATCATCGCGCTCGCCGGTCTTACGACCGGCACCACCGCCGCGCCAACCTTCTTCCATACAGACGCCAACGCGGGCGCGCCGCCCGCGCCGGCCTTGACCGATCCGACGAGGTTCAACACGACCATCACGGTTGACCTGTCCGGCATCAACAGCTGGGACGCCGCGGGCTCCACGCTCAACGAGACCCTGTCGATCGCCATCGGCGGCGACTTCCTGGTCACCGGCATCGCCTGGGACGTGACCATCGCCACCGTGGGCGCCTCGTGGCTCTCCGAAGTCCAGATGGGCTTCCTAGACAGCGACATCGGGCTGCAGCTCAGCTTCGGCGCGGGCGACAACACCCCCGGCACCGCGACCTACACCTCGGGCGGCATCCTCGACCTCGGATCGATCGATCCCACCTTCCCCTTCTTCGTCGGCGCTGACGGCATCCTCGACCTTGAGTTCCGCGAAGGCTTCGACGACGTCACCGGCGCCATCGACGCCACCTTCCTCGCGGGCAGCTCGGTCACGATCCAGTACGTCTATCCCGCGCCCGGCTCCCTGGCCTTACTCGGCTTCGGCGGTCTGGTCGCCGGTCGTCGTCGCCGCTCAACCCGGCTGGCTTGATCCAACCCAACGCTCGCATGAGCTCGTTCGTTCATCTCCTTCTCGCGGTTGGCCCCTTGTTTCAACAGGCATCTCACGAGAAGATGGACGCACCAACACGCATTCGTCCGGAAGCTCCCGTGCCGGATTCTGTGATCGCACAGGACCCACGCCATCAGACTGACGTTTGGAGACAAGAGAACCATGCGCAACACACTGCTCGTACTCACGATGTCAGGGCTGACAACCGTTGCCAGCGCCGGGGTGTCCTTGTTCGGCACGACCGCAGGCCCGGACCCGCTCTCGTTCCCCGATTCGAATGCCCAGCCCCGCCTGCTCGATGCCGTCGTGATCGATCTGGCCGGGATCCAGAGTTGGGACGGTGCGGGCTCATCGCTCAACGATCTGCTGTCTGTGCCGGTCAGGGCGGGCTTCTTCGTCTTGGCGATCGAGTGGGACAACGTCGTCATCGAGACCTCGGGCGCGTCGTGGCTCTCGGAGCCCACCATCGCGTTCCTTGACAGCCAGGTGGGCCTGCAGCTGACCGTCGGGGCGGGCGATAACACGCCCGGCACGGGCGGGCCCTACACGTCGGGCGGGCCGATCGACCTCGCGTCGCTCGATCCGACCTTCCCCTTCAGCATCGACGACGGATTCGTGGACATCGAGTTCTTCGAGTCGTTCGACGATGTCGCCGGCGAAGTCGACGCAACGTTCGTCTCGGGCACCCTCACGCTCTATTCGATCCCCGCACCCGGCATGCTGGGCTGCCTCGGTGCTGGGGGCGTCATGCTGCTCCAGCGACGCCGGCGCACCTGATAGGCCCGATACGACAACGCACGGACAACGTGGGGCCGAGTCGATCTGCTTGGAGATGCGTTCTTAGCGATCGAGTCCCAGCGGCACCGGCTGCGGGCGGACCGCGTGGGTCGGAGCGACCGTGATGCCCAGCGGGGCCCGCTTGCCGCCCTTGGGGGGCATGCCTTCTTGATCGATGTGGCGCTGGATCGCCATGCAGCCCTCGAGCAGCTGCTCGGGGCGGGGCGGGCAGCCCGGGACGTAGACGTCTACCGGGAGGAACTGATCGCAGCCCTGCACGGTCGCGTAAGTGTCGAACACGCCGCCCGTGGAGGCGCAGGCGCCCATCGAGATCACCCACTTGGGCTCGGTCATCTGCTCGTAGATCCGCTGGAGCACGGGGAGCATCTTGGTGCTGATCCGCCCGGCGACAATGAGAAGGTCGCTCTGGCGTGGTGAGAAGCTCATCCGCTCCATGCCGAATCGGGCGATGTCGTACCGGCTCGACGCGGTGGCCATCAGCTCGATGCCGCAGCAGGCGGTCGCGAACGGGATGGGCCACATGCTCGATCGGCGGGCCCAGTTGACGACGTGGCGGAGCTGGGTGGTCAGCAGGTTGTCGGTCGGGATCGCGGCTTCGAGGCCCATGGTCCATCGCTCCTTCGGTGCCGGGCTCAACCGCCCGGGTTCGGCTCACAAGGATAGCAGTCCTGGAGCCGGCGATTCGCCCATCGGTTCGCACCGATCAGGCGGCCGATTCACCGTCTGCCGTGCTCTTGGCCGGCCAGTCCGCGTCCTCGATGACCTGCATCGCACGCTCGTGCTCGTCGAGACGGAACACGCACAACGCCGACCCGCGCCCGCTCACCGGAGGGATGACGTAGCAGTAGCGGACGTTGATCTTGTGGTCAGCCATCAGCAGCGCCAGGTCGCGGACCACGCCAGGGCGGTTGTCGATCTCGACCCCCACCACCGGCGACTCGACGACGGGCCCGACGCCCGCTTCGACCAGACGCTCGCACACCTCGCCCAGGGCCTCCTCGGGCGTGCCGATGAGGCGCACGCAGCCGCGGTCCAGGTGCTCGGCCGTCGACACCGAGTGGATCTCCACGCCCGCAAGCTGGGCGGCTTCGAGAACCCCGGCGAGCTCGCCGGGACGCTGCTGCAGGTAGATCGAAAACTCGGTGAAGGCTCGTGGTGTCATGGGAACCTTGACTTTAGGCCTTCCATCCGCTTCCGACAGCCCCCCAGGCGGGCATTTCCCCCCTTCCCTCAAGGCTCCCGCGGGGCCCGCTCACGCCCTGAGAGCACCCCTTTCCCTCGGAGATCGACGCCCACGACCGAGCAGCCCTGATTCAGGCCTATCTCAGCCCTGACTCAGCGCGTGATCTCGTAGCGCCAGGCGGTCTCGCCGTCGTACACGACCTCGCCGGCACGGCGCAGCCCGCACTTCTCGAGCACGCGGATCGACGCTGTGTTCTCGGGCAGCACCAGCCCGATGATACTGGTGAGCCCGAACACCTCGAACCCGAACGTCACGCTCGCCCGGCACGCCTCGGTGCCCAGGCCCTTGCCCCAGTGCTCGGGCAAGAAGCGGAATCCGACGTCCACCTCGCCCAGCTCGGGCAGGTGCTTGAGCCCGCAGAATCCGATGACCGCGCCGGTCTCTTTCAGCACGCACGCCCACCGCCCGTAGCCGACCGTGTCGAAGTCCGGGTACGTAGCGAGCGCGTCGCGCACGGCGTCGAGCGACGCCGGCATCGGCTCGCCCGTGTACCGCATCACGTCGGGGTTGGTGTTGAGCGCGTAGAACGCCTCGGCGTCATCGACGGTGAACGCGCGGTGCGTGAGGCGCTCGGTTTCGGGACCTGACCTGTAGATTTTCATCGCCGGTCCTCCGCACGCGCCGCGTGCGCGTATCCGAAGAGATCAGTTTTCCGCGCGCTCGGGGGCGAGGGTCCGCCCCTTAGCCGCCTCGCGCCGCGCGGCCCACAACTCGGCCAGCAACCCGCCCGCGTCGCCGGCGCCGCCCGAACCCCTGCTGGCGTCGAGATCCCCCACCGCGTCGAGCACCTCATCCACACCGATGTTCTCGCCGGGCTTAGCGGGCAGCCAGCCGTCGTCGCCGTCGGTGCCGGTGACGCGCCGGACCAGCCCGGCCCGCTCGAGCCTGCGGATCAGCGCGTCCACGATGCTCGCATCGGTGCCGATCGAGCCGCCGATCTCGCCCGCGTCGGGTGTCAGCCCCTGGCGGTGCGCGAATACCACCTCGGCCATCACCGCGACGGCGATCGCGGGATCGACCAGCCTCGGGCCGTCGCGGTCCGAGTCACCGCCCGACGCGACCAGGCGCGAGAAGTGCTGGAGCGCGTACGCCGACTGCAAGCCGAGAAGCACGATGACCCACGTCACATAAACCCACAGCAGGAACAGGGGCAGCAGCGCCAGCGAGCCGTAGAACTGCGCGTAGCCGGTCGAGTATCGCAGGTAGCCGGTGAACCCCCACTTGCCCAGCTCCCAGCACACCGCGGCGATGAACGCGCCGGCCAGCACCGAGCGGAACTTGAGACGCACATTGGGGATGGACAAGTAAGCGAGGACCAGCAGCACGGTCGAGATGAGCACCGACACGCCGTAGCCGGCCAGGCTCGATCGGATCGCCGACCCGCCCGAGCCGCGCACCATGCCGGCCAGCGCGTCGCCGGTCCAGAACGTCGCGGCCAGCAGCACGCCGCCCAGCGTGAGCATCGCCCAATACAGCACCAATCGGCGCGCCCACGAGCGCCCGCCCGGCGCGCCGCAGATCTGGTTGAACGACTTCTCGACCTCGATGATCATCGACAGCGCCGCGTAGAGCAGCACCAACCCCGTCACCAGCGCGATCCACCCCGTGGGCAGGTCTTGCAACGCGTTGTTCACACGCACGACCAGGTCGGCGATGATCTCTTCGATCTCTGCCTCGGAGTTGATCGGACCGGTGCTGGTGCGCTCGAGCTCTGCCATCACCTCGGGCACCGTGCCGGGCACATCGCCCGCGTCCGGTGTCGCTTCTGTATCAGCGCCGTTGACCGAGATCTGGGAGATCCCCGCGAACTCGAGCACGCGGCGCACGCCCGACTCGACGCTGTCCTCCGAGACCACCGAGCCGAAGATCAGCAGCCCGATCGCGAGCATGGGGATCATCGAGAAGATGGTGCGGTACGCCAACGCCGCGGCCATCCGGGTGATGCCGGTCTTGTACAACCCGCGCACGCCCCGGCGCACGACCTCGACGATCCGCGCGAGCTGCTCCTGGTGGTCCAGATCCGACTCGGGCTTGGACGCAAGCCCCGCCTTCGCGTCGGTGTCCGTGTTGGGCTGCTCGTCGGTCACGCTTGGTTCCTCGTGTCGTCTCAGCGCTTGGGCTTGCCCCGCCGGGCGTCGGGCTTGGGTGCCGATTTCTGCCCCGGTCTCGGTCCTGATCGCCCCGTGTCCTTAGGGGCGGGCTTGCCCGGGTTCGGGGTGCCCGCTTCGCTCTGTTCGCCCGGGGCTTCACGCACGCGCTCGGGTGATTTGTCGTGCGTGGCACGGTTGATCGCGTTCTTCATCGTCCGGCGTTTGATCCGGGGAGCCACTCCTTCGGTCGGCAAGGGGGCCACGCTGCCCACGCCCCTCGATCCGGGCTTCTGGCCCGTCTTGCTGGGGTATCGGCCCTTTTGGGCTCCCCGTGCACCCTGACCCGCTGCCGAGCCCTTGGTTTCGCCCCTGGAACGCTTGCCCGCCGGGCCTGTTTTCCCGCCCGATCCCTCGGCCGACGATGCCCGGCGCAACGCCCAGACCTCGTCACGGGTGAGTTCTCGCCACGCGCCGCGGGCGACGCCCTTCAATCGGATCGGCCCCATGCCCACGCGTTCGAGCTTGCGCACCGGGTAACCCACCGCCGCCATCATCCGACGCACCTGGCGGTTCCGCCCCTCGCGCAGGGTCAGCTCGAGCATCGTGCCCTCCCGGTCCTGGTAGACCAGACTGATCTCCACCCGGCTGGTCCGCTTGGCGCCCACCGTGGAACCGGCCTTCCGGTCGGCCAGGTAGATCCCCCGCTCCAGGTCGCGGATCGCGTCGGCGTCGAGCGTCCCCTTGACCAGCACGCGGTAGGTCTTGGGCACCCCGTACCGGGGGTGGGTGAGCTTGTTGGCCAGGTCGCCGTCGTTGGTCATCAGGACCAGCCCGACGGTGTCGTAATCGAGCCGACCCACCGGGAACAGGTGCGAGACGGCCGGGTGATCGACCAACTCGGCGACGGTGCGACGGTCCGCGCCGGGTTCGTCTTTGAGGGTCGAGAGCGTACGTGGGGGCTTGTTGAGCAGCAGGTAAGTCTTGCGCTCGGGCTTGGGCAGGGGACGACCATCGACGACGATGCGGTCTTCCTCGGGATCCACCCAGGCGGGCAGGGTGGCGACCATGACGCCGTTGACCTCGACCTCACCGGCTTCGATCATCGCCTCGCAGGCCCGGCGCGAGCCGATGCCCGCGTCGGCGAGGACCCGCTGGAGGCGCTCGCCCCGCGAGGCGTCGGTGAAATCGGTGGTGGGCGTCCGCTCGGGCATGGGTGAGTGTACGCGTGCGGGGGCTCGACCCCGGCCTGAGCCGCCCTGGCGCGTTGCTACCGCCCTTATCGGGCCGCAAACTTGGAGCCGAAGCCCCGGTTCGGCCGACGTTCTGCCCGGGCGCACGCTGCGCCCGGAGCCTGTGATGCCCGACGCGCGTACGAAGAATCAATCTAAGAGCGGCACCGACCGGCAGGGCGAGACGCTGCGATTGGCCCAGCCCGAGACGCTGGTCGAGCACCGCCCGACCGAGGCGATGCCGACCGCCGACGAGATGTTCCTCTCGCCACGCGTGCTCGACGCGGGCGCCTTCGCCCGCTACGCCGACACGCTCAAGTCGCTGATCTCCGACGCCCGCCAGGGCGCGCGGGACCTGCAGGACTCCGCCGCCGACGCGGACGAGATGACGCTCAAGTGCGGGCGGACGGCCGAGCAGATCAAGTCGCGCGTCGAAGCCGGCGCACGGATCGTCACCATGATCGACCAGCGCGCCGAACGGGCCGAGCGCCTGCTCGACACGGTGCGCGAGACGCTGCCCGACGCCGAGACGCTGCAACGCAGCGCCGAGAAGGCCGCGGGCGAGGCCCTGTCGGCCGCCCAGTCGCGCGCCGACGCGATCGCGCGGGGCGTAGAAACCAAGGCAGACCTGGCGGCGTCCGACGCGACGCGCCGGCTCGAACAGACCGCGGCCAAGATCGAGGCACGCCTCGCGGCGGTCGCGCAGCACGCGTCCGAGCAGGCCGACCGGCTCGAGCAGGCGAGCGCCACGATCGACGCCCGGATCGCCGAAGTCGAATCGAGGCTGTCGTCGGTGAGCGAGCGGACCGAGGAGGCGGCGCATCGCACACAGACCGAACTCGAGCCCGTGCTGGCCCGCGCCGAGCAGGCCGCGGCTTCGATCGAGGCGACGGTCTCGACCGCGCAGCAAGCCGCCGAAATCCAGGCGACGCGGCTGACCGAGCGGATCCAGGCGCAGATCACCCCCGCCCAGGAAGCGTGCGATGCGGTGCTCGCCCGCCTCTCGATCGACCCCAACGACCCCGACCCGACCGGCTCGGTGCTGGCCCGTCTCGACGATCTCGTGGCACGGTCCGAACAATCGCTGGCCCAGGCCGACCGGGCGACGTCGCAGCTCGGCGAACTCGCCGGGCAGGCCGAGCGGGTCCGCAGCGATTTCGGCACGTGGCTGCTCGAAGCCGCGACGAACCTGGACATCCTCGAAGCGCGACGCGAACGACTCGTCGGGCCACTCGCAGAGGCGGCCGACCGGATCGCCAAGGTCTCGCCCACGCTCAAGGACGACCTCGACGCCGCCGCCCTCCGCCTGGACCAGTTGCAGACCGAGCAGACCATCCTGCGTGAAGCGATCGGCACCAGCTCGGTGCTCGCCAGGCAGTCGGGCGAGACGCTCAACAACCAGGCCGCCCAGATGCGGGCGCTGATCGAAGGTTCGATGCGCACGCTCACGCAACGCGTCGAGCAGGCGGGCGTGTGGCTTGGCGAGCTGATCCAGCGGGCCGAGACACTCGGTGGCATCCCAGACTCGTTCACAAAGGCCCCCGCCGCGCCGCCAGCGCCCGACGCGTTGCTGACGCCCCACGCGACAACCGAGGCCCCCGCATCGTTCACCAACCCGGGCACACCCCCGCCAGCCCCACAGCACCCAACTACTCAGCACCCAGCAACTCAGCACCCAACTGCAACGGCGCCCGCCGAGCAGCACGAGGAGCCGACCATGAACGTGCCGACACCCCCGACCGAGCGTGACAGCAGCCCATCGACCACCACGCAGGACGCGCCGGCGATGGACACCAACCAGACCGCCGAGCCCAAGATGGAAACCTACGGGCTCCCCGCACCGCCCGCGCTGCCGATCGACGCGGTCAGCTTCGACGGCGCGGACGTGGTCTTCGGTGACGACGACGGCGTGCAGGCCGCAGACTGAACCGGCCTGCCCCGTTCAGAGGATCCGCTTGGAACGCGGGTAGCTGCCCAGCACGGTCAGCTCGGCGCAATGGGCCCGGGCCCGCGAGATCGCGGTCTTCATGTCCGGGTCCTCGATATGCCCGACCGCGTCCACATAGAACGTGTATGCCCAGTTCTCGCGTCCGCTCGGCCGCTTGTCGATGTGCGAGAGGTTGACGCCCGAGCTCTGGAACGCGCCGAGCACGTCAACCAACGCGCCGGGCTTGTCCTCGGTGATGAACATGACCGAGGTCTTGTCGTCGCCGGAACGTCTCGCCTTCTGGCGTGAGATGACGTAGAACCGCGTGATGTTCTCGGGGTTGTCCTCGATCTTCTCGAAAAGCACCGGCAAGCCATAGATATCCGCGGCCAGCTCCGACGCGACGGCAGCCGTGCCGGGCTGAGCGCCGATCTCGCGGGCCTTGCGGTTCTCTTCCAGCGCGGTCTGCACGGCTTTGCTCGTGCTCGCGTCGGGCAACAACTCGGCGTGGGGGTACTGCGTCGCCAGCCAGTTGCGGCATTGGGCCAGCGCCTCGGGCTTGGAGTACACGCGCCGCACGTCCTTGGGCGCGCAATCAGAGAGCAACGCGTGGTGCACGTTGATCTGCACCTCGGCGTAGACCCACACCTTGCCGGCGTGCTCCTTGAACGCGTCGAGCGACTCGGTGATCCCGCCGCCGATCGAGTTCTCGATCGGGACGAGCCCGTAGTGGACGTGCCCACGCCGCACCTCGGTGAAGACACCGGCGATCATGTGGAGGTCTTCGTACTCGACGCTGGACCCGAACTGCTTGACCGACGCCTGGTGCGAGTAGGACCCGGGCGGCCCGAGGTATCCGATCCGCAAGGGCTGCTCGATCGCGAAGCTGCCCGACATCAACTCGCGGTAGACGCCCTCGATGGTCCGGTCCTCGAGCGGGCCGTCATTGGCGTCGAGGGCGCGCTTGAGGACCTCGGCCTCGCGGTGGGGCGCGTAGATCGGTGCCCCCGAGCCGCGCTTGGTCTTGCCGACCTCGACCACGAGCCCGGCCCGCTCGTTGAGCAGCTTGACGAGGCGCTTGTCGAGGCTGTCGATGCGTTTGCGGAACTCGGCCAGCGCTGCGGTATCGGCCGCGGTCTCCTGGGTCGCCGGGCCCTGGGAACCGTTCTTGGCCTGGGCCTTGGCTTGGGCGTGCGAGCGGGGCGTGGGCTTGCCCGTTCCGGGCGTCCGCTGGGCGCTCTTCTTGGCAGCCTTCTTTGGGGCTGCTTTGGAGGTCTTTTTGCGCGAGTTCGGGTTGGGCTTTTTCAGGGGCATCGCAGGGATTATCGCCGCGCCGACAGCGTCCCTGCACCCGGGCGATCCTCTCGGGCATCAATCCGGGCCAATCGACGGAGTCGGGGGTGTCGACAGGGCCCCCCGACGCCCGATAGTGTCCATCCGAAGGCCTGATCATCGCCCGGGGCGAAACCCGCGGTCGTCGGTCCCGAATCAGTCCCTCGGTGCCATACGCGGGCGGACCCGTCCCCCCCCCGCTCCAGACATGACTCCTTCGGAGCCCGCTTGCTCGCCCTGACCCTGGCCAACACGACCCAGACGCTGCCTGAGGGCGGGATGGTGCCCCTAGCGATCGCGCTGATCGCGGGGTTGGCGCTGTGGATAGCCGGGGTGAAGATCGTGCGTGGCGTGTTCTTGGCGATCGGGGCCGCGGTGGGCGGCTTCAGCGGCGCGGTCATTGTTCCGCTCATCGGGCTGCCCGCGTTCGACCTAGGCCTGGTCACACTATCACCAGGATTCACTGGCCTGATCGCCGGCGGGATCATCGGAGCACTCGTTGCGCTGGGGCTCCTGCGGGTGGTCATCACATTCACGGCAGCCGGCGCGTTCGCGGTCGCTGGGGCTATGGGCGCTCTGGTCTACCTGCACGTCAGCCCACCGACCGAGGTCGATCCATCGCTGGCCGGCGAGACTCTCGCACTCAACGAAGAAACGCCGCCGATCATCGATTTCGAGGACGAGGCCCGACGCCTGGCGGCCGAGCGACTCACCGACGAGGCCCAGAACCTCGCCGATTCGGTACCCGAAGGCACCGCCGCGTCCGACCTGATCGATGAGTTCGACACCGAAGAAAACCGCGAACGCCTGCGCGACGCGGCCGAGCGGTCCAAAGCATTCGTCCTGAGCGCGTGGAACGCCGTCAAGGCGGATTACGACAAGCGCCCCGCCCGATCCAAGCTGATCCTCGCCAGCGCAACGCTGGCCGGGCTGGGGCTCGGTCTGGTGCTGGGGGTGGCGATGCCCAAGCGGTCGAGCGCCCTGGTCACGAGCCTGTTCGGCAGCGCCCTCTGGCTCGCGGCCGGCAACGCCCTGATCCGGTCGAACACCGACCCGACCCCGGAACTGCTGGACCAGCCGCCTTTGGTCTGGGCGGTCGTCTGGGGCGTGATCACCGTGATCGGCATGGCGGCCCAGTTCGGGCTGATCAAGCGACGCGGCTCTGGCTCGGACGACGACGGGGACGAAGACGAGGACTGAGACCCGGTTTTAGACGCTCGGGGCGGTCGGGCGATGTTCCGAGCCCCCGGGGATTCCCGGACCGGCACAAAGCGCACAATTTCGCGCATCCGCACAACCGGAAGTGCAGGAGCACCGGGTTCTCGGTCGATGACGGGATGAGCCACGGATGGCGCGGATCGCGGCGGAGCCCACGCGAAAACCCAGCAGTATCAACGGATCCCCCGGAGTTGGGGTCGATCCGCGCGGTCCGCACGCCGGACGGAAGGAAGAGTCATGTCGAACGAGCCCAGCAACGCCACCCAGCCCCGGACCAACCTGCCCGAGATGACCGTCATCGGACCGGACACCAAGATCAAGGGCGAGATGTTCTTCGAGAAGTCGGCCCGCATCCTCGGGTCGTTCGAGGGCAAGATCGCCGCCCACGGCGAGGTCCAGATCGGCGCCGGGGCCCAGTGCAACGCCGCGGTCGAAGCCGAGCGGATCATCGTGGACGGAAACGTCAACGGGCCGATCATCGCCCGCGACCGCCTGACCCTGACCGCCAACGCCCAGGTGCAGGGCGACCTGACCGCGGGCACGCTGGTTGTCGCCGAGGGCGCCAGCTTCGTCGGGCAGTGCAACGTCGGTCCCCACGCCCAAGAGATGGTCAAGGACATGGACCAGCCCCGCGCCGCCCGGGACACCCAGCCCCAGACCCACACCCGCCCCGCGACGCAGAGCGAAGCCAAGCCCGCGATCGACATCACGCCGCCCTGGGCACGCGACAACGCGAACTCGGGCGCCGCCTGACCGGAGCGCCAAGCCCCGCCGCACAAGCCAAGCTTTCACCGGCACCCACCCGGCCGAATCTGGCACGACCGCCGATTCGGCTATTTTTATGCTCTTCCGGCTCCGACGAATCCGACCCACGCTCGCCGAGCGTCACGCGCCACGCCTGCCCGCGCACGCCACCACCATGCTGCGTTGCTACCGCTGCGGGTCGATGTTCGAAGCCTCCGCGTTCGCCGAATCGACCGGGTGCGCCCGCTGCGGCGGGGCGGTCCGCGTCCCCGACGTCACCGTCGATAAGGGGCACTGGGGCGGCGCCATCCAGACCGCGGGGCGCGTCCACGTCATGCCGGGCTGCACGGTCCGTTCGAGCCTGATCGTCGCGTCCGGGGATGTGCTGATTGAGGGCAGCGTCCACGCGATGATCATCGCGGGCGGGCAGGTCCGAGTGACGAGCCGGGGGCAACTCCGGGGCGGGGCACGCTGCAAGACGCTCATCATCGAGCCCGGCGCGGTCGTGTTCGGCGGGCCCTTCGAGACACACTCCGAGGCGCTGGGCACCGTCGATATCGAGATGGCCGCCCGGTCAACTCCGGGCAAGGGGCCGGCCGCCCGGATCGAATCGCTCGAGACCGACGCAGAGGAACCGTCCGCGCCCAACTATCGCCCCGCGATACAGCCCGAGATAACACCCGCCATCAAGCCCGCCCTCAAGCAAGAACCCGAGCCCCTGTACGTGCGGACGCCCGGCGGGCGATCGGTGCGGACGGGTGACGCGCCGAGGTTGCGCGTCGTACCCTAACGCGTGCAACACGCCTCCGACCGAAGCATCCCGAGCACGACCGGCGCCGACAACGCGACGCTGCGTGCGCTCTTGCGGTGTATGGGCGTCCCCGGCTTCGCGCTGCTGACCGCCCTGAGCGCGCTGGTCGCGTTCCCGATCCCGCCCTTCGGCGTGCCGCAGACGCTCCAGACGCTGGCCGTGCTGCTCTGCGCGCTGGCGCTCGGGCCCCGCCTGGGCGTGTTGAGCATGGCGCTCTATGTCCTGTGCGGCATCGTCGGCGTCCCGATGTTCGCCGAAGGCGACGCCGGGTTGGCGACCATCCTCGGGCAATCGGGCGGGTATCTCATCGGCTTCGTCGCGTGCCAGCCGATCGCCCACGCGATCATCCGGCGCGACGACCGGTCGCTCCGCGGCTGGTCCGCGGTGGTGCTCGCGGGGATCGCGGTGCACGCGGTGGTGTTCGCGATCGGCGTGCCCTGGCTCTACGCCGTCCGCACGCTGGATCCCAAGACCCCCGACCCGACGGTGTGGTGGGCGGTCTACGGCGGGTGCGTCGTGTTCCTCCCGGGGATGGTCCTCAAGACCGCGATCGCGACGGGGCTGGCGATGATGTACCGCCCGGACATCACCCGTCGGTTCTGGTGAGCGTCTAATAGATCAATCGGGGTCCGGAATAGACCCGACGCCCGCCCGGTTGTGGTTGTTATGACACGCACCTCCCCTATCGAACGCTTGACCAACACCGACTCAAGTAAAGTGACCATCGTGCCCCGTGTGATCGCGGGCGGGCCGCTGGTGGCTATCAACCTGATGCACCTGTCCGGGGCGGCGCCCCTCAAGCCGATCTTGGAGGGCGCGAACATACCGATGGCGGGCGTGAACGCGATTGTCGGGCCGATCTTCGGCGTGATCGCGGGGCTCCTGTTCCTCTCCGGCGCGTTCGCACGCGTCGGTGCGGCGATCGCGATCGGGTCGATGGTCATGGCGCTATACACCCACGCGATGTTCGACCACGCGAACCACGAATGGGCCGACGAACCATTCATCGGTTTGCCGATCGCGGTGCTGCTAGCTGCCGCCTGGGTGCTCTGGAAGGGCGCCGGCAAGTGGAGTGTCGACGGGCGGAACAAGCCCGCCGACGCCTGACTCCGAGGGAACACGCACCAGCGTGTTTGTTCTGGGACGTTTCGCTCCGACCATGACGCACGAACCGACCCCGCGGTGTTCGATTCAGTCGAACCCCGCATCTGCGCGCCAGCCACTGCCGATAGTCGCTACGTGCGTTCGTACACCTTTTCAGCCCGACGCGGTGCGTTCTCGTTGATCGAGTTGGTCATTGTGGTGGTGATCATGGGGATCATCGCGGCGATCGCGGTGCCCCGCCTCTCGTCGGCTGCCGACAACGCGGCGGCCAACGCGGTGATCCACGACCAGGCCGCGCTACAACGGTCCATCGACCTCTACACGCAAGAGCACGGCGGGGTCCAGCCCGACGTGGGCGCGGGCACGCTCAAGGTGTTCACGCTGCGCCTGCTGGGCAAGTCGTTCGAGGACGGCAAGCTCGACGCCGACGGCTATCTCGGGCCCTACCTGCACGGGATCCCGACCAACAAGATCAACGGGCTCGCGACGATCCGGATGGACGGCGTCGCCGCCGGCGCGAATACCGCAGGCTGGCGCTACACGTCGGCGACCGCCTTGATCGAGCCCGACCACTCGGGCAGCGGGCGAGCCGAGCTCAAGGGCGGGCGCATCCAGGGCGACGTCTCGGCGGACGAGGTGCTCGAGGTCATCCGCAAGCCCTGATCGCGCCCATACCATCGTGCATGCCCGATCCGGCAAGAACACCAGGTGCAGATGACCGAGCCGCGGTGCTGCTCTACGACGGGCATTGCTCTGTGTGCCACGTGTCGGCGCGGTCGATCGGAAAGATGGACCCGAACTCGGCGCGCGTGCGCGTCGTTGATTTTCGAATATCGATGACCGACGCGGAGCGGGCCGGCATCTCGCCCGACGTATTGGAAACCGGGCTGCATCTCATCCACACCGACGGGCGGGTCACCAAGGGCCCCGACGCGGTGCGCGATGCGCTGCGGGCGCTGCGCCTGGGCGGCGTGGCGTGGGCGCTCGACCTGCCGATCATCGGGGCGCTCTTCGCGCGGTTCTATGACTGGTTCGCGCGGAACAGACTGCGCTGGTTCGCGCGAGACCTGCCGGGAGCGGATGGCTCGGGCGGGAACGAGGCGTGCGCGGACGGCTCCTGCCCTGTGCACACCGAAGCAGCTGACAAGTCGTGATCGGCTAGGCGTCGCCCAATGTAGCTTCGACGGTCAGGTCGCCGGTGATCGTCTTCTGGACCGGGCATTTCTCGGCGATCGCCAAGAGGCGCTCGCGTTGCTCATCGTTGAGGTCTCCCTCGAATACGAGTTCGGTGCGGATGACCTCGGGCCCGCCCCGCCCCTCGGGGCGCTCGTGGACGAGATCGACGCGGACCGCGTCGAGCGTCCAGCCCTTGCGTTCGGCGTACATCCGGGCGGTGATCGCTTTGCACGAACCGATCGCCGAGAGGAGCAGCTCGTAGGGCGTCACCCCGGTATCGGCCCCGCCCAGCTCGCCCGGTTCGTCGGCCCAGACGGTGTGCTGGCGTGCGGTGATCCGGGTGCGGAACTTGTCCGAACCCAGGCGGACGGTTACGGGTGCGTCGGCCATGGCGGTGCTCCTTGCCGCCCGGTCCTGGGCGGGTGATGATCGTGTTTCCGCGGGACTCGGGCTTCTGCGGGACTCAGGTCTGTTACGCGTCGGATCCGATGAGGCGGTCTAACAACTCGCCCGCCTCGTGGATTGTTCGCGCGTGCCCGTTCGCGCCGATGCGCTCCCAGAGCTCGGGTGCTTCGTCGAACACGTGCCCGCCCACGACGATGAACACGCCGGCGGTTCGCTCGTCGGCGCGGAACTGGGCGATCGCGTGGCGGGCCGACTCGATCTGTGTGCCCAGCATCACGCCCAGCAGCACCCCATCGACCCCGAAGTCGCCCGCGGCCCGCACCATGTCCGGCGCGGGGGTCTCGGCGCCCAGGTCGACCACGCGGAAGCCGGCGCTCTCGAGTATCAGCCCCGCGATCCGACCGGCCAGATCGTGTCGGTTGCCGGGGACGGCGCCGATCATGACCGATCGCCCGTCGGGCTCGCACTGGGGCATCAGCCCGCGGAGCCAGCCCAGCGCCAGCATCGCCGAGTTGGTGACAAAGTGTTCCTCGCCGATCGCGACCTCGCCCAGGTGCCACTGGCGCCCGACCTCGCGGGCGACGGGGATGAGCACGTCGAGCATGACCGTTTCGGCGGTCATGCCCTTCGCTACCGCCGACTCGAGCAGGGCGATCGCGCCGCGCCGATCGCCCTCGAGCAGCGCGAGCATGTAGCCCGACGCGAGGCGCCCGTTCGGGCCCGCACCGGACAGCGCGGGCGGCTCCGCATCCGCGTTTCGTGACAGCCCATCCCGAGCGGCTTCGAGGTATGGCGCGATGGCGTCGGTCCCGCCGGGGGGGAGGTCCTCGCGCAGCGCGTGTTCGATGGCATCGATGCTCTCGCGCAGCTCGGCGGTGTCCAAGCCGCGTGCCTCGAATGCCAGTCGGGCCCAGTCCAACCGCCCGCAGAACAACGCGGGCTCGCCCGCCCGCATCGCCCCAACCAGTTCGAGCAAGCGCCCGGTCAGGTGCTCGTGCCACGCCGGGAACGCGGGCTTGCCGAAGGCGTGGGCGTTCGGGGCGGCTTCGAGCAGACGCTCGGCCGCACCGGCCGCGATGGCTCGGGCACCGGATTCGATGATCTGGGCATGGAATGCGGCGGGGTCTGGCATCACCTAAGTCTATTCGATCCCGATTCGCGATTCGATGCGGAACTCGACCGGGCATCGCAGAATCTCCCGCCCGCAAGCCTGCGTCCGTGCTTGGATACAGGGGCGTCACCCGCCCTCGACGAAGAGATCGAGCACGCCGCCGACGCCTTCTTTGACTTTCTTGATCACCTTCCTGGTCACCTGGCACACGAGTCGCCCGAAGCGTCGCAACGTGTGCTCGACAAAGTCCTCGCGGACCTCGAACTGCTCGTCTGTGAGTTCGGCTGAGTCGACTCGGTCGCTCATGAAGGTGAACCACATCTGCACGTGGTCTTCTTCCTCGCGGATCCGCCGGTGCCTGCAGCGCCGTCTGCAGCGCCTCCTTGTCTTCTTTTTTTTCTCCCAGTCGGACTGGCCCTCTTCCTGCCAGCACTCGAACAGGTAGATCTGTCCGGGCACATCGCGTTGCCAGATGCGGTGCGGGTAGACCAGCCTGCGGTGCCCCGTGTACCGCATGATGACCGCGCGCCGTTGGTGCACCGCGCGTGTGAACAGCTTTGTGATCGCGGCTTGACTCTCGCGCGTCCCGTCGTTGACCACCTTGGCCAGGCTCTGCAGCCCGACCCCGACCCTCGGATCTTCGATTGGCATATCGCCCCCCTTTGCGGGAGGAACATACCGCGGCCTGGACGCGATGCGCCGGCAAACCCGCGCATCACCAGCAAACAGCGCACAGACGGTGCGGTACACGCAGATTATCTTGCAGAAGCGACGGAGTTCTTAGGGCTCGATCCGTCCATCGCGTATCGCTTCGCGGCGCGCCTGGCGAGCCCACTTCTTCTGTCCTTGGGGCGTCATGATGTAGGGCTCGGAGACGAACCAGAAACCGGCCGAGATGGTCCAGACGAGCACGCAGATCCCGACGAGCCACGCGAGCGGGTGGACCGCAACGAGCCCGGTCAGGTCGGCCAGGAGCAGCCCGATGACGCCCCAGTTGAGGATCGAGATCAGGCGTGACGCGAGCGAGGGTTTCCATCGCGCGATGGGGATGATCAGCCAGCCCAGGACGAGCGAGATCAGCAACAGCCCGCCCAGCACGACTCTGACCGTGACGCTGGACGAGTTGGCGACCCGATAGCCGAGCAACGCGATCAGGAGCAGGCTCCACACGACACCGAACGAGCCGGTGTTGGCGTGGTAGCGGGCGAAACGACGGCCGATGGCTCCGGTCATGCGTGGATCCTTTTACGTGACGCATTTGGGCGCCAGGCAAGCGTACGTCGTTCTTAGATCAATCGGTCTTCGCTGGGCAGGTTGTGGGCGGGCGCGGTGTTGAGTTGGACGACGACCTCGCTTTGGAGTTGTTTGGCTTCTTCACCGTCAACGAAGTCGGAGTGGCAGGACGCCTTGCCTTCATCGGTCGCGGGGGCGACGGTGCCCTTGACCTTGGCGGCCAGCTTGTGGATTTCCTCGGGCTTGAGGTAGCCGCGTGATTCGAGGATCGCCTGCTGCTCGGGGGTGAGGGCGTCGGACTTGATCGGCTTGCCCGCCTCGCCGCCGGCGCCCATCCGCTCAAAGCCGTCGGCCTTGCCGGACGCGAACTCCTGGATTTCTTTCGAGATCCGCACGCTACACCAATCGTGCCCGCACATGGCGCAGAAGTCGGTGTCCACGTCGAGGTCCTCGTCGTGGTAGGCGCGGGCGGTGTCTTCGTCGAAAGCCAGCTCGAAGTGCTTGGACCAGTTGAGCGCAGCCCGGGCTTTGGTGAGTTGGTCGTCCCAGTCGCGGGTGCCGGGGATGCCCAGCGCGACGTCGGCGGCGTGTGCCGCGATTTTGTACGCGATGCAGCCCTCTTTGACGTCGCCCTTCTTGGGCAGGCCCAGGTGCTCCTTGGGCGTGACGTAGCAGAGCATGGACGCGCCGTGGTAGGCGATGCTAGTCGCCCCGATGCACGAGGTGATGTGGTCGTAGCCCGGAAAAACGTCGGTGACCAGCGGGCCCAGCACATAGAACGGCGCGCCGTGGCACAGGCGGCGCTGGAGCTTGGCGTTGAACTCGATCTGGTCGAACGGGACGTGCCCGGGCCCTTCGACCATGACCTGCACGCCGTGACGCCAGGCACGCTCGGTGAGCTCGCCGATGGTCTGGAGTTCGGCCAACTGCGCAAGATCTGTCGCGTCGGCCAGCCCGCCCGGACGGAGCCCGTCGCCGATCGAGAACGCAACGTCGTGCTTGCGGAGGATCTGGCAGATGTCGTCCCAGAGGGTGTACATCGGGTTCTCGGCGTTGTGCACGAGGCACCACTTGGCCAGCAGCGATCCGCCGCGGGACACGATGCCGATGAGGCGGTCCTTGACCAGCGGGATGTGCGCCTTGCGCACGCCCGCGTGGATGGTCATGTAGTCCACACCCTGGAGCGCCTGGTGCTCGACGGTCTCGAGGATGATCTCTTTGTTGAGGTCCTCGATTTTGCGCCCGATGATCATCGAGTAGATCGGGACCGTTCCGATCGGCACGGTCGCGTTGGCGATGATGGCTTTGCGGGTCGCGTCGAGGTCGCCGCCCGTCGAGAGGTCCATGACGGTGTCGCCGCCCCACCGCTCGGCCCATTGGAGCTTCTCGACCTCTTCGTCGGTGCTGCTGCTGACCGGGCTGGCGCCCATGTTGGCGTTGACCTTGGTCTTGCTCGCCCGACCGATGCACATGGGGTCGAGGTTGTGCGCCAGGTGGTGGACGTTGGCGGGGATGATCATGCGCCCGGCCGCGATCTCGTCGCGGACCTGCTCGGGGCTCAGGTGGGGCTCACGCTCGCTGACCCGCTCCATCTCGGGCGTGACGATGCCCAGGCGGGCGCTCTCGAGTTGGGTGATCGGCTCGAAGCCCTCGGTGGTGACGACGCGCCGGGTTAAACCTCGGGCGTCGGTGAAGGTGTGGACGTGCGCGGGCGTTGCCTCATTCGCGTCGCAGGGCGATGTCACGATCTCGCATGACCAGCCTTCGGGCAGGAAGTCCCAGGCGGTCTTGTCGCTGGGGGCGGGCATGCCCGGTGTGTCGGGGCTGGCGAACATCAGCGGGCCGCCGATGTCGGGGGCGAGGGCGAAGGATCCGGGCGTGGGCGCTTTGGTGTCGACGCCGGGGTTGAACGCGCCGTGGGCGGGGATCGTGTACGACCCGTCGGGCACGGCCGGCCCTGGGTTGGTCACGCGGTAGCGGTCTTTGAGGTCGGAGGCGGATCGCAAGCCGGCAGCGGTGTGGTCGTTGGCTTTCCACGCGGGCGAGCCCTCGGCCAGGTGATCGGGGGTGGTGCGGAGCGTGGTCGTGTCGTCGGGCTTGGAAAACTCGCTATGGGAAATCATGGTCGCCTCCGTGTGGCGGATGGGTCATCAGAAAACACGGAGGGACGGGCAAGCACATCGGCCCGCGATCGCGTTCCCTCCGCCGGTACGAGCCGGATCAGGTTCCACGGGTGCTTCTCAGCCGACCGGTGCCAAACACCGGCGACGCCCCGAGCGATCGGGGAGACTGTAGGGAGCCCCGGGCGGACCGACCAAGACGGTGTTTCGACGTCCGATCAGGGTGACAGCCCGGCTTTCTCGCAACCCCGGGCGGGATCGCGTCGAATCTGGTTCGAGCAATCCGCCCGTTCTGGGCGACGTCGAACGCCAAGAGAACCCGTGCCAGATCAACGCCGCCATCCCGCGCGATCGCCCGCCTTCACGCTCATCGAGCTGCTGGTGGTCATCGCGATCATCGCGGTCCTGATCGGGTTCCTGCTCCCGGCGATCGCCAGCGCCCGCAAGACCGCACGCTCACTCCAGTGCTCGTCGGGCATGCGCCAGCTCGCGATCGGGTGGAACATCTACGCGAACGAGAACAACGACCTGTCCGTGCCCGGGCAGCCCGGGCGCTACGACGACCCGGAAAAGAACCTATACCGCCTCGGCAACGGGCGCCAATATCGCCCGCGGTGGTACGCGGTCATCGGAGCCGCGGCGGGGTTCGATGCGTACGCCGATCCGTCCGAAGAACGCGCCGACGAGCACACGCTCGCGATCGACGGGTCCGACGTGTTCCACTGCCCGGAGGCGGACTACTGGACGAGCAGCCGAAACTATGGCTACGGCTACAACTACCAGTTCCTGGGCAACACACGGTTCCGGGACAACGATCCGTCGGCGGGGTTCATCAACTTCCCCGTGCGGACCGTGTCGATCGACGCGTCTTCGACGGTGCTGTTCGCCGACTCGATGGGCACCGCCGCGGGGAAGGCCGCGGTCGATCGCACGCCGAACCGCGAGGACGGCTTGCGGGACCCCGAGCTCCGCGCACTGGGCGGGCACGGCTACGCGCTCGATCCCCCACGCCTGGGCGAGAACTCGGACTACGCCGACCGACGCAATCGCGCCCCCGAACACCGGTCCGGGCCGGACCCGAGGCACAACGGGGTCAGCAACGTCGCGTTCGCCGACGGGCATGTCACCGCCATGAAGCCGACGGAGATGGGCTACCAGCTCGACAGCGCCGGGCGCTACCTGACCGAGGGTGAAGAAACAACGAACCGCCTGTTCTCGGGTGATCGGCGGGATCGGCTGGCGCCGGGTGTGAGCGGATCTCAGAGCGAACCCTGAAGGAATATGGTTCAGCCACCCGACCGCGCGCGGTGCCAATCGATGATGGCTTGCAGCGTGGATTCCGACACTGAAGCGTGCGTGCCCTCTTGGTCGATCACGAGCGTGACGTCGGGGGACGCCGATTGTGCGGCTTCGACAAGCGTATGGGCGTGGCGAACATTGATGATCTCATCCCGCTCGGCGTGGGCGATCAGCACGGGGCGGGTGCCCGCGTTTTGGACCATATCTTCCGGCGCGTGATCACGGGGGACGAGCAAGGCCGCGAGCAGACGCGTGAGTGGACCCAGCTCGCTGTGCCCGTCCCGGATCACGCCTTGGATGTTCGCGGGCGCCCCCCAGAGAATCAACGCGTGGAGCGTGGGATCCTCGGCGAAGTTCGCGGCCGCCGGAAACGCACCCAACGAGATGCCCCACATCGTGATCCGATCGCTGGTGATTTCGGCGCGATCGGTGAGCGCTGAGAGCAGAACCCTGGTGTCATCGATCATGGTGCGGCGCGTCGGGTTCTCGAGATCGTCGCTGGCGCCGAACCCTCGGTAATCGAAGACCACGACGATCGATTCGGTCGCGTCCGCCAGGCGGGGCGCGAAAACGCGGTAGTCGCCCATCGCGTCGGTGCGCCCGTGGGCGATGACGATCACCGGGCGTGGTGATTGGGATGCCTGGGGCGACGCTCCTGCGGGGTGGAAGAGCCAGGCCGCGATGCGGGCGTCGTTTGCGTCGGAAATATCAAGAACCTCGGCCCGCTCGGGCGCGCGCCACATGGTCCGGGGCACACGCAGGAATCGAGATTCAAACGGGGCGCAGCCCGAGAGCAAGACGCAGAGGAGTGCCGCGAGTGTGGCTAGACGCATGGGCTTTGGAACGGGACTCGGCAATCGGCTATTCCATGACGTGCATGCCCCACTCCATGCCGCTGCTTGGGGGCAGGTCTGACACGCCGAGGTGGCGGAGCATGTTCAGGCATTGGGCGCGGTGGTGCACGCCGTGGGTGGTGACGTGGACGATGACGTGGGACCGGACGAACGAGTACGAACGCCCGCCACGCTCGGCCGAGAGGACCTCGTCGAGCGGGCCCGACAGCGCGGCTTCACGCAGGTCGCGGTCCATCTCGGGCATCATCTGCGACCAGCCCGCTGGGCCGAGTTCTGGCGAGGACTCGAGGCGCTCGCGTTGTTCGCGTTTGGCGAGAAAATCGGTCCAGCCCCGCATCGCGCCGAGGATGTGGGTCACGGTGGGTCGCAGCGAGCCGAGCCCCATCTCGAACGCCCGGTCGAGTTGCTCATCCGTCAGCGGCTTGCACGCCTCGACGAGCTGGGCGTTCGCCCATGCGTTGTGGGCGAGCATGACCTCGATGGGATCGATCGGATAGTTCGCGTCGGTGGGCATCGGTGTCTCCTGGGCTCAGATAGCGTTGGCCCCGCATCCTACCGTGACGCGTGACCGACCACACGCACGAAACCGGCACCCAGGAGCCCATCGGGTTCTACCGCGACCCGGTGATCTACGACATCCTGCACGCCCAGGGCACCGCAGACGAGGCGCGGGGCGTCGAGCGGCTGGCGCGCACGATGCTGGGGACCGACGATGGCCCGATGTCGTTCCTCGAGCCCGCGTGCGGCACCGCACGCCACCTCCGGTGGCTGGCCACCGCGGGGCACCGGTGCGTGGGCTTCGACCTCGACCGGGGCATGATCGACGACGCCCGGGCCCGGGCCCAGCGGGCGGGCATCGGCGGACGCTGCCGCCTGTTCGTTGGCGACATGACCGGCTTTGCGTCGGGCGTCACCCGCCCGGTGCAGGGCGCGTTCAACCTGATCAACACGATCCGGCATCTGGGCGACGACGACGCGATGCTGGCGCACTTCGACGACATCGCGGCTTCGCTCACGAAGCGCGGCGTCTACATCGTCGGGCTCTCGACCACGGTGTACGGCGTCGAGATGCCCAGCGAGGATGTCTGGCACGGCGCACGCGGGCCGTGCCGGGTCACGCAGGTCGCCAACTACCTCCCGCCCGAGGACAAATCACGCATCGAGACCGTGATCAGCCACCTGCACATCGAGCGACCCGCGGGCGACGAGCACCGCGATTCGTCCTACACGCTGCGCACGTACTCGCTCGACGAGTGGACGGCGTTGATCGAGCGGTCGGCGCTCGAGATCGTTCGGGTCACCGACGAGGACGGCCTGGACGTGCCGCCGCCCGCGCTGGGGTACGCGTGGTATGTGTTGGGCAGGCGTGGGTGAGCGATCACTCGTAGTCAGCGCCGTGCGGGTCGCTGCTTACGGCACGTCCAGCTTCTTGAGCAGGCGCGTCCCGGTCGATTCCTCGCCCAGCGAGACCGACGCCATGACGTCCGGAGGCACATCGCGAAAGACGTAGCGTCGGTGCGCGGTCGCGTTGGGCAGGACGCCCGGCACCAGCGAACGCTCGCGGGGCGAACCCGGGACGAACGCGGTCAGGTCCACGGTGCTGGGCTCGACGCCCGTGTTCGTGACGAACGCGTGCACGATCAGATCCGAGCCGAGGCGGATGGCGCTGATTTCCAGGCGGAGCGCGTCGCTGGTGAGTTTCAGCCAGCGGGTCACGCGGGCGGGCGGCTTGTCGGGATCGGCGAACTCGACGTCGATCAGGGCCGCCAGCCAGCCGGACTGCTGCGAGGCACCGAACGAGAGACTGACGGGCAGGCGGACGCTGGCGTCTCCGGCGATCTCGAAGGGCAGCACGCGGGGATCGAGGATCCATGTCCGGTCGCGTCCATTCAGCCCGCCCGAGAAGCCGCCCGGCTCGACGATGAACGCCTTGCCCTGAACGGGCACGCCGAAGGGGTTGTCGATGGTCAGTTCGTGCGTGCGCTGTCCCAGCCTGGGCTCGAGCACGCCGGGCGTCAGGCGGATCGACGCGAGCAGCTCGATGTACGCGACGTCGACGCCCGTGATCAGCACGGGCTCACGCCCCAGCCCGACGCGGTGGATCGAGATGTCATCGCGATGCCCGGCGGTCAGCGGGATAGGCGTGCGGGCGCCCATGAGCCCGACGCGGGTGACGGCGCCCGTGCCCAGCGGCAGTTCGATCGCGTGGCTGGGCGCGTCGGGGTCGTCGAGCCAAGCGATGAGCACGCCGGGCCCGTCCGACGGGTTCCCGTCGACCACGATGGTGCGCACGCCGGGGAGCAGATCGATGGAACGGGCCGCCCCCGCGCCGTCGAGGATGCCCGATAGGGTCCTCCAGACCGCCAGTTCGGGGGCGGGCATCATCTCGGGGCGTCGCCCGGCGGTCGCGCGCCAGGGTGTGCGCAGCGATACGGTCACCCGTTCCGCGACGCCGTACTCGTGCGCGGTGACCCACGCGGTGATGGCCCGACGGGCGGTGCGCCCTAGCTGGGCACGCGTGGCACGCCCGTGCATCGCGGACGGGAACTCGATGGTCAGCGATGCTTCGCCCCGGGCGGACCTGGCGCGGTCGGCGTCGGACCGGCTTGCTTCGTACAGGGCGGCCCACTCGCGCACCCGCTGGGCGGGCATGTCGTCCGTGCCGCCGCCGTCGTCTATGAGCACCAGCCCGCGCCCCGGAATGACGAACGCCGGCTCGATCGCGTCGCCGATCGGGAGCGATGAGCGGAGTTCGGGCCCGGGCACCCATCGCGAGATGACGTCATCCGCTGCCATTGTCTGGCGGCGTAGGTCGTCGAGATTGTGCTCGATCGGTTCGTCGCCGATCTGCCAGGAGATTACGCTCTGCCCGAAGCGGTCGAGCGCCCGCTCGGCCCAGGGCATCCACAGCATCTCGTCGTCGCCCAGCGCGCCCGCGATATCCCACGGGTCGCGCCCGACCAGGTCGGCCAGGTCGGCGGGCGATTCGCCCAGGCGGATCGTGGTGTCGATGCCGGCGTCGATCAGGGCCCGGACCGCGTCGAAGGCGGGGTTGATCCCGGGGCGCACGTCATCTTTGCGTTGGTCCTCGTTCCAGACGCCGACCGAGACGCGCTTGGCCCCGGCCCACTCGGCCATGCCGGGCAGCGCGCGGGCCGAGTGCGCCGTCCAGGCGTCGGCGCTGAGCCCGAATGACCCGGAGCCGTACGCCGTCCGCGATGCTTCACGTGTCAGGGTGGTGTCTTCCTCGGGGGCTCCCCAGGCGAGGTCGAGTTCGCCCTGCGCGACGATGACGCCGCCCGACTCGACGTCGAGGATCGCGCGGTACCAACCCGGCCCGGGCAGCACCGGCGTGAGGGTCTCGTGGAGGCGTCCGCTGGACGAACGCATCGACTGGCGGTCCACCAGACGCCCGTCGGCATCGAGCACGCGGAGGGTTCCCGAGAGGCGCTCGCCGGTCAGGTCGCGCACGAGCAGCGACACACTGGGTGTCTCGTCGGCGCGGAAGACCTGTCCGGGTTTGCCCGTGTCGACTTCTATCCGCGGCAGGAGCGTGACGGCGACGTCGTCGAACCATGCAACGCCGTGGTAGTCCTCGCGCCACACGTTGTAGGGTCGTTCGCGCCGGGCGTTGCGCCCGAACTCGGTGCGTTGCTGCTCGGGCTGGAGGACGAGCAGTTCGATCTGCATGTAGGCGGCCCGCTCGTCGATCCCGGTGAGGATCGCGGAGACACGCTCCCACTCGCCGTTGGTGCGGACCTTGGCCGAGATGGCTCGCGTGCCCTCGATCGGCTCGCCCCGCTCGTCGAGGAAGCGGGCCGTCAGGCACGCGCGGGCGTGGAGGACGTGCTCGGTTCGGACCCAGGCGTCGACCATGTAGTCGGCGCCGGGGAACACGCCGATCGCGCCGGGCAGGAGGCGGATGCTGGTCGAGCCGCCCTTGGCGGGCAGTCGGACCGAGCCCGTGCCGGACACCGCCGGCCCGCTTGTGTCGAGTTCCCCCTGGTTCCAGATCGGGAAGCCCGGGCGGACACGCGGCACCGCGGGGTCGTTCTGGGCTCGCACCCATCCGAAGGGGATGGGGAGGGGGTTGAAATCGGATTCCTCGAAATCGAACAGGCGGACGACGCGGTTGGCCCCGCTGGGGCGTTCGAGGGTCGGCTGCGACTCGGGCTCTGGGTCGCCCCCGGGGCTTGTCTGGACCTGGCCCGACACCGTGCCCGCCGCGCACAGCAGGGACAGCCCTGCCGAAAGGAGGGCCCGCGCCGGGATGGTCGGCGCGCACGCTGGAATGATCCGGGAGAGAATGCCCATCTTGGAGTGTCTATCGGCCCCGTCACGCGGCGGGGTCCACTCTCGAACCCATCTCCCCATCCCGCACTCCCCACGGGATCCGCCCGCAGGACCGAAGAAATGACCGAGCCCGACCAACCCAGCACCAACCCCGGCTCCTCACCGGAGGGTGCCTCGTACTCCAGCCCCGGCGCCGAGCACCCGCGCGAGCCCCTGGTGCCCTTCCGCCCCGACCTGCCCTCGCCCGGTGCGGCCCGGGCGTTCTACGAGACGATCAGGCAGCGCCGGACCGTCCGTATGTTCAGCGACGAGCCGGTCGCGCGTGAGGTCATCGAGGACGTGATCCGTGCCGCGGGCACCGCGCCGTCGGGGGCGAACAAGCAGCCCTGGCGATTCGTGGCGGTCTCGGACCCGGCGATGAAGCACAAGATCCGCGTCGCGGCCGAGGAAGAGGAACGTGAGTTCTACCAGCGACGCGCCAGCGAGCGCTGGCTGAAAGACCTCGCGCCGTTCGGCACGAACCCTGATAAGTCTTTCCTCGACGACGTGCCGTGGATCGTGGTGGTGTTCGCCCTCAAGACCACCGACGACGGCGGGCAGGTGTATTACCTCAACGAATCGGTGGGCATCGCGACGGGCATGCTGCTGACCGCGGCCCACATGGCGGGGCTGGCAACCGTTACCCACACGCCCAGCCCGATGGGATTCTTAAAGTCGGTGCTGGAGCGCCCCGACCACGAGCGACCGTACATGCTGATCCCGATGGGCTATCCGTCGAAGGACGCGACGGTGCCGCGGGTCGGCAAGAAGGCGCTGGAAGAGATCGCGGTGTTTGTCGAATGATGCTGTCGTGATCGACCTTTTCACAGCCCGGATGCTCGACGCGATGCGCGATCGGTCGGAATCCCTGCACGAGGGTGATCGTGCGCTGCTCGACGAGGTCATCGAGCGTGCGCGAGGCCAATCGCGTCCGTGGAGGTACGACACGGACGCGATTCGCGTCGTTCGTGCATTGGCTGTTTTATCGGGAGCGAGAGTGGTCGCTGCATCGCCTGGCGATCCGGGCAGTGCTCTTGTAGATCGTCATCGTCACGGCGTTGTTGATCGTCCCCGTGCTGTACTCGATCACGACGCCCGGCGGGGGCGGGATGGTGATCGAGCCGGCGTTGTTGGCGCTGGGACTGCTTGTGATTGGCGCGGTGCTGATCGACCGCAAACTGCTGGGCGAGGGCGGCAAGTATCCGAAGCGGACGCAGCAGCGCCGCTGCCGGGGATGCCGCTACTACCTCGACGGGCTCGATGACGCGATCGTGTTCCCGGCGGAGATCGACGACGCGCCGCGTTCGAGCCCGGACGTGTGCCCGGAGTGCGGGCGTCTCTGGCCGATGCTGGTGTAGATACGAAACAAGATCACAAAAAAACAACAACCCCGATCCCTCGGGGCTGTTGTATTGCCTGTCTTGGCAAGAGAGAAAGAGAGGCTGTGGACCCCGGTGCGGGCCTGTGGATGGCTGGTGCCCGGGGCTGTGATCAGGATTCGGTCGTTGGCGATGCCCTCGACACCCACAACATGTCACGGGTTCGGGCCCGTGCCAGTCGTGGGGGTGGTTTTTCTTGGACGGGCCCGAAAAAACGCGGTTCAAGGGCCATAAACGGGGGTCAAAAAGTTCATGCGATCCCGGGGCGTGATCCTGATTGCACGCGCGGTTTCCGCGGTTTACCCTTGCTTCATCACCTACACCCGCCGAGCCCTATGAACGAATCCCACGCACTGGTCAGCACGCTGGAGCCGGTCCTGCGGGATGCCTGCCGGGGGCACTTGTCGCCGATCCGGTGGTTCCACGCCCAGTGGCAGCACGGCGGGGCGGGCACGGGCTTTGCCGAATGGACCACCCGCCAGGGCAAGCAGCATGCCTGCGTGGTCAAGCTGCCCATCTCGAAGACCAAGTACGCCTGGACCAAGCGCCTGGGGCTGGTCCGGGAGGAGGACTGGGATCGGTCCGAGCCGATGACCCTGCCCACGCCACGCGTGCTGGCGGGCGGGTTCGAGTTGGGGGCGTACGACATCGCGTGGCTGGTGATGGAGCGGTTCCCGGGCAACCCGATCGGCGCCCACGAGATGACCGGTTCGGACGTGTGGGAGTTGTTCGAGGTGACGGCCGAGTTCCATGCCGCCGCCCTGCTCGAGCGCCCGCTCGACACCGCACCCGAGCCCTCGCGGAACGATTGGCGGGGCATGCTCGGGCGTTCCCAGGCCAAGGTTGCCCAGGGCACGATCGACAACGCGGAACGCTGGAAGGCGTGCCTGGATCGCGTCGGGGCCACATTGGAAGACCTGGTGACCCGCTGGCGGGCCCGCCCGATCGACACCTGGTGCCACGGCGACGTGCACGCCCATAACGCGATGCGCCGCGCGATCACCAAGGACGCGCTCGACGGCGCCCCGCTGATCGAGACCGCGCTCGAGCAGGCCCGGGGCAAAATGGCGCTGATCGACCTCGCCAAGGTCACGCCGGGCTGCTGGATCGAGGACGCGTTGTACCTGGAACGCCTGTGCTGGGGGCGTGAGGATCTGCTGTGCGGGGTCGATCCCCTGACCACCCTGGCGAGCACCAGGCGGGGGCTGGGGCTGCCCACGGACGAGAGCGACCTGGCGATCGCGGACCTTCGACGGGTGCTGATGTCGGCGACAAGCCCTGCTTTTTCCCGAACACAGGGGGATCCGATGTACCTTTCTGCGGCGTTAAAGCGGTTGGAAGGGCTCCTGACGTCGGTATGCGGGTGAGATTGCGGGTAAGATCCTCCCGCACGGGCGTCGGCCCGTCGGAATACGCACCCATCGCCCGCTCGGGCGGACAGCACAGGAAGGGGACTCCGGAATGGACTCACTGGACAAGATGCAAGGCCTCGTCGAATCCTGCCGCGAGGACTTCAACAAAGCCAAGGGCGGGAACAAGGCGGCAGGGACCCGCGTCCGCAAGACGATGCAAGAGGTCAAGAACCTCGCCCAGGAGATCCGCAAGGAGATGCTCGAGCCCCGCGACTGATCGTCGCATGAGCTCTGCAAGAACCATGTCCTCGCTCGCACGAGAGTCCGACACGCCGGCCGCCACGAAGCCGGAACGCAACACGCTGATCGATCTGTCCAAGATCGATCTGACGGGTACGGCGTTCACACGCGAACAGATGTTCGAGTCGATCCCGCATCGGCACGAGATGGCGTTGCTCGATCGGATCGTTTGGTCGAATGAGAGCTACACCGAGGCCGCCGGAGAGATCAAGATCCGGGGCGACGAGTTCTGGGTCCGCGGGCACTTCCCGGGACGTCCGATGATGCCCGGCGTGCTGATGGTCGAGGCGGGCGCACAGCTGGCCTGCTGGCTCTACAACAAGCGTCAGACAACGCCGCGGATCGCCGCGTTCCTGCGGATCGACAACGCGGTCTTCCGCCAGAGCGTGAGCGTGGACGACACGCTGTACGTGCTCGCGAAAGAGACCAGGCAGTCGGCCCGGCGCTTCTTCAGTGACATCCAGGGCGTGGTCAACAACCAGGTCGCGTTCGAGGCGTCGATCTCGGGGATGCGCATCGGAGACATGACAGATACCGCTTGAGGGATCCGCCCCGTCGGGGTCTCGGATCTCCGCTCGATTGGAACTCGTCGGAACCAGATAGACAAAGAGAACGCCCGGCGCTTGCCGGGCGTTTTTGTTTACCTGGCCCGATGTCGGGTGCCGCGTCGTCAGAGCGAGACGCGTTTGTTGTAGATCCACCACTCGAGCAGCATGACACCCAGCCCCGCGAGGACGAGGTAGGGCCAGAGTTCGACCACGCCGCCCGAGCCGGCGCGCTGCCCTTGCACGGTGCGGTCGGCCAGCCCCAGCGTCTCGGCGGGGGTGATGTCCGACTCTTGCGGGTCGAGCAGGTTGGCGGCAAAGAACCGCGACACCTTGACGCCGTCCAAGCGGTCGGTCGCGCCGGGCGTGCCCGACCACTCGAGGCGGTAGACACCCTCGTGGCGGACGGGGCCGTAGACGACACGCCCGTCGAGGCTGGGGACGAGTTCCTGCGAGCCGCCGCCGGGCAGCATGACGCGGAGGTTGCGGGCGTCGGCGGGGACGCGGTCGGCCAGCACGCCGCCCGGGGCGATCTGGCGGTCTCCCGTGCCCCCGCTGTCGGTCATCGAGCCCGAGAGGTACTTCACCGCGTTGCCGAGGTAGACCACGAAGCTGTGCTTGAAGGGCCAGTTGGTCTCGCCCAGCTCGAACGATGCGACGAGGGCACGGACGGTGCCCTCGGAGATCTCGACGATCGCGGGCCCCTCGGGCGACTCGGCCAGAGCCACCGCGCCCGAGCCGTCGGGGATGCGCATGGGGCGGGCCTTGCCCAGGACGAGCCCGTCGAGTGTGAGCGAGCGGAGGACGGGGTGGTTGCGGCGCCAGTTGATGATGGCCGACACGCCGCCCACGGGTAGCGTCTCCACACCAGCGGGGGGCGGGGGGACGGCACCGAACACGATGTAGCGCCCGGGGTCGAGCCTCGAACCGGTCTCGTTGGGCTCAGGCAGGTAGCGGTCGAGCACGATGACGTCGAACTGGTTGAGCGCGCCCGACACGCGCCGAGATTCGTACTCGCTCGGCGTCATGGTCTCGAATCGGCTGAGCGGGAGCCCGGGCAGCGCGCCCTGGAGATAGAGGCTGCCGGTGGTAACGAGCGCGACGGCCGAGCGTTTGGCGGGGGGGACGATCAGGACGCCCTGGTCGTCGGTTTCGAGCGCATTGCCGACGGTGCCGCCGATGCCGGGGAGACGGGCGGTGACCTGGACGCCGTTGGGCTCGTCGAGTTCGAAGACCACGCCGCCCGTGCCCGGGGCGGCGCTGCCACCGGGCTGGGCCGGCTCGGCGCCCGGGATGGTCACGGTGCGGACCGAGGCGATGCGGTCGGCGACCTGGAGTTCGACGTCGACGCTGCGGGGGTTCGGCTCGGTGTTCTGGAGCCCGACGAACACCGACAGGCGCGTCGGGTTGTCGAAGGCCCGCTCGGCCCGCAGGGCGGTGATGCCGATGTTGTGGCTGGCGGGGTCGCCCACGCTGTGGTATTCGAAGGTGGGCGGGGCGTCGTCTTCTTCGGCGTCGGCTTTGAAGATGTCGGCGTCGGGGATGCGTCCGTCGCTGTAGAGGTGGAAGGTGTAACCCGGCCCTCCCACGAGCCCTTCGAGTTCGACGGTTTCGCCTTCCGGGAGCGTGCCGCCCGCGTTGTCGGTGAACTGGCGCTTGGGGCGCTGGGCCTGGGCGAGGCGGTAGGCCTCGGCGATCGAGGTGGGCGCGTCGGTGGGCTGGATGGAGTTGATGGCGTCGATGAGGGCGCGCTTGTCGGTCGTGAAGGGCTGGATGATCTCGGCGGCGGCGTCGAAGGCGACGACCATCGCCAGGTCGGCGCTGCCCTGCTTCTTGAGCACGCCGGGTTCCTCGAGCCCCTCGACGGTCTCGATGGCGCGCTTCTTGGCTTCTTCGAGGCGGGTCCAGCCGTCGCGTTGGGGGTCGCCATCGGTGGCCGACATGGACGCGGAGCGATCGAGCATCAGCACGACGCGCTGCCCGCCGGTCGATCCTTTGTCGCTGCGCGGCTGGGCGAGCGCGAAGATCAGGGCCGCGAGGACGAGGAGTTGGAGGATCAGCAGGATGTTCTTGCGGAGGCGCTGGAAGGGGGCGTTGGCCTGGATGTCCTGGATGGACTTCTTCCAGAGCAGCGTGGTCGAGACCTCGAGCGGCGAACGCCGGAGTTTGAGGAAGTAAAGGATGACCAGCGTCGGCACCGCGATCGCGGCGATCAATCCGGCCATGAGGGGGGTGCCGAAGGTCATGCGTGGCGACCGCGCCGCCGGGCGTTCGGCTGGGATTGGGCGCGAGTATCTTTGTCGGCGGTCACGTCGTGCTTGCTCCGGCTGATGGGTCTCATGAGTATATCGAAGACCCGGGCACCGGATGCACGCCGGGCGTCATCGACGGCGTCTGAATCCGACCATTCCCGCGGCGAGCAGCATGAGCGACGCCGGCGCGGGCACGGCCCGGGCGTTGAAGCCGTCGATCCCGATGCGGGTCGCTCCGCCCCCTGGCACGGGGCTGACGTTGTTGGCGCCGAAGTCGAAGCTGACGACCGAGCCGGTGGCGGTGAAGACGAGCGATTGGGCGTCCCACGTGTTCACGCCGTCGCCGTCGGCGAGGTCGGAGAGGACGGTGGTATCGAAATCGGCGATGTCGGCCCCGGTGATGGCGATGTCGAGCGCGTCGTTGTTGCCGACCCAGCCGACGAGGTTGTACTGGTAAAGCGTGGCGAAGAACGCCAGCTCGTAGGTCTGCCCGGGGGTGAAGCCGGACAGGGACAGGCGGACGCTCTCGTTGGCGGCTGCCCCTATGCCGCCCGCGTCGTAGTGCAGCAGCCAGAGCCCGGCGTCGTCGGGCGCGCCCGAGAGGCTGGTGGTGGGGATGAAGAACAGGTTGTTGCCCACGTCGGGCGACGCGGTGAGCGACGTCCAGCCCGGGTGGAAGTTGCCGCTGGCGCCCTCGATGAAGGTGGTGCCGAACTCGGACCAGGCGGTGGAGGTGTAATCAACGGTGGATTGGGCGAGCGCGGGGGACGCGGCCAGCGCCAGCAACGCGAGTGGGGTACGCATGATGTCTCTCTTTCTCTAAACTCACATATCACGGCCCGATCGAGGGCGACGCTCCGAAGTGGAGCGGTGTATAGCCGGCGCGGTCACGCCTGTTTGTAGAAAGCGGGCGATTGAGGCGGCGCTTTATCCCGCGATGTTAACGCGGATTGGTTCACCGCAGCACCCCCCGCTTGCGCATGTAGTCGAGCAGGAGGGTGTCGACGGGGGTGTCGGTCTGGACGGTCAGGGCCGTGATCTCGCGCCGGGCGCAGAAGGTCCGCATGTCCTCGCAGTACGCGGCCAGGTTCTGCTTGTACTTCTTGAGCAAGGGCGACGACACCGTGACCTCGGCGTGGTCGAGGTCTTCGATGTCGATCAGGCGGAGGTCGCCCGCGACATCGGGCTCGACTTCTTGGGGGGCGAGGATCTGGAGTGCGAAGACGTCGTAGCCGCGCCCGGAGAGCAGCCTCAGCCCGGTCTCGTAGCCCTCTTTCATGAAGAAGTCGGACATGACGATCATGATGCCCTTGCCGCGACGCGACATCGCGATGCGCTTGGCCGCCTTGCCGAAGTCGGTCGAGCCGTCGGGACTGATCGAGCAGAGGAACCGCGCGACGTCCTGGATGCGTCGGCGTCCCCGCAGGTCGCGGATGGTCCCGGCGATGCCCTGGTCGCCCTGGGGGGCGATCGCGGTGTCGCGGGTGCCCAGCGCGGTGATGGCGACGCGGTTGAGGTTGACCAGACCGATGTATGCCAGGGCCATGGCGGTCTGCTGCATGTAGTAGAACTTGTTGGGCTCGCCGCAGTCGCCCGAGGCGGAGGCGTCGATGACGATGTGCAGCGAGAGGTCTTCCTCTTCGAGGAACATCTTCATGAAGAGGTGGTCGAGGCGTGCGAAGATGTTCCAATCGATGTGGCGGAGGTCGTCGCCGGTCGAGTAGCGGCGGTGGTCGGCGAACTCGACGGACTCGCCGCGTTTTTTGCTGCGGCGTTCGCCTTTGAGCTTGCCGGAGAAGATCTTGTTGCTCGACAGATCGAGCTGGGAAAGGCGCGCGATCAGCTTGGGATCGAGCAGTTCGTCCATCGTGGTCGGTCGGGTTGGGTTGGCGGACTTGCGCATGGTGGTGGTCGCTACCTGTCTCTGCCGGTCGCGTTGTCGATGAGTTGGTCGATCTTGGGCTTGCTGGATTGGTAGCGGTCGGGGTGGGAGTAATCGGCCCCGATGCCCTTGGCTTTGGTGACGCGGGTGTAGCAGCCCGGTGCGGAGAGCAACGCAGTCAATGCGAACATCAGGATGGAAACGCGTCGCTTGTTCATACGTTCATTCCTCTCGTTCAATAAGACGTAGCCCGCCGCCGAGTCGGTCGAACTGCACGACGTTCCCATCCAACGATATCATCAACGCATGACCGGTTGAAGCACGCTCAGTAAACGGGCCCTCATTGATTGGCCATCGCTGAAACCCGGCGTAGTTCTTGTTCTCGTTGAACCAAACGAGAACATTCGAGTCAGGCACTCTGGGCCAGAAAAAGCCGCACCCGGGCTCGGTAATCTGAAAGTAGAGTTGAGACCCAGATCGAGATTGATACACCTCGAGCATGAACTGATCTTGATCAAGCATTCCTATCGCTTTGGCGACTCTGCCGGAAGCGTCGGTCGCATTCTCGAACTGAGTTGACAGAACCGAGTCCATCTCTTGTTCCGAAAGCCTGGAATGGAGTCTCGAGTTGTTGCACGTACAGCCTACCTGGAAAGCACAGCCCGCCAAAAAACAAGATTGAACGACCAGCTGGTTCAAGCGTTCATCCCCGCCATTTCCGTCGGCTGGGTGGGGGTGAGCTTGAGGATCTCGCGGACGAGGGCGTTCTGGTCCACGCGGTCGGCTTCGGCTTCGAAGTTGAGCAGGACGCGGTGTCGGAGGGCGGGTAGGGCGACGTCCTGGATGTCCTGGTAGCTCACGTGGAAGCGCCCGTCGACGAGGGCGCGGACCTTGGACGCGAGGATCAGGGCCTGCGCGGCTCGCGGCGAGGCGCCGCAGCGGATATAGCGGTTGGTCGGCCCGTTGGGCCCGCCCGCGGCGGTGTCGGTCTCGGGGTGGGTCGCGAGCACGAGGCGGGCGGCGTATTGCTTGACGTGGGGGGCGACGACGACCTGACGGACGAGGGCCTGCATCTCGAGGATGCGGGGGCCGTCGACGATCGCGGTCGCTTCGGGCGTGTGCGCACCGGTGGTTCGGTCGAGGATGACCATGAGGTCTTCGAGCGGGGCATAGCCCACATCGACCTTGAGCAGGAAGCGGTCGAGCTGGGCCTCGGGCAGCGGGTAGGTGCCCTCCTGTTCGATGGGGTTCTGGGTGGCGAGGACCAAGAAGGGCTTGTCGAGTTGGTAGGTCGTGCCGCCCGAGGTCACGGAGCGTTCCTGCATGGCTTCGAGGAGCGCGGACTGTGTTTTGGGCGTGGCCCGGTTGATCTCGTCGGCCAGGACAACCTGGGCAAAGATCGGGCCGCGTTGGAACTCGAACGATCGGCGCCCGGTGTCGGCGTCCTCGGAGACGATGTTGGTGCCGATGACGTCGGCGGGCATCAGGTCGGGCGTGAACTGGATGCGGCTAAACGGCAGGCTCAGCGTCGTCGCCAGTGTACGGACCAGCAGCGTCTTGCCCAAGCCCGGGACGCCCTCGAGCAGGACGTTGCCGCCCACGAAGAGGCAGACGAGCACAGAGTCGACGACCTCCTGCTGCCCCACCATCACCTTTCCGATCTCCTCGCGGAGTTGGCCGAAGGTCTGGCGGAAGGCATCGCACTGGGCGCGCACCTCGGCTGGGGTCTCGTTGGAAGCGTTGTTGTCGGCCATGGTCGGCTCCTTCGTTCACGGATACGCACGCGGGGTGGCGCGTGATGGTTGTGTCACCGGTCTTCTATGTCTTCCTGGGCCCGGCGTTTCGCGGCCCGGAGTGCGGAAAGCGAATCGGCGGGGGCGTCTTCGGTCGGTTTGGGGCGGTCTTTCTTGCGGAGCGGCGAGGCGGATTCCTCTTGGCCCGAGAGCGCGACCGGCCCGGTGCTCGCGGGGCGGTCTTCGCCGGCTTCGAACCGCTTGGTGGCCCGCTTGCGGGTCTCGTCGGCGGTGGCCTGCGAGGCGGCCTTGCGACCCTTGACGCTCTTGAACGCCTCGGTCGCTTGGGTCGAACGCTCGGACTCTTTCGAGGCGCTGCGCCGCATCCACGCGCCGATGGCCTTGGGGTCGATGCGGACGCGCCGGATGCCCACATCGGCGAGGAACACACCCACGCCGGCGATCAGGAACGCCAGCCACGCGGGCGTGAGCGCGACGGGCATCGCCAGACCGGCCCGGTTCCACAGGTCGGACTGGGACGGGTCGCTGGTCAGGACGCGCCCGCCGGTGATCGCAGCGACCTGGCGCAGCAGCGGGCTGTTGGTCTTGAGCGCCCGGAACTCGTCGGCGTAGGGCCTGGTCGTTGCGGCCTGCGTCGAGCCCTCGAGGATCTGCCCTTCGTTCCCCGCGGCCCGGTAGCGCATCGACACGACATAGGACCCGGCGTCGCTGGAATCGAACACGCCCTCGTAGCGCCCGGGCCCGACCTGGCGGATCTCGACGGCTTGGCCCTTGCCGTCGGGCGTGGCCACGCGGGATTCGAAGCGGGCGAAGTCGAGGCGGTCGCCATCGGGGTCGAAGGCTTCGATGATGATGTTGGTCTGGTCGCCTTGGGTCTCGGTGACGACGCGGAGGGTGGCGTTGTCGGCCGGGCGCATGGCCCAGCGGACGTGCTGCTCCCAGAACTGTTCGAAGCCGGACCAGCCGACCCAGGCACCGGCCCAGCGGCTGCTCGCGTCGCTGGTGAAGGTCACGACGCGTCCGATGCCGTGCTGCCATTGGGCGGCGATCGGGTCGTTCTCTTTGCCGCGGAGGGTCACCACGCTCAATCCGTCGCGGTCGGCGGCGACGACGTAGCCCTCGATGGGCGGGACCGACGTGATGCCGCGCATGGTCTCGGTGGGCACGCGGGTCAGCGTCGGACTGAAGGCTTCGCCCTCCCACAGCAGGGCCCGGCGCAGGGTCTGGGCTTCTTTGACGAAGATCTGCGGCAGTGTTTCGAGGGCGTTGTTGCTCACGCTGTAGTAGGTGCCGCCCGTTTCGCGGGCCATGGTCCGCAGCGTGTTGAGGTCGCCCGGCGAGTGCGGGTTCACGCCGACCGCCGAGATGGTGATGCCCGCCTGCCGGTATTGGCGGAGGATCGAGCGGGTCATGCTGGGGTCGCCGTCGGACACGACGATGCAGTGCTTCTGCCCGGCTTCCGCGGCTTGCAGACCCGCGAGCGCCAATCGAAGCGAGGGATCGAAGCTGGGCATGTCGCCGAACTTGAGCCCGTTGATCGCCTGGTTGACCGAGACGCGGTCGCCGACGGGCGACATCGGGTAGACCCAGTCGGTGCCGCCCAGTCCCTGGAACTCGACGATGCCGACGAGGTCGAGGCGGCTGAGCGCATCGACCGAGGCCCGGCAGATCTCTTTGCCGTAGTAGACACCCCGGGGGATCTCGACGGAGTGGACGATGATCGCCAGCGCACCGCGGGGCATCTGGCGTTTCTGGGGCGGGTCCATGCGGATGGGCAGGGCGTCGGCGAGCGGGGAGCCGATCCAGCCGCCCGCGCCGAACGATTCGGGCCCGCCGATCATGACGAGCCCGCCGCCCGTGTCGAAGACGTATTGGCGGAGCAGGTCTTGCTGCTGGGCGGTCGAGTTGTACGCGCTCTGGTTCACCAGCACGATCGCTTCGTACGCCGCCATCTCGGGCAGGGTGGCGGGCAGACCGGAGGAGGTGACACGCTCGGTTTTGATCTCGGCCTTGTTGAGCGCTTCTTCGATCGGGAGGGCTTCTTCGACGGTCTCGGAGACGAGCAGGACGGTGCCCTCGGAGCCGACGAAGGTGATGGTGCCGGCGCGGTTGTTCTCGATGACCGAATCGCCCCGGGTGCCCGTGGGGTTGCCCTCGCTGTCCAGGGAGGCGATCGGTTCGAAGACCGCTTCGTACTGCTGCGGGCCCGGGCGCGTGGGCGTGACGGGCACGCTAAGCACGTGGCGCCCCGCGTCGAGCGTGACCAGCGAGCCGGTCTCTTCGGGGTCGGGGTCGAGGTCGATCGTGTTGCCGTTCTGGCGGACGCTGAGTCGCCCGATCACCGGCTCGGTGGTGGTCAGCACGATCCGCAGCGACACGGTCTCGCCGATGCGGACGCCCGAGGGGGACTGGACCTCCTCGACGATGACTTCTTCTTTGAACTCGAACTCGACGGGGAGGACATCGATCGGAACGCCCACGGCTTTGGCCTGGTCTCCCGCCCGGAGCAGCGAGCCGTCGGTCTCGTTGCCGTCCGAGATCAGCAGGATCCGCCCGGCCGAGTCGTCGGGCATGGCCGCGATCGCAAGGCGGACCGCCTCGTCGAGGTTGGTGCCGTCGCGGGCGCCGATGGACTGGCGCTGCACGTCGCGGACGAAGGTGCTGGGCGAGGACTGGACGTACGCGTCTTCGGCGGCCGTCACGATTCCGAGTTTGTCCTGGGGCTGGCGCGATCCCTCCTGGGCATCGAGGACGTACTGATCGATGCGTGATTGGGCGGTGCTGGGGATCGAGCGTGAGGCGTCGATCACGACGGTGAGGGCTACGGATTCCGATTCTTCTCGGAGTTGCGGCTCGGCGAGGGCGGCCGCGAGGAGGGCGATCGCCAGGATCCGAGCCGTCAGCGCGACCCACCGCGATGCCTTGCCCAGCCCGCTGAGGCTGCGACGCGACAGCCACCAGCTGACCACGCCCAGTGCGGGCACCAGCCAGAGCCAGAACGGGACGTCGAACTGCACCGGCCCGATGACCAGCGCGCCCAGCGTGGGCGTGGGGAGGAACAGCGCAATCAACGCGTCACCCCTTCCCATTCGGCGATCTGCACGCGGTCGTTGCCCGAGTCGAGAACGACCAGCTCGCCATCGATGACCGCGACGGCCCAGGGGGTCGCGATCTGGCCCGGATCACGCCCGGGCGAACCCCGGGTCATCAGGGTTGCGCCGGTGTTCAGGTCGAGCACGCGGATGATCGATGCCCCGAACTCTGCGACGAGGGCGCGGTCGTTGTCGAGCAGCGTCAGCCCGTAGGGGAAGCGCATCGGCTCGATCGGTTCGCCCCGGGCGTCGGTGCGGCCGAGTGTCCAGGCGATCGGCTCGCCCGTGTCAGTATCAAAACGGACCACGCGATGGCGTCCGGCGTCGACGACGACCAGCTCGCGCCCGTCGTTGCGGAGGGCGATCGACTGGGGGCGGGCTAGGGCGGCGGGGTCGTCCTCGGGGGCGTCCATCGCGACACCGGAGATGCCGATCTGCCGCACGAAGGACATGCTCGGCGCACGGCTGCCGGAACTATCGGTGTCGATCCGGAAGACGCTGACGCGGTCGTTGCCGCCGTATTCGGAGATGTACACGAGCGTGGGACCGTCGGCGGGGGTGTGGATCGCGATATCGGTGGGGTAGATGAACTGGCCCGGCTCGTAGCCGTAGGTGCCGAACGCGAAGTCCGGCGCGGTCGGCTCGCCCGCGTGGTCGAAGGGCAGGCGGTAGACGATGAACTGGTGGTTGTGGGTGTCGGCGACCCAGAGTGCTTGGCCCGAGGGTTCGCCGGGGAACGGGGCGACGGTGAGCCCGGTGGGCATGCCCAGGTCGGACTTGAGGGTGCGGAGCGAGCCGAGCGATTGGCCGGTGCTCAAATCGATGAGCTGGATGCGGCTGGTCTTGTCCACGATCGCCAGGGCGGGCGAGCCGTCCATGTCGAAGGTGTCCATGCCGCGGGGGTAGCGGTACTGCCCGGGATGGATGCCGGTCTCGCCCAGGACGCGCTTGACGTTGAGGGTGCCCGAGGCGTCGTCTGACCCGCATCCGAGCGTGGACGTCACCAACGCCAGCGCCGCGATCGAGCCCATGACGGGGGCCAACACGGGGACCAGTGCCGATCGGGCGGCGCGCGACCGGTGGCCCGGTTTGCTGCGTTGCCGGGATCGAAACTGCATCCTCACGTCCGGGATCATATCGGAGGCGTTACAGCCCGGTCGGCACGCGGTTGCCCGAGTCGGATAGAAAGCAGCCACGACGCGCCGATGCCCAGCGCGATGCCCACCGTGCCCATGACCACGCCGCCCGCGCTGAGCTGCTCGAGACGGGCATAGTGCAGATCCGAGAGCATCTGCTGGGGCAGGTTGGCCGAGCCAGGGGGGCGGACCAGCGTGGACGCCTCGATCTCATGAATACCTAATAAGAAGGCCCCCACCCAGACACCCGCGAACAGCCGCCCGCCCCGGGCGGGGTGGACTGCGAGCCAGCCGAGGGCGTCGCCCCGGGCGTCCATCGATCGCATCGCCCGGGCATCGGGCGATTCGACGCCCGCCACGATCAACCCCGCGATCCCCGCGATGAACAGCGTCCGGGCGGAACTGGCGATGACGGGCGCTCCGCCCAGGTCTGGGCCCAGACCCGCGATCGCCGCCCCGACCAGCACGCCCGGCACCAGCATCCCGAAGAGGCACCCCCACGCCATCAGATACGCGAACCGCCTGGTCAGCGAGCGTTCGGACGCGCCGGCGCTGGCGATGAGGACGGCCGCGAGCCCGGCGATCAGCCCGCCGCCCGCCGCGATCATCGCGGACGAAACCAACGCCTCGGCGTTGAGTTTCAGCCAATGCGCGGGTGAAGACCGGGCGTCGAGCGACCAAGCCATCAGCGTGATCGGCAGCACCGCGGCGGACGCCCAGACCAGCCATGCGCCGATCCGGGTGACCCGTCCGATGGTGGGAGGAGCGGTGGGCGTGACGCCCTCGCCCGGTCTGGGGCGGTTTGTCATTCGGCGAACGAACCACGCCGCCCCGAGCCCGGCGATGACCAACTCGGGCCAAGCGCCCAGCCACACGCCCGCCCAGCGGTCGGGTGTGCGCTCCGAGATCGCCCGCCACAGGACGATGGCGTCGGTCTCGATCTGGGCCAGGTGCAGCGGCAGCGACGAGCCGACGGTCAGCAGGAAGACCGCGCCGAACCCGGTGAGCAGGGCAGCACGGTGCAGGCGGAGACGCATCCATGCGCGCCGGATCCAGAGCATGCGCTCGGTGCGGATCAGTTCTTCGGCGGCGGACGCGTCGGGATCGTCGCTGGCCGCCATGACCAGCGCCGCGATCGGGACGCTCCACAGCACCAGCGACCCGATCGCCACGGCGCGGCCGAGCAAAACGATGGCCCAGCGGTGATCGGGCAGGGCCGCATCGAGGATCGCCCCGCCCAGGATGGTGTCGGGCGCGCGGGCCAAGTTCAGCCCCGCGTAGGTCAGCCACGCGGGCAGCCAGAGAGGGGCCAGCAGCAGGGCCGCGAGTCGGGCGCCGGAGCGGCGCAACACCTGCGCCATCGGTATCGCCAGCAGCGTCGCGAGCAGCGCGATCAGCCCGCTGATCCAGAGCGACCGGGCGATGAGCACCCAGCGGGCGCCGGACATGGGGATATCCGACCAGGCGCCCTGTGTCAGGGCGGCGTCGGAGATCGCGAGAGCGACCGGCACGACGGCCGGGGCGCACGCGAGCACCATGAGCAGGATCAGCGGGCATTCGGCGCGGGTGGGACGACGCACGGGGCGAGTGTACCCGTCCGGACACCGGACCCCGACCGCGCGACGCTGGCGATCGTGCGTATAGAGGATGCGGGCGTTGGCGGGGCGGGCGTGGTAAGATCCGGGATCGCACGCCACTCGTCGGGCGGCCCGGCGTGGGGGTGTCGGCGTACTCAGGCCGACCCGCACGGACACACCAGCATCGTGATCGGCATCCGCACCGGCACCGACCCAACACATCACCTCCGAGCGACTGACACATGATTGATATCCGCAAGCTCAAAGAACTGGTCCGCCTGATGGTCGAGAACGAGCTGTCCGAGTTGGACCTCCGCGACGAGCAGGAAACAGTGACCATCAAGCGTGGCAACTCGGGCCCGCCCCAGATCATCGCCCCCGCGATCGGGCAAGCGCCCGCCGTCGCGCCGGCCGCACCCGCGGCCAGCGCCGGAGCCGGGCCAGCCGCCCCGGCGGAGGACGGATCGCTGGTCGCCATCGAGTCGCCCATGGTCGGGACCTACTACAGCAAGCCCAACCCGGACACGGACGTGTTCGTCAAGGTCGGTGCCGGCATCGGGCCCGACACGGTGGTGTGCATCGTCGAGGCGATGAAGGTCTTCAACGAGATCAAGGCCGAGACGACCGGAACGATCGAGAAGATCCTCGTCAAGGACGGCGACTCGGTCGAGTTCGGACAGAAGTTGTTCCTCGTGCGTCCCGCGTAAGACGCGGGGCGGAGGGACTCGGGACTAGCCACAAGCCGCTAGCCCGGAGCTTCCGTTACGCCACGCCTTTTTTCTTCCCCGATCCCAAGTCGCTTGTGGCCGATCCCCCATGTTTAAACGTGTCCTGATTGCCAACCGTGGAGAGATCGCCCAGCGGATCATGCGCGCCTGCCGCGAGCTGGGTGTGGAGTCCGTGTGCGTCTATTCGACCGCCGACAAGGACGCGCCGTACCTCAAGGACGCCGACGAGGCGATCTGCATCGGGCCCGGGCCGGCGAAGGACAGCTACCTGAACGTGTCGCGGATCATCTCGGCGGCCGAGGTCGCCAACGCCGACGCGATCCACCCCGGGTACGGCTTCCTCTCCGAGCGTGCGGACTTCTCCGAGGTCTGCCGGGACTGCAAGATCGAGTTCATCGGGCCCAGCCCCGAGGCCATGGGCAAACTGGGCGACAAGGTCGAAGCCAAGCGGTACGCCAAGGCTGCCAAGGTGCCGGTGTTCCCGGGCTCGGATGGGGCGATCGAGGACGTCGATGAGGCGGTCGAGGTCGCCAACGAGATCGGCTATCCGGTGATAATCAAGGCGGCGGCCGGCGGCGGCGGGCGCGGGATGCGCATTTGCCGCAACGAGGCGACGCTGCGAACCAACATCTCCAAAGCCCAGCAGGAAGCGCTGGCCGCGTTCGGCAACGGCTCGGTGTTCATCGAGAAGTTCCTCGAACACGCCCGCCACATCGAGGTCCAGGTGCTGGGAGACAAGCACGGCAACGCGATCCACCTGTGGGAGCGCGACTGCTCGATGCAGCGCCGGCACCAGAAGGTCATCGAGGAAGCGCCCGGGCCGGGCATCGAGCGGAAGAAGATCGAGAAGGTCTGCGAGGCGGCCGCCAAGCTGGTCAAGAGCGCCGAGTATGCAGGGGCCGCGACGGTCGAGTTCCTGATGGACGACAAGCAGAACTTCTACATGCTCGAGGTCAACACCCGCGTGCAGGTCGAGCACCCGGTGACCGAGATGATCACGGGCGTGGACATCATGAAGATGTCGATCCGGATCGCGGCCGGCGAGGAGATCCCGTTCAAGCAGCGCGACATCAAGGTCAGCGGGCACGCGATCGAGTGCCGCATCAACGCCGAGGATCCGGACCGCGACTTCATGCCCAGCGCCGGGCTGATCGAGACGTACCGGGCGCCGGGGGGCTTGGGCGTCCGCATCGACAGCCACGTGATGGCGGGGTACCGCGTGCCGCCCAACTACGACTCGATGATCGGCAAGCTGATCTGCTGGGGCGAGGACCGCGAGATGGCGTTGGTCCGCACCGCCCGCGCCCTCCGCGAGTTCGAGGTCGGACCGATCAAGACGACGATCCCGCTGCACGCCAGGCTGATGCAGAACACCGACTTCCGGCGCGGCGGCGTGGATATCCACTACCTCGAGCGTCTGCTCAAGGGCTGAATCGGGCGTTATCGCGTCACGAGCCAGACCAGATACGTGACGCTGAACGCGAAGAGAAACACCATCGACGCGATCGAGATCGCACGCATCGCCCTGCCCGGGCGGGCATGTTCCGGCGTGAGGCGTGTCACCACCAGGTAGTTGATAAGCGCGAGCGCGGGGGCGGTGAGGAACGAGAGGGTGGTCGCGATGTCGACCATCGCCTTCATGCCATTGCGGAAGAACAGCAGGATCGCCATGGCGATTCCGCCCTGCGCGAGAACCCAGAGCGTGTACGAGCGTCGCCTGCCCGGGGCGCTGTCGGCCTCGCTGGACGTGATGCCGGCGATCGCCTGTGTCAGGCGGTGCATCGTGCGGGGGAAGGCATCGAGGACGACCAGCGTGGTGCTGAACATGGTCGTCAGGGCGGCGGCGGCGATCAGGGGCACGCTCCACCCGCCGAGCGTTTGCCTGTAGACATCGATGAGCTGGTTCACGAAGCCCGTGTCCTTGATCTCGTCGACCCGCCCGTGCATGACGAGCGCGCCCAGCGTGAGGAAGAGAACGCCGACCAGGCCCGCCCCGATGTATCCGACGCGGAAATCGAAGCGGGCTTCCTGTTCGGTCATGTCATGGCCGCAGGCCTTGCCGTGCTCGCGGACCCAGATCGAGTTCCAGATCGCGGCGTCGATGGGGATGGGCATCCAGCCCATGAACGCCAGCATGAACGCGAAGTTGGACGCTGCCCACCACTTGGCTGGACTCACGGCCGTCTCGGCGGCGGGTGTCGGCTGGCGTCCGCCCAACGCCGCGGCCAGCACGGCCGCGATGGTGGAGAGCAGCAGCAGGGCCATCACGCCCTTCATCGTGCGTTCGAGCACGCGGTATCGCCCGAGCAGCAGAACGCCCACGCACAGCGCCAGCACGATCGCGGCCCACACATTGAGTGGGACATCGTCCACCCCGGGGATGGCGCTGTCGGCGATGTACTTGGCGATCGCGGCGGTGACGAGCGTGACGGCCGCCATGACGATGAACATTGATCCGAACGTCAGGATCGCGCACAGCCACAGCGCCCACGCCCCGAGCTTGCGGTAGCCCTCGACCAGGTCCTCGCCCGTGGCCGAGGCGTAGCGCGGGCCGAACTCGAGGAACGGGTACTTGGTCACGCAGGCGAGGACCAGCAGCCCGAGCATGCCGAAGCCGAAGCCCGCCCCGGCGCGGGTCGCCTGGAGCAGGTGCGAGACGCCGATCGCGGCGCCGGCCAGGAGCACGCCCGGGCCGATGCAGGCGAGCGCCCGGCGCCAGGTCATGCGGCTCGCTTGCGATTGGTTCAAAGCGGGTCTCCGTGCGTGCGGCGGGTGACGATCAGGCCCGCGATCGTACCAAATGCCCGCTTAGACTGCCGCATGACCGCCGAACCGTACCCGCTCGTTCTCGAACCGATCCTCAAGCCCAAGGTCTGGGGCGGGCGTCGGCTCGAATCGCTCGGCAAGGCTCTGCCACCAACCGAGCCGATCGGCGAGTCTTGGGAGTTGGCCGACCTGGGTTCGACCAGTGCCAGCGGCGGCGGCGGTGACGCGGCACGCTCCACGATCTCCAACGGGGCGCTCGCCGGCAAGACACTCCACGACGCGGTGGGCCTGTGGGGCACAGATCTGATGGGCGATGTTGCGACCACGCCGAGCGGGGATTTCCCGCTGCTGGTCAAATACCTCGACGCCCGCGAGCACCTGTCGGTGCAGGTCCACCCCTCGCCCGCGTACGCGGCCGCCCATCCCGGCGCACACCTGAAGACCGAATCGTGGTACATCGTCGATTCCGAGCCCGGCGCCGAGTTGTTCGTCGGATTCAAGGTCGGCGTGACGAAGGACGATCTGGAAAGCGCGATCCGGAACGGCACGGTGCCGGCGATCATGCGTTCGATCCCGGCTGTGCCCGGCGAATGCCACACGCTGCCCAGCGGAACCGTACACGCCCTGGGCGCGGGCGTGCTCGTCGCCGAGGTGCAGACGCCCAGCGACACGACCTTCCGCGTCTACGACTGGACCAACGAGTACGACCGCCCGGAGCGCGAGCTGCACATTGAGCAGGCACTCGCGTGCGCATCATTCGATGCACCGCCCGCGCCGGTCACCGCCGACGGGTCACGCACCGAGGTCGCGAGCACCGAGTTCTATAACATGAGCACAATCCGCGCAAGTTGCGAAGCGGTCGATCTCGCCCAGGTTAATGATGGGCCGATGGTTGTCATGCTTCCCAAAACAACTGGGGCCGCACTCGCGAGCCGATCGGGGCGGTTCGAAGAACTCACGCTCGAGCGCGGGCAGACCGCGATCGTCCCGGCGTGCCTGGGCGGCGACACGAACCTGCGGGCTGGGCCTGGGACCGTAGCGGTGATCGCATCGTTCGCCTAGGAGACGCACCATGGGACTCGACGGCGTTGAACTGGTGCTGGAGTGCGAGGACAAGTTCGGTATCAATATCGGCGACCTCGACGCCGAACGCACCGAAACGGTCGGGCAACTCCAGCACCTTTGCATCCGCCTGATCCAAGAGCAGACCGACCGCTCGCACCTATCCGATCAACAGAAGTCCGAGTTGAACCGGACAGTCCGCGAGATCGTCTCGGAACAACTCGGGCTCGACCTTGATCGAGTCCGAGCCGAAGATCGTTTCATCCAAGACCTTGGAATGGATTAGCGCCGGAACGCGTCGGCGACCTTCTCGATCGCGTCGCACACGCCGTTGGCCTGCTCGTCGCTCAAGTTCTGGTGGATTGGGATGCAGAAAACCTGCTTGGTCAGCTTCAGGGCGACCGGGGGCTGGTGCCCGTTGTTGGCCTTGACCACGTCGGCGAAGGCGGGCTGCTCGGTCAGGCTCTTGGGGTAGTGCAGGGCCGTGGGCACGCCTTCCTTGTTGAGCGCGGCGCAGAACTCGTCGCGGGTGCAGGTGAACTTGCTCGCGTCGATGCGGCAGGTGTAGAGGTGCCAGGCCGGGTCGCTGCCCTCGGTGGGCACGGGGCGGTTGACGCCCCCGATCGCGTCGATGCGGTCGTGGTAGACCTTGGCGACGGCGCGTCGGCGGTCGGTCTGGGCGGGCAGCTCGTCGAGCTTGCTGAGCCCGATCGCACCCGTGATGTCGTTCATGCGGTAGTTGAAGCCGATCGACTCGTGGAGGTACTTGTCGGTCTCGCCGTGCGAGCGGAGCAGGCCGATGCTGCGGGCGACGGACTCGTCGTTGGTGGTGACGAGACCACCCTCGCCGGTGCCCAGGTTTTTGGTCGCGTAGAACGAGTAGGTGCAGGCGTCGCCGAACGCCCCGATGCCCTTGCCCTTGTACGTCGCCAGGTGGGCCTGGGCACAGTCGTAGATGACCTTGATCCCGTGCTTGTCGGCGATCGCCTGGATAGCGTCGATGTCGGCCGGGATGCCGTAGAGGTGGGTGACGGCGATCGCTTTTGTGTTGGGCGTGATCTTCGCTTCGATGTCTGCGGGGTCGGCTTGGAACGAGTCTTCGAGCGAGTCGCAGAAGACGACCTTGGCGCCGGCCGCGACGAGCATCGAGGCGGTGGCGATGTAGGTCCACGCGGGCACGATGACCTCGTCGCCGCGCTCGATCAGGGCTCCGTACGCGAGTTGCAGGGCGCACGTGCCGTTCGAGCACGTCATGCCGATCTTTGCATCGGACAGCCCGGCGAACTTCTCTTCGAGCGCGGCGCACTTGCTCGCGGCCCGGAGCATGCCGGATTGGAGGACCTCGTTCGCGGCCGCGATGTCCTTCGCGGTCAATCCCACCGCCATGAAGGGCACGTTGGATTCGAAGACGGGGGTGCCGCCGTTGATCGCCAGTTCAGCCGTCGCAGTCGCCATGTGATTACTCCGTTTCGTGCCGGCGCCGGTGAGGGCGATCGGGCGGTGGTCGCCTCTCCGTGGGTGATCCCTCATCCCCGCGTGGCGCGTCGGGAAGCCTAGGTCAGCGCGTCACTTGCGGCCCGAGGAGGCCGCCAGAATCGCCCGGGCCAGATCGACGGTTGTGCCCACTTCGAGCGATTCCACGCGGTCGGACGCCGCCACTCCAGTCGGCCAATCGATCTCCCCCCCAGCCAACTGCCGAACGGGCTTTCCGAGCTGCTTGCGCCGGCTCTGGAACAGCGTCTGCACGATCTCGCCCATCTTGACCCAGCCGACCGGATCGACGGGGAGCGATTCATCTCTCACCCAGCCCATCATGGCGCTGGTCACGTCCGGTCGGGGCCAGAAGCACTCGGGCGGCAGCTTGGCGATGCGGCTGACGGTGCCCAGCGCCTGGGCGATGACCGAGATCGCGCCGAAGGCTTTGGTGCCCGGTTTGGCCGCGAAGCGATCGACGACCTCGGACTGGATGGTGATGAACATGCCCAAGCAGTTGGGGTGCTTGGTCATCAGTGTCATCATCAGCGGCGTGGCCGCGTGGTAGGGCAGGTTGGCGACCAGCTTGAACGGGCGACCGCCCAGGCACTCCGTGACCTCGGAGTTCATCGCGTGCTTGCCGTTGAGGCAATCGCCCTCGATCAGCGTGAACGACTCGGGATAACGCGTGCCCAGCGTCTCGCGCAGCACGACCGACAGCGCCCCATCGAGCTCGCACGCGACGACGTGGGAGCCGCGCTCGAGCATGCCCTGCGTCAGCGTGCCCGTGCCCGGGCCGACCTCGAGGACCAGATCGACTGCGCCGGACGCGTCGATCAGCTTGGCGACCAGATTCCGGTCGATCAGGAAGTTCTGACCGAGCGCCTTCTTGGGTCCGTGCCCGGCCATCTCGAGCAGCGCCTTGATCTCGGTGAGGGTCTGCATCAGTCCGAGCCGCCCGGATGGACCGGCTTGGCCCGGGGCGCCCAAACGCCCGACAGCAGACGCTCGATCGCGTGCGCCACGCCGCCCTCGGTGTTGCTGGCGGTGTGGTGGTCCGCGGCTTGCTTGATCACGGTCTTGGCGTTGCCCATCGCGATCGAGACCCCGGCCGCCTCGATCATGGTCAGGTCGTTGACCTCGTCGCCGATCGCAGCAGTCCGCGCCGGGTCCAGCCCGCGCTGCGCGCACACCCACGCGATGCCGCCCCACTTCGTCGCGTCCGGGCTGAACAGCTCGAGGATATGAACCGGCTCGGCGTCGTGGTCCAGCGGGTGGACCGCGCCGAAGTCATGCATCACCACCGCGTCGCCGAAGTCACGGCGCACGATGTCGGCGGCTTTCCCTGATCGCTCGCTGACGGCGCACATGCCCACCCGCACCGTGTGCTCTGGGTGCTCGTCGTGGTGGACGTGCTCGCCGGTCCGCACCCGCAGTTTGTGCTCGCCGAACCACCAGGCGGACGTCGGATCGAGCGGGTGGCGATCGGCGCCCTCCAGGACGAGGTAGTCGTAGTCCAAGCCGTGCGGGTCTTTGCAGACCAACGCCGGCGATTGGTGGTTGTGGAACAGATCGACGGCTCGGCGCACGATCGCGTCGTCCATCTCGGCCCGCTTGAGCGTTTCGCCTGAGACCGGGTCGGCCACGATCGAGCCGCCGGCGACGACCACGGGCTCGCGCTGTTCGATCGCCTCCATCGCGAATCGGGACTCGGCCAACCCCCGCCCCGTGCACACGAGGATCGCGACCCCCGCGTCGCGTGCCCGCAGCACAGCCGCCCGGTCGCGCTCCGCGACCCGACCCTCGGGCGACAGCAGCGTTCCGTCCAAATCAATCGCAATGGCATCCAGCGGCGGCACGCGGGAGCGTACGCCCGATCGCCGGACGGTTCAGGCCCACGGGCTCAGGTCATGCGGTACAGAGCGTGTGTTGCCGGCAACGTGCTCAGTCCGTCAGGTGGCAGATCTTCTCGGCGCCCTGCCCGAACGTCAGCGCGTTCTTGCCCTGGCGTTTGGAGTCCATCGAGAGCTGATCGGCACGATCCAGCAGGGTCGCGGTGTTGTGCCCGTCCCAGGGGAAGGTGGCGAGCCCGCCCGAGATGGTCAGGGTCCCGGCCGCCTCATCGCTGAGCTTGGGGAACTTGTGCCCGCAGATCTGCTTCTGGAAGCGTGTTGCGATGCCGTAGATCGACTCAGGAGGAGAGGAGCGGGTGTCGCGCGGGCCCTCGGGCTCGTAGAAGATCACCGCGAACTCGTCGCCGCCCACGCGGCAAACGCGGTCGGTCGGGCGGATCACCGAGTTGAGCAGGCGGACGGTCTCGATCAGGATCTCGTCGCCCGCGCCGTGCCCGTACGCGTCGTTGTAGCTCTTGAAGTTGTCGATATCGAAGATCATCAGCGTCAGCGTGCGCCGGGCGTCGCGGGCCTGATTGATGGCGGCGTCCATGAACCGGTCGAAGTAACGCCTGTTCCAGGATCCGGTGAGCGGGTCCGTGAACGCGGCGTGACGCAGTTCCCCATGCTGGGCTTCCAGGCGGACCCAGGAGCCGAGCCACGCGTTCAGGGCGGCGAGGGTCGGTGCGCCGGGCCCGGTCGACCAGGCCGGATCGGCGCAGGTCAAGCGCCCCGACTTGGCGTCGTAGCGCAGGTCGTCGCGCCCCGCACGCAGGCGGGCGATGGCGATCGCCGGCTCGAGCACCGAATGCCCCGACAGCAGCGCCCGGGCCAGCGCGCCGTCGTCACCGGGCGCACCCGGCATCGGTGAAGCGGGCGTGACGGCCGCGATCGCGGACTCATGCGGGTCGCTCGATTGTGGTGAATCCGATTCGATCGCGTTCGGTGTCTCTGGTTCGGCGGGATCGGGCGCACCGTCGTATGCGTGAGAGGGCGCGGGGGTGGGTGCTTCGGGCTCACGGAACCGCAGCGCCGGTTGTGCGTCCGCGACGAACGGCGGAGCCTGCTCGGCCTCATCCAATGCTCGCCGAAGATCGGATGCGTCCGCGTCGCGCGCGACGCTCCCGTCGTACCCGACCCGGTGCTCTCCAACTCGGATCACGCAGACGCCCGGATCGACCCTGCGGAGCGACTCGGTGAATCGGGCGAACTCGTCGCCCGCGGGCTCGGCGTCGGGCGACACGACCACGGCCGTGCGACCGGGCGAGTGATGATCGATCGGGTCCGAAAGTTCGCCGATGGCGTCGATGGCGTCCCGGGCGCGGATCAGCTCGAACCCCGGATCGCGGCGCAGCGCCTGATCGAGCCCGGTGCGACCGACCAAGACCACGCGCCACGCAGAATCGGTCATCCCGATGGATCCCCGCATGGTGCTCATCGTGCGTGACCCTCCGTGCCGCCTTCGCCGGCCAGCAACATCTCGAGCTCGGCGTCTTCCAACACATCCCGGGCCGACACACGGCGCGGGCGGGAGGGCGGCTCCTGCTCCGCGGGTGACGATTCTTCGCCAGCGCGGGGCGGGGGCGCATCCCCGATAACCTGATCGGCCGGTCGGGGCGCGAGCTTCAGCTCGGTCGCGGAGGCTGGGCGTGAATCTCCCACCCTGATCGGGTGGGCTTCTTTCGCACCATCGGTGTGCGTTCCGCCCTGGGGACTCGAGATCGCCGGGGCGTCGGTCTGGTCTTGATTCACGGCGGCAGGCATCGGACGTACAACGAACGCCCGCAGCGGTGGGTTCGCGCCGGGCTCGTAGATCCAGACCTGCGCGGAGGGCGCGAACCGCTCGATAGCCGACAGCATCCGCCCGGGGTCGCGGACGCCCGCCAGGATCAGGACCGATCTCGGCCCGGATGGCCCGGAGTCATCGGCATCGTCTGCGTCACGCTCGGCCAGGCACAGCTCGGCGATGACCGGGCACGGCGCGTCGCAGTGCATCGGATCGATGCCCCGCCTTTGGAGCACAGAATCCAGCGGCGCGGGCATCGCGTCGCCCGGTGGTGTCCAGACCACGCAGCGCAGGTTGTGCTCGGTTCTTGCTTGCACCGGGCGATTATAGAGCCGCCCGACGGATCGCCCAAGCGCCGATCGCCTGTCGGTCTGCCCGAAAGGCAGGCTTTGTGCGGTTTGGCATCCGAACCGGTGCATCGGACCGGCTCCGCATAGGGCCAATTTGGCATGTCGGTCCGAGAACGACCGCGGGCGTACATAGGTCAGGGAGGCCGCTCGGCGCCACGGGTCCGCTTCGAGCGTTACTGATCCAGGAGGGCTTGTGCGACGCGCCGGGCACCATCCACCGGGCGGAGGCGCTGCGCAGGCTCGCGCAGGGCGTCGAGGCGGGCTGGATCGGTGAGCAGCCCGAAGAGGACCGATCCGTGCTCGCCCATGTTCTTGTCTGGATCGACCCGGTCGTCGAGCACGATCGCCGCCCCGGCCTTGACCAGCGCCTGGGCGTTGGCCTTTTGGTGCCCGTCGGTGTGATAGGGGTACGGGAAGAACACCGCGGGCGTGCGTGTCGCCCATGCCTCGGCCACCGTGCCCGCGCCGCATCGCCCGATCGACAGATCGCTGGCCAGCCAGGCCGCGGGCATGTCGGCCGGATTCTCGGAGATGAACCGTTCCACCCAGGCGCGGACCCCGGCTTGTTCGTAGCACGCGCGCAGTTCGGCGGGCTCGTGGTGCTCGCCCACCTGGTGGATAACCTGCCAGCCTTCGAACGCGCCCGCGTCTTCTGCGAGCATCGCTTTGAAGAGTTCGTTGATCGACGTAGCGCCCTGCGAGCCGCCCGTGACGAGCATCGTCTTGGTGTGTCCTTCGAGCCCGAACGCGCCCCGGGCCGATACAACCCGCGACGGATCGGTGTTCTCGCCGGCCTTGCTGAACGCGGGACGCACGATCGCGCCGACATCGTCCCACGCCGGTCCGCCCCCGTCCGCTTCGACTTTGCAGGCCGTGAACACGCGGGCGGCTCGCGTGGCGACGTGGCGGTTCGCTTTGCCCGGAACGGCGTCGAGGTTCACGAGCACCACCGGCACGCCCAGCGCTCGCGCGGCTGCCACGGCGGGCGCACACACGAACCCACCCATCGCGATCAGGGTCACCGGGCCGAGTTCCTGGCGGGCGTGGATCGCGCGCTTCGAGGCGCCCAATGCCGGGAACCACGACATGGCGAACCGCAGCGCCGCCATGGGGCGGGTGATCGGCGGGCGGGCCGGGATCGGTGTGTACCCGACGCTCTCTTTATTGAGGATGTTCGTATCAACCGCCCGTGTCGAGCAGAGCACGTGCACGCCCACGCTCGGGTCGATCTCTCGGGCGTGCTCGGCGATCGCCAGGGCGGGGAAGATGTGCCCGCCGGTGCCGCCGCCCGCGAAGATCAGTTGGTGGTGTTCCATCAGCCCAGCCGCACGGGCTCACGCGGTGCCTCGCCTCGCGAGCGGCCCGTTCGTGCGGGGCGCCCGGGAAGCCCGATGCCGGCGCGGATGATGATCTCGGCGTGGTCTTCGTCGGGCTCGCGGGCGATGTCCTCGTCGGCAAAGACGACGCTGGGCTCGGGCTGCGTGCGATCGACGGCCGCCACCAAGCCCAACGCGAACCCGGTCAGGATCCACCCCGTGCCGCCGGCGGACATGAGCGGCAGGGCGATCCCCTTCGTGGGCGCCAGCCCGGTCACCACGAACAGGTTGATCATCGCCTGCACACCGATGGTCGTGACGATGCCCAGGACCAGCAGTTTGAGGGTCAGCGACCGCTCGCGCTTCGCGACGTGCGTGCCCAGCCAGAGCATCAAGCCGTAGAGGAACACGACCATCAACGCGCCGGCCAGACCCAGTTCTTCGCAGACGACCGCGAAGAGGAAGTCGGTGGTGTCTTCGGGCAGGTAGCCGAACTTCTGCAAGCCGTGCCCGAGCCCGCGCCCGAAGACGCCGCCACCCGCGACCGTTGTCAGCGACTGGATCATGTGGTAGCCCGATCCCTGCGGGTCGGCGTAGGGATCGACGAAGCTGGTGATCCGCTGCAGGCGGTAGGGCGTCTGGATGATCGCGACGAGCACCGCGCCGATCGCGGGCGGCGTGAACAGCATGAAGTGCCAGATCTTCGCGCCCGACGCCAGCAGCACCACGCCCGCGGCGGTCACCATCAAGACGCCGGTGCCCAGATCTTCGAGCACCACCACGCCCGCGACAAGGCCCACGCACAAGCACGCGGGGAGCAGCCCGGTGAAGAACGAACGCATTCCGTTCGTCGAGCGCGTCGCCAGGCGGGCGGCGTAGATGCTCACGAGGATCACCAAACCCCACTTGGCGATCTCCGAAGGCTGGATCGACTCGAGCCCGGGCACGCCGAGGTTTACCCACCGGGACGCGCCGTTCACTGTGCGTCCGATGCCTGGGATGTAGACGGTTGCCACGGCTGCTACCAGCAGCACGCTGCCGATGATGAGCCAGCCCAGGTCGCCCGCGGGCGGCAAGAACGCGGCACGCTCGCCCCGCTCGGCCAGGCGACGCACGGGCAGGCGCGACGCGAGGGCCATCACCGCGACGGCGATCGCGAGGTACAGCGTGGTGCGGCTGAGCAGCAGCGATTCGGCGGTCACCCCCGAAACGGCGGCCGCGGTCTGCGGGTCGGCCCCGCCCTCGAGCGGGCGAACGCTCATGCCCGCCGACTGGACCATCACGACCCCGAAGGTCAGGAGGGCGAGCGCGCACAACAAGATGCCGTGACCGGGGCGGAGCATGCCGCTTGTATCGGTCAGGGGTGCCCTTGGGGCTGAGAAGTCGGCGCGGTAGACTCCCGGTCTGGATCGATGCCCTCAGACCGGTTGACACAGAAGGGAAACGCCATGCTGGGACGAACGAGGACTCGCGCAAAGTGGCTGCTGGCGGCTTGGCTGACGGTAATGATCCCGAACGCTGCCTCCGGAGAGAACTCTGGGGCGGCGATCGGGCCCGGGGCGGACATCCCGCGCGACGCGGTCACGGGGCAGATCGGATCGGGCACGCTGACGGAGGGGATCGCGGCGCTCGAGGCGATCGTCGCGGCGGACCCGGGCGACGATCGGGCGTTGTTCGCGCTGGGGCTGGTCCGGGCCCTCCGGGGGTTCGAGATCCTGGGGCAGGCGGGGTATCGGCACGGCGCGAGCGCCAGCCTGGCTCGGTTGGGGGGCGCGTTCTTCCCGCTGGCGTCGGCCGTGCCCGCGAATCCGCAGCCCGAGCCGGTGCGGCTCGAGGATCTGCGCGCCGCGGTGCTGGCGGCGATGGAGCAGGCGGCCGCCGCGGATCGGGCGCTCTCCGGTATCGATGCCGATTTCAGCCTGCGGGCCGACATCTTCGCGATCCGCCTGGATCTGAACGGCGACGGGGTGGCGGGCGAGGATGAATCGCTCCGGGCGATGCTCGGACGCGGGCGGATACTCGTCCGCGGCGAGGGGCGAGAGACGCTCACCGCGCTGCCGGTCGACTTCGATCGCGGCGACGCGGACTGGCTGCGTGGGTACTGCCACCTGACGATGGGCGCGGGCGAGGCGGTGCTGGCGCACGATCACTCCGGACTCTTCGCCCGGGCGGGGCACGTGCTGTTCCCGAAGAACGAGACCCCGCACGAATACCTCAAGTCGGGGCGATCCCCCTTTGCAAATCAACGCGGCTACCTCGGCGTCGACCCGATCGACCTGATCGCGTTGATCCACCTGATCAACTATCCGGTGACCGAGCCGGACCGGATGCTGCAGGCTCGCGCGCATTTTCTTGAGGCGATCACGCACAGCCGGGCGATGTGGGCGCACTACGACGCGGAGATGGACAACAAGGACGAGTGGGTGCCGAACCCGAAGCAGACCGCGGCCTTCCCCCGCGCGGTCATGGACGACGACATGCGGGCGGTCTGGCTGCGCTTCCTCGACGACGCCGAAGCGGTGCTGGAAGGGCGGTCGCTGCTACCGTTCTGGCGCGGCAACGGCGAACTTGGCGTGAACGTCGGGCGGGTGTTCACCGAACCGGGCGGGTTCGATCTGATCCTCTGGATCCAGGGCACTGGTGCCGAACCCTACCTCGAAGAGGGTGCGCAGCTCGATATGCAGATTTGGAGGGACCTCGAGCGGGTGTTCGAGGAGCGGACGTTCCGCCACATGTTCTGGCTGAACTGACCGCGTGCCCGCCGAGCCGCCCTGTTACGCCAGCGGCAGCGAGATCTTCTTCTCGAGCTCGGTCACCGGACGGGCGATCAGGTCGTAGCCCGATGACTCGACGATCGCGCAGCGGACGAGCTCGCCCGGGGCCAGCGGCTCCTTGCTCTGCACGTACGTCACCGCGTCGATCTGGGGCGCCTGGAAGTAGGTACGCCCCTGATAGAGCGTGCCGCCGCTCGATACGCCGCTGGTGGCCTCGACGACCGAGTTGGTCGGCTTATCGACGATGACGTCGAAGCGGTGCCCGGTGTTGGTCGGGTCGTCCTCATCGAAATCGCTGGCGATGAATGCCGCCTGCTCGTGGGCGATCTCCTGCTGGAGGGCCATCAGTTCGTCGTGGCGGCGCTGCTTGACGTCCTCGGGCACGGCCAACGATTCGTCGTCCTCCATCGTGCCCGCGACGGTGCCGTCCTCCTTGGAGTACTTGAAGCAGCCCACCGCGTCGAAGCCGACCTCGTCGATGAACTCCATCAGCTGCTCGTGGTCGCCCTCGGTCTCGCCAGGGAAACCGGTGATGAAGGTCGTCCGGATGGCCATGCCCGGGATCCGCTCGCGGAGCTTGAACATCAGGTCGCGCTGCTGCTCGGCCTTGACGTGCCGACGCATCGCGGTGAGCACGCTGTCCGACGCGTGCTGCAGCGGGATATCGATATAGGGCAGCAGGTTGCCCTTCTCGACGAGCTGGGCGAACGCGTCGATGATCTCGTCGGTGAAGTTGCTGGGATAGGCGTACATCAGACGCAGCCAGCCCGAGCCGATCTCCTCGCGCATCGCATCGGAAATGGACTTGAGCACCCGCGGCAGCCCGGCGCGGAACGGGTCGGCGCCGGCGGTCTGCCCGAGCCCCATGCCGATGTCGTCGCCGTAGCTGGTTGTGTCCTGCCCGATGAGCAGCAGTTCGTGCGCGCCGTCGCGGAGCAGCTCGCGGGCTTCATCCACGACGGGGTCGACGGACTTGGACCGCATCTTGCCGCGGATGCTGGGGATCGTGCAGAACGCGCAGTTCTGGTTGCAGCCCTCGCTGATCCGCAGGTACGCGTAATGGCGGGGCGTGAGGCGGAGACGGGCGCTGTCGGACTCGAAGTAACCGATGCCCTTGCCGTCCTTGCCGTGCACGGTCAGCCCGACGGTGTCCTTGCCCTCGCTCTTGGCTTTGACGAGCGCGTTGGACGAGATCCAGTACTTGGGCCCTTCCTCGACCGCGTCCTCGAGGTTGGTGCGCTCGGACCGTGCGCCCTTGACCGCTTCGAGCACCTTCTCGCGGTCGAACACGCCCAGCATCGAGTCGATGCCCGGCGCCCATTCGAGCATCTTGGCGCGGTGGCGCTGGACCAGACAGCCCGCGACGACGACGCGCTTGACCTCGCCCCGGTCCTTGGCCGCGATGGCGTCCTTGATGACGCCGAGCGATTCTTGCTTGGAGGCTTCGAGGAAGCCGCAGGTGTTGATGACCACCGCGTCGGCGGACTCGAACCGCCCGCTGGTCGCCGAGCTGTCCTGCTCGGAGCCCGCGATCGAGAGGTCGTCGTGCTCGCTGTCCTCGACCGCCTCGGCCGAAACCGGCGCGACCCCGTTCTGGGCGAGGATCCCGAGCATCTTCTCAGAATCGACCAGGTTCTTGGGGCAACCGAGCGACACGAACGAGACCGTGCGGATCTCATCGTCGAGCGGCAAATCAGTTTGTGGGGTCGTATGTGCCAAGGGGGCAATGGTATGCGCCCCTCGGCGCACGCACGATCCGATCCACAATCACAACGCCCCCGGCGGGCACTTGGCACACCGGGGGCATCGGGAACGGATCAAACTGTCTGGAATGGCCTGCTTGGAAAGGGCTGTGCCCACCCGGGCTCAGGCGGCTTCGCCGGCGTCGTGCGAGCCGTGCAGCAGGCTCGGGTCCATCCCCTCCATCGGGAAGTGCATCCCCAGCCCGATCGAGAGCACCTCGGGCTCGCACACGCAGAACGTGCAGGGCCCGGGAACCCGCCAGCCCGTGAAACGCAGCGCCCGCGACAGGCCATCCACGCTGGTGACGAAGACGTTCTCGTCGCCCTCGCGCCGCACGGGGATCAGGCGGAACTGCCACGCCTGGCGCGGCTCGATGATCGACAGCACCTCTGGGTCGATCGTGTGCAGCCTGGGATCGAAGCGTGGCGCGATCATGGCGTATTGCGTCGCCCAGGCGTGCTCGATGTCGCTGGGAGAGACACCGAACAGTTCCTCGGCCAGCAATCCGAACGGGCGATGGTTGCCCCGCTGGGATTCAAGGATCTGGTCGCGTTGTTCGGTAGAGAGGCAGCCGTGCTCTACGAGCAGGTCTCCGAGTCGGATGGTCATGGTGTGACTCCTGATCGGGCAGCGAACGCTGCACCGGTGTGCACCCCATGAATCGGTGTCATTCCGCGTGCGGTGGATCGTGCTCACCAGGAAATGACGGAGTTCGTGATACGAGACCGCACCTGGCCCGAGCCTTCGCCACAGAGCGGCCCGATCTCTCAATCCCTCATAAAATACCGCGGATCGTGCTTGCACCGCCCCGCTCTAGAAGGGATGCGTGGGCACCGCCATGGCACCGGGATCGGGGCGATTATCAGGCGTTTTCTGGGCTACTTGCCGACGCAGAAGGCCGAGAACACGCGGGCGAGCAGGTCCTCGGTCCCGATCGGCCCGGTCAGCTCGCCCAGGGCGTCGATCGCCGAGCGCAGCGAGACCGCGATGAGCTCGGACTCGTCGAGCGATCGCGCCCCGGGATCGACGCACGCCAGCGCATCGGCGAGGCGGTCGACGGTTTCCTGCATCGCGCGCCGGTGTCTTGGCAACGCGACCGCCCCGGCGACCCCCGACCGACCGGCCGCATCGGCGATGGCGCGCCGGAGCGTGGGCAGATTCGATCCATCGAGGGCGCACAACGCGATGGTGCCCGCCATCGCATCGCCGCCGGCCGGGCCCGGCAGGTCCGCTTTCGTGCGCACGCGGACGACGTTCGCACGCGCGCTCGGCGTGAAACCTCGGGCATCGAACAAACCCGCCGGGTCGCACCAGATCAGCACATCGGCGCGGGCGATCCGTGCTCGGGCCAACGCTTGGGCCGCGGCATCGGTTGCGTCGATCCCGACCTCATCGACGCCCGCCAGGTCGACCAGCGTGATCGAACCCGCACCCGGCGCGTCCGCGCCCAGATCCAGCGGCTCGGCCAATGCGTCACGCGTAGTGCCGGCTCGGTCGGACACGGTCGCCCGGGCCTGACCCAGCAGGGCGTTGAACAGGGTTGATTTGCCGGCGTTGGGCGCCCCGACAAGCACGGCTTCCGCCCGCTCCCGGTCGGTCACCGCCCCGCGGGCCGAGCCGAGCATCGATACCAGGCCATCGCGGACCGACGCGAGCCGCGCGTGCAGATCGCCCGGCGTGATCGGCACCACGTCCTCCTGATCGGAAAAATCCACGCCCGCTTCGACCAGAGCCAGGCAGGTGGTCAGCAGGTCGGCGTGGGCGCGCATGCGGTCGGCGTGGGAGCCGTCCATCAACGCGTCGGCTGATTCGAGTTGCTCGGCGCTCTCGGCGGCGATCCGCTGGGCGATGCCCTCGGCCTGCTCGATCGACAGACGCCCGTTGAGGTACGCCCGCGCTGAGAACTCGCCCGGCTCGGCCTGGCGCACGTCTTCGAACACCAGGATCGCGTCGAGCACGCGCCGGATCAGATGTGGGTTGCCCGGGATCAGCAGCTCGAGCGTATCCTCGCCCGTGAACGAGCCCGGCCCGGGCATGACGAAGGCGAGGGCGGGGAGCGTCTGCGTGCCCGCGCCCGAACGGCGCGGCAGGGAGATCTGCGCTCGGTGGACGCCCCGCGAGGAACCTTGGATCGCGCACAGATCACGCGATACCGCGAGCGCCGACGGGCCCGAGACCCGGATCAGTGCGTTGGCGCTGCGCCCGGGCGCTGTCGCCAGCGCCGCGATGGTCCCGCCGGTGGGCACGTCACTTCTTCTTGCGTCGGCTTGAGGGCTTGGCGGGCGGGCGACCGCCGTTCGCTTTGGCCTGCATCTGCTTCTGGCGGTCGGCGGCTTCGCTCAGTCGGGACATGAAGCCCGGGCCCTTGTTCTGGCGTTCGGCTTTGATCTTCTCGGGGTCGAGCAGGCCGTGCTTGTCCATGTGGGCGCGGATCCACTTGTGTTCGATGATGCCCATCACCGAGTTGGAGATGAAGTAGATCGCCAGGCCCGACGGAGCCGCGTACATCATGATGGGGAACATCACGACCATCATGACCTTGATGATCTTCTGCTGCTGCTCCTGCTCGGGTGACATCGTGGACGACGTCGGCGGGGTCAGGAACTTCTGGTGGGCGAAGAAGACCACGCCGAGCAGCAGCGGCAGGATGTTGATCGACGAGACCGCGCCCCAGAGCGGGAACGAAAAGTGCATGGCCGCGGGCAGCGGGATGGCGTGGTCGGGCTGGGAGAGGTCGGAGAGGAACTCCCACGAGCCGCCGGTGACCTTCTGGAACACGCCGTAGAACGCGGGCTGCTGGCGGAGCTCGATCGCGAAGAACAGCGTGGCGTAGAGCGCCATCCACACGGGCGTCTGGAGGAACATCGGCAGACAACCCAGCATGCCGGCGGGGTTGATGCCCTCTTCCTTCCAGAGCTTGCCCATCTCGGACTGGAGCTTCTTGGGGTCGTCCTTGTACTTTTCTTTGATCTTCGCCTGCTTGGGGCCCATCGCCTGCATCTGGGCGCCGAAGCGCTGCATGCGGATCTGCGACCAACGGGTGACTGGGTGCAAGCAGCCACGGACGAGCACCACCAGCAGCATGATCGCCAGGGCCCAATCGCCCGTGAACGAATGGAACAGGCGGAGCACGGCCATCAGGCCGCCGGTCAGCCATTGGAAGGTGCACGGATCGCACATACCGCCCATGCTGTAGACGACCATGTCGGGCAGACGCAGCGAGGCGAGCGTCGGGTCCTTGCGGATCGACGGGCGTGACATCGGGCCCGCGTAGACGCCGAAACCGGTCTCGCGCGTCTCGCCCGGCGCGAGCGTGAGCGGCGCGCCGTTCAGGCGGAGCACGACGATCGTGTCCGCGGCCGGCGCACCCGGGTTGAGCAGCAGGCGGTCCACCGACGCGATGTCGCCCAGCAGTTTTTCCTCGGGTCTCGCGACCGTGGCGGGGTCGAACAGCGGGTAGACCGCGACCGCGAAGTAGCGGTCGGTCATCGCAAGCCAGCTCAGGCGGTGCCCCTTCTCCTGGGATCGCTCGTTGGGCCAGACGGCGTGGGTGGCGGGGTAGACCTTGCCGTTGCCCGCGGCGATTTTCTTGCCCAGCAGCGTGGTGCGGGACTCGAGGTCGTCGTCGACCGTGACGGTGGTATCCGAGGATTGCTGCTCGATGGGGAGCAGGTAGCCAAAGCGGACGCGGCGCCGGTCGCCGCCGTAGGTGTTCTCGGGCTTGGGCAGGTCGATGGGCCCCGTCTGGGACATGCTCACTTCGATCGTGCGACCCGACAGGTTCTCAAAGACGTGGCTGACCTCGAATCCGTAGGTGTCCACGCCTTTGAGCGTGAACGACCGGGTGATCTTGAGCAGGGGCGAGGCGTCGGCGTCATCGATGATGCACTCGAACGAGCCGGGCGCGATCTCACGCCAGACCGGCTGCGAGGCGATGTCGACTACCTGACCGTCGATTGTGACGGCCAGCGCGGCGAACGGGATCGCGATCGGTAACCCCTGGCGGTCCACGATCGACTGGAGGTCGATGTGGGTCTCGTTTTTGACGGACTGGTACGCGTCGGGGAGCGAGAGGTGGGTGATGCCCGCGCCGAGCCAGCTGAACTCGAGATGGGCCTTGTCGGTCGCGTCGTCGGAGCCGAGCGCCGTGGTCGCGGCTTGGCGGACGCTCTCTGCGGTTTCGCCGGTCTCGTCGTCGGTCTCCACGACGGTCTCGGTCGGGATCTCGACGGGGCGCGCCGCAGGGACCGGGGCGAGCGTCGCCTGGGCGGCCGGTTCGATGACCGGATCGATCGGCGGAGCGTCGCCCGCTGTGGCGCCGTCCTGCGCGAACGCGAGCGTTGGGCAGGCGAGCAGCACGCACGCGGCCAGGCGGGCGAGATAAGTCAGAGAAACGTTCCGCATGTGGATTCGTCCGTTCCGGGAAAGCCCGGCTTGGTCAACGCCCTTCGAAGAGGCGGTCACCCAAGAAGTTGTTCAGTTCGGGGATAGCGTGAATCTTGTCGGCCGTGCTCTTGATGTCGTACTCGACCCGCATGAACTCGACCTGCCCGGGCGACAGCACGGCGTACGACGCACGCGGGTCGTAGTCTCGGGGTTGCCCCACCGAGCCCACGTTCACCACCGCTTTTTCGTCCGCCAAGAACTTGTACACCCGCGTGTCGCCCAGCTCGCTTGGCGGATAGAAGTCCGGCTCGTCGGAGAACACGCCCGGCACGTGGGTGTGACCCACGAGCGCGACGCGCTCGACCCGCTCGAAGATCGCTTCGAGTTTGTCGGGCTGGTCGTTGGCGTCGTCGGGGAAGATGTACTCGTTGATCGGGCGGCGCGGCGAGGCGTGGACGGCCAGCACGGGCGTGTCGTCGCCGAGCAGCTTCTCGACCTTCCTGACCGGAAGGCGACCGAGATACTCGTAGCGCTCGGCCCGCTTGGCTTCATCGGGCTCGGCGTCGAAGACCGATCTGGTCCAGAACGCGCTCGCTTCGGCGGATGGATTGAAGTTGGTCGGTTCGTAGAGCACACCGAAGTCGTGGTTGCCCATCAGGGCCCACATGCAGTGCTCGCGGACCAAGTCGACGCACTCGAGCGGATCGGGCCCGTAGCCGACGATGTCGCCCAAGCACACGATCCGGTCGATTTTGCGTTCGGCGATATCGTCGAGGACAGCCCGGAGGGCCTCGGCGTTGCCGTGGATGTCGGAAACGACTGCGGTGCGCACGACGGATGTCTCGCTGGATAAAAGGTTTAGCGATTCCGCACCACACGGGCGGCCCGACGGGGCGGGATAGCAACTGTAGTGACCCCCCGCGGATCGGGCAATCCTGGGTGGAATCGCTGGGTCGCATACTCATTGGGCGTTTCCCGCGGCGCGTATCATGCCCTGACCCGATCCGGCCGATGGAATGACCGGAAGCCCCGCCAGCGAGCCAAACCGCCCGTCGGAGGGGACGAACAAGCCACGACCCAGCGCCGCGAGCCCGCCCACGGGCAGCGACCCGGCGCGAAGACACCAGGGATGGACGCATGGCCTCAGCCTCCGTCAGTTACCAGCGGACCCGCGAGATGACGATCGACGAGCTGTTGCTCGAAAATCGCATCGTGTTCATGATCGGCGAGATCAATCACGCCAGCGCTTCGCGCGTCATGATGCAGATGCTGTATCTCGAGAACCAGCGGCGCAACCAAGAGATCAGCCTGTACATCAACTCGCCAGGCGGCGCGGTTGACGACACGCTGGCGCTCTACGACACCATGCGCTTCCTGTCCTCGCCCATCGCGACGTTCTGCATCGGGCGTGCGTACTCGGGCGGGTCGGTCTTGCTGACCGCGGGCACCAAGGGACGCCGCTTCATCCTGCCCCACGCCAAGGTGATGATCCACCAGCCCTACGGCGGGATCACCGGGCAGGCAGAGGACATCCGCCTGCAGGCCGAGCAGATCATCAAGAGCAAGCAGATCCTCACCGACATCCTGGCCAAGCACACCGGGCAGTCGTCCGAGCAGATCCACACGGACGCGGAGCGCGACAAGTACTTCACGGCTCAGGAAGCCAAGGACTACGGGCTCGTCGACGAGGTCCTCAGCGAACCGCCGCAGAACATGCCGGGCTCCACGCCCTCCTGAACTGCACCAAGAGGGGCGCGCCCCGTTCGATGATGGATAGATACACGCTTGAACCCTCTGCACGGGCACGCCCGCCAGAGCCAGCCGAAGGGCACGGAAGACCCATGAACAACGCTCAGTACCCATTCAACAGCCGCGGCGCCCAGCATGGGCCGAGCGCGAACACGCTCGTCCCCATGGTCGTCGAGCAGTCCGCACGCGGCGAGCGGGCGTACGACATCTTCAGCCGCCTGCTCAAGGACCGCATCATCTTCGTCACCGGCGGCGTGATGGACGAGATGGCCAACCTGGTTGTCGCCCAGCTCCTGTTCCTCGCCAACGAGGAAGCGACCGCTGACATCCACATGTACGTCAACTCGCCGGGCGGCAGCGTCACGGCGGGCCTGGGCATCGTGGACACGATGAACTTCATCCGCCCGGATGTGAGCACGTACATCATCGGGCAGGCCGCGAGTATGGGCTCGGTGATCGCTTCGTCGGGCGCGAAGGGCAAGCGCTACGCGCTGCGGAACGCCCGCAACCTGATGCACCAGCCGCTGCTCTCGGGCGTCATGGAAGGCCAGGCAACGGACCTCGAGATCGAGGCAAAGGAGATGCTCCGCCTGCGCGACCGCCTGTACAGCATCTATTCCGAGGCGACCGGACAGGAAACCGAGAGGATCCACTCCGACTGCGACCGCAACCTGTGGCTCGATGACAAGGAAATGGTCGAGTACGGGCTGATCGACCGCGTGCTGGAGTCGATGCCCAAGACCGACGACTGATCGGCTCTCCCCGAATTATCCCGTCAAACCGACCAACCCCCCGGCATCCGTCGCGGGGTTGTTTTCTGTTAGGATGATGCCGTTCCTTGCATCACACCATCCGCGTACAAGGGGATCCGACATGATGACCGAACTGACCTCGCTCTGGCTGCCGATCCTGCTGGCGGCGCTCGCCTGCCACCTCGCCAGCTTTGTCCTGTGGGCCGCGACCAAATGGCACAAACCCGACGTCAACCCGGTCCCGGACCAGGACGCCGCCGACGCCGCGATCAACGGGCTGAATCTCAAGCCCGGGTTCTACATGCTGCCGTGCACCCATGACAATGCAGAATGGAAGTCCGAGGCGTTCTTGGACCGCTACAAGCGTGGGCCATGGGCCACGCTCAACGTGTTCCCGGCACGCCCGAATATGGGCAAGAACCTGGGTCTCACGCTGCTGATGTTCTTCGTGGTTTCGTTCCTGATCGCCTACCTGGGTTCCAGCGTCATGGCGCCGGGGACCGAGTACATGAAGGTGTTCCAGGTCACCGGCACGGCTGCGATCCTCGCCTACACCTTCGGGGGGATGGCCAACGGGATCTGGTTCGGCAAGCAGACCGCGTGGGTCCTCCGCGACATCATCGACGCGTTGATCTACGCCGGCATCACCGCCGGCATGTTCGCGTGGCTGTGGCCGGGCGCCGCCCTGGTAATCCCGGCGGTCCCGGGCTGAGACGCGCCCGACGCAGCCGGCCAATGATCCGGGCATGCAACGACCCGGACTGATTATCTTCGATTGCGACGGCGTGCTCGTGGACACCGAGCCGGTGGTCCAGCGGGTTCTGGCCGACTGGCTCACCAAGCACGGCTGGCCCATGACGGCCGAGGAGTGCGCCCGCAGCATCAAGGGGTCGCACATCGCCCAGATCCAGGAACGCCTGGAAGCACGAACCGGCGGCTCGCACCCGGATTTCATCGCCGGCTATCGGCGCGCGATGTTCGAGGCGTTCGGATCGGGCGTCGACGAGATCCCCGGCGCCGACGCGGTGCTGGGGTTGCTGGCTGACGCGGGCATGGCGTACTGCGTGGCATCGAACGGGCCGCACGCGAAGATGGACGTTTCGATGCGCTCAGCAGGCCTGCTGCGCCACTTCGGGGGCACGCTCGATCCGGCGCAAGTCTTCTCGGCCGACGACGTGGGCGAGCCCAAGCCCTCTCCCAAACTGTTCCTCCACGCGGCCCAGCGGATGGGCGTGGCCCCGGGCGACTGCCTGGTGGTCGACGACTCGCCGCAGGGCGTCGAAGCCGCCATCGCGGCCGGCATGGTCATCATCGGGTACGAGGACATGACACCGGGCGCGAAACTCCGCGCCGCGGGCGCGGCGATCGTCATTGAGCGCCTCGACGAGCTGCCCGCGTTGATCGGGCTGGGCTCATCCAAGCCCGTGTGACGCGCGCTCAGAACACCAGCAGCCCGAGCGTCATCCACGCGCCGCCCGCCAGCATGATCAGCGCGGTGTAGCCAACTATGTCGCGGGCCCGCACGCCCGTGATCGCCAGCAAGGGCAGGGCCCAGAAGGGCTGGAGCATGTTGGTGAGCTGATCGCCGTACGCGACGGCCATGACCATCTTCTCGGGCCCGACGCCCAGCGACTGGCCCGCCTGGAGCGCCACCGGGCCCTGGATCGCCCACTGCCCGCCGCCCGAGGGCACGAACAGGTTGACGACGCCCGCGCTCAGGAAGGTGAAGACCGGCAGCGTCCCCTGCGTCGCGTTGGACGACATCCAATCCGAGAACATCGCGATCAACCCCGAGGTGGCGAGCATGCCCATGATGCCCGCGTAGAGCGGGAACTGGAGGATCACGCCCGCGCAGCCGCGCGCGCCCCGCTCGGCGGACTTGGCGTACGACCGCATCGAGCCGTGCGCCACCAAACCCAGCGCCAGCATGGTCATGTTGATCTCGTTGGGCCCGACGGAGAGCAGGCGGTCACCCAGCGGCTCGTTGCCGTCGAGCGCGAAGCGCAGCATCGCCCAGATCAGCAGGGCGGCCAGCATCCATGGCACCATCGGCGTGCGCTCGAGGAAATCGGGCACCGTCCGGATCGGCAGGCGCGGCTCTTCGAATAGATCTTCCTCGGCCGGCATGGGCATCAGTGTTTCATCGCCCGGGCCGCTCGCTTTGGGCGAGAGCAGCATCAAGAGCGCCGGGATCAGCAGCAGCAGGCCGCCCGACACAAAAAGGTTCATGGGCGAGAACACCGTGCGGCTGAGCAGGATCGCTGGCGAATCGCCCAGCGCCGCGATCGTCTCGGCGGGCAGCACGCTCGACGCCTCGGCCACGCTGGTCATCTTGATCGGCGCCGTGCCCGACAGGCCGCCGTGCCAAACGAGCATGCCCGCGTATCCCGCGGCCGCCAGCACCGGCGCGTGCGTGCGCACGCCGCGGGCGTCCATCGCGCGGGCGACATCGCGTGCCAGCAGCGCCCCGACGATGAGCCCAAGCCCCCAGTTGATCAGCCCGAAGAGCATGGCGACCAGCGCCACCATCGCCGCGGCAGCCGCGGGTGTTTTGGGCAGACGCGTCAGCCCGGTTATCAACGCCGCGACGGGCCTGGACTCGGCCAATGCGTGACCGGTCACCAGGATCAGGCACATCTGCATGCCGAAGCCCAGGAACCGCCACATACCGGTGTCGGTGTCGCGCCACGCGTCGATGACGGCCGAGACCTTCGACTCGCCCTCGGGCAAGCCCGCGAACCCGAACCACCACGCCAGCACCCCGGTCAGCACCGTCAGCAATACCGCGAGCACGAACGGGTCCGGCGCGGTCTTGCTGAACAGACGGGAAAGTCCCTGCCCCAGTTTGGCGATCATGGCGGCGGTTCCTCCATCGAGCCCGGGTAGCCCCTCCCGGTGTGGATCAGGGCGTGAGCGCTCTCGCCAGAGTCTACAGTCCCCCCGCTTGTCGAGCGCCCCCACTCCAATCCCGACCGAGAGCGATGCCCTCTCCCACGCCGAGCAGGCCGCCCGCACCCGGCGCGGGTACACGTTCGGGCTCACCGCCTTCGGCTGGTGGGCGGTGGTCGTGCCCGTGTTCTTCCGGGTGCTGACCAATGAGGATATCGGCAACGCCGACCCGTTCGAGATCCTCGCCCAGCGCATCGTGTTCGGTCTGCCCGTGCTCTTCGCGATGCTGGCCCTGAGCAAGCAGTTCGGCCCATTCCTCAACGCGATCCGCACCTGGTCATCGCTGCGGGTGCTCATCCCCAGCACGGGGCTGATCGCGCTGAACTGGTACTTCTTTATCTGGGCGGTCTCCAAGGACCAGCTCAGCCACGCGAGCCTTGGGTACTACATCAGCCCGCTGGTCTCGGTCGCGCTCGGGTTCGTGTTCCTGGGCGAGCGCTTGCGCCGGGCCCAGTGGGTCGCGGTGGCGCTGGCGATCGCGGCGGTCTGTGTGCTGGCCTGGGCCGAGGGCAGCATCCCGTTCGTGTCGATCATCCTGCCTATCAGCTTCGGGCTCTACGGCTTGCTCCGCAAGCAGGCCAACGTCGGGCCGTCGGTCGGGCTGACCTTCGAGATGCTGCTGCTGCTCCCCCTGTCGGCCGGGCTGCTGATCTGGCTCGAGCACACCAATCGCGGCGTGTTCCTAGTCGGGCCAAACTGGATCTCGGCCCTGATGCTCCTCGGCGGCGTGGTGACGATCGTCCCCATGGTCTCTTTCACCGCCGCCGCCCGCCTGCTGCCCCTGAGCACCGTCGGGTTGCTGCAGTACTCTGCGCCGACCGTCCAGCTCGTGCTGACCGCCGTCTTCTTCGGTGAGTCGTTCCCGCCCGAGAAATGGGCCGCATTCGGGCTGATCTGGATCGCGATTGTCATCTTCACCGTTGATGCGATCCGGCGCGGGAACCAGGCCCGGCGGGATCGCAACGGGTCCGACCCGGACCGTGCCCGCCAGGACGCCGAACCGGCGGGCGACCGAGCGACAGAGATGCTCGAATAGGCGATCGCTTAGCCCGGGTCGTGGATGTCGTAGACCCGCAGCGCCTGGATCTCGGGCTTCCACTTGGCGACGAACGCGACGTGATCCGGATGGACGACGTACGCCGCGTAGTCATCGGGCGAGTCAAACCCGATCACCATGCCCACGTCGTAGTCGCTCTTCACGCTGGCCCGCCCCGTGTCGATGTGCGGGCCGGCCGAGTACGACACCACGCCGGGTATCCCCGCGAGCATCCTGTCCGCGTCGCCCAGCATGGCCTGACCCCGGGACGGATCGTCCAGCTCGACGAAGACCACGTGCGAGATCTGGGCCACCGAGCGGGGCGTTGCGGCGCAGCCGCCTAATCCCAGCGAAGCACCCAGAATCACAATCACGCCCATCCCGACAGAACGCCAGGCACACAGCCCCGGACCCGCTGACAATCTTTGTTTCATCGCCTCAGTCTACCGATTTCCTGTCAACCGCCAGCCGAAGCGTGCGGACCCATAGTTATGAACACCACCCTCTCGCACAGCGATCCTGACCCCGCCCCATCCTCCGAGACCCGCCTGCGCCGGCTCGAACGCACCAACGCCCGCTGGCGGACGCTGGCCATCGCGGGAATCACCGGCGGCGCTGGCCTGCTGATCGGCGGCATGGCGTCCGCCTCGGCCCAGACGGCACCGCTCGGTCCCAAGGACTACACCTACATCGCGACCGACGACACGATCTACCGGATGGACCCCCAGGGACGCTTCGAGTACATCAAGTTCGACAACGGGCGGCGCTCGGCGAACGGCTTCTTCGGCTGGGGCCCGGTGCAGATCGACCCGTCGTACAAGAACCCGCCCCGCCCCCAGCCGTAACCCAAGGATCACAACTCGTCGATCACTCTCACGCCAACCGCTGCCGCGATCGCGGGGCTCTGCGTGGTCTCGATCACAATCCCGCCCATCGCGCCCGGGTCGATCGCGATGCCCGATATCTCGCAGCCGCGCAGATCCAGGAGCCCGATCTTCGCGCCGGTCAATCTCAGGTTCCGGAGGTCGCAACCTCTGAAACGCATGCTGGTGATCCGAGCGCCGCTTAGGTCTAGGTCGGTGACCCGGCAGTTCTCGAATACGACGCGCGTGATCGCGGACTCGCTCAGCAGGCACTCCGGGGCTTTGCAGTCCCTGAATACAACATCGCGCAGGTCCGCGCCCCGCGCGTCGAGCCCGGTGAGTTTGCAGCCATCGAACATCACGCGAACCAGGCGGGCATCGGTCCACGTGCCCGACGACACGTCGGCCCGGTCCAGCACGCAATCGGTCAGCCCGAGCCCCGGCAGGGTCGTTCGGGCGAGCGCCTTGCCCACGACGCGGACGCCGTGGAACGCCACCTTTCGCGCGTTCGGGGCGATGGTTGTATCATCGCCGATCGTTACGTTTTCTAGGAACGAACCGTCGCCGATCGAGCGGGCCTGATCGGTCCCGGCCTGCTCGCAGGCATCGGGCGGCTCTGGTGTGAACCCGAGATTCACGCGGTTTCGAGAGTCGCGTGCGGCAGCGGGAACCGCTGGCACAGCTCGCGGATCTCGCCCTTGACCTTGGCGGACTCGGCCTCGAGCTGCGTCTCGCCTGCGAGCCCGGCGCTGAGCACGCGGTCGATCCACGACGCGATCCGGGCCATCTCTGGCTCCTTGAAGCCGCGGGTGGTCGTCGCGGGCGTGCCCAGGCGGACGCCGCTGGTAACCATCGGCGGGCGAGGGTCGTCGGGGATGCCGTTCTTGTTGGTGATGATGCCGGCGCCCTCGAGCCACTTCTCCGCGTCCTTGCCGGTCAGATCCTGGCTCTTGGTGGTCAGGTCGACGAGCATGAGGTGGTTGTCGGTGCCGCCCGAGGTGATGCGGTAGCCGTGCTCCTGCATGGCGGATGCCAGCGCCCGGGCGTTGGCAACGACCTGCAGCTGATAGTCCTTGAAGTCGGGCTTGAGCGCCTCGCCGAACGCCACGGCCTTCGCACTGATGATGTGCATCAGCGGCCCGCCCTGGGTGCCCGGGAAAACGTTGCGGTTGATGAGCTTGTTGATGTCCATGTCGTTGGTCATCGCCAGCCCGCCGCGCGGGCCGCGGAGTGACTTGTGCGTGGTCGTGGTCACCACATGGGCGTGCGGGAACGGCGAGGGATGGATCCCGGCCGCGACGAGCCCCGCGATGTGCGCGATGTCGGCCATCAGGTACGCGCCGACCTCGTCGGCGATCTCCCGGAACTTGGCGAAGTCGATTACACGTGGGTACGCCGAGTAGCCGCACAGGATCACCTTGGGCTTGTGCTGGTGGGCCGCCTTGCGCACCGATTCGTAGTCGATCTGCTCGTGTTCGGGGTGGTCCTGCTCGTAGTGCAGGGCGTAGTGGACCGGGTTGTAAAAGATGCCCGAGAAGTTCAGCGCCATGCCGTGCGACAGGTGCCCGCCGTCCTTGAGGACCAGCGACAGGAACGTGTCGCCCGGTTCCATCAGCGCCATGAACACGGCCGTATTCGCCTGCGCCCCCGAGTGGGGCTGCACATTGGCAAACTTGCACCCGAACAGCTGCTTGGCGCGGTCGCGGGCGAGCTGCTCGACGCGGTCGTGGTGCTCGCACCCTCCGTAGTAGCGCCGCCCGGGGTATCCCTCGGCGTACTTGTTGGTCATGCACGTGCCGCCGGTCAGCATGACCGCCGGCGAGGCGTGGTTCTCGCTGGCGATCAGCTCGATCGTGTGCTCTTGGCGATCGCCCTCGTCGGCGATGATCGCGGCCACCTCGGGGTCGGTCCGGGCGATGTGGTCGAGAACGACCTGATCGAGGGTGGTGCGGTCGACGGTTCCGTGCTGGGTGTGGGCCATGCGGCATGATAGAACCGCTCGCGGCGACGCCCCACAGTGCTACGGGCTCCCTGCCGTCGCGTTGAGCAGCACGTAGAGCACCACGGAGCCGCAGCTGCCGAGCAGCAGCAACACCACGCCGACCGCCGAGAGCCAGAGCAGAAAGTAGCCCCAGCCCCGGTTCTCCGCCCCGACGCTGGTCGCCGCGAGCCCGGTGGTCCGCTCGCCGCATTCCGAGCACATGATCTCGGTATCGCCCCGGACCGGCTCGGGCATCGCCCGGACGTTCTCGGTGAGGTCGTACCGGCAACTCGGGCAGCGGAAGGCGCTGATCCCCAAGACCGACCGCCTCGGTCCCCCACCCGATCGCCCGCCCGGCGTGGTCATGACAGGGCCTGCACGACCATCGCGATCGGGAAGAACACCACCGGAATGCCCAGGAAGGCCGCGATCATGCCGAGCACGAACAGTGACCAAGACTCGATCTTCCGCACCCCCACCACACGACAGACCAGAGCATCGTGAACAAGAAACAGATCAGTATCGATACGCCTATGTATGGACTCCAGAGGTATTGCGATCCATAGTCCAGAACGCGGAGTGTTTCGAAGCAGATCGCCACCACGCCGCACTGGATCGCGAACGCACGCCACACATGGGCGAAACGCAGCTTGGCGAGCCTGCGCGTCGTGGGCAGGGCCACTAGTAGGATTACCCACATCGCGCCGAAGCCGATCGGTGTCGAGTACATCATCAGCGCCTCGGGTTGCGCGTCATATACAATTATCCAACCGTACTGAACCATCGCCGCCGGCCATATCAGCGCGTTGACGCAGACCGCTTCCCCGTGATCTTTCAGCACTCGCGGTGCCAAACGGATGATGCCCGAGAGGGATCCGCCACCGCCGCCGTTCTCCCCCGCGATGATCAAGGCGATGATCATCGAGGCGACCGTGTGCGCCGCCGCGAAGACCAGCCCGATCCACCCTGTCAGCATCCACCCGCGCACCCGCCGATCGACGCCCATCCGCTGCCAGAACGTCCGAGGCGCAGCGATCAACACCAGCGTCCGCACCGATCGCCACACGAACGACACCGGCCCACGCGCATGCTCGACATACCAACGCAGGTCCTGCCGGCTGGGCACAAACAGATCCGCCCACAGGAAACCGTGCCCGCACTCCGGGCACGTCCCCGAAACCGGGCAGGCCGTCTCCCACGTCGTGACAACACCCGACTGGTCATAGCCGCAACGCGGGCAAATCGGTCGTTCTGAGTCGGTGCCGGGCATCGAACCAGCCTACCGCACTCGGGTGGTCAGGTTTCGTCCGGCATCGGGGACGCGTCCACGCCACGCGGACGGGTCGGACGCCGATACGCCGCCCGCGGCACCGCCGATCATGCATCGGGGCAGCGTCTCAATACACGAAGATGAACCAAATGGAATCGTCAATGTAAACAGCGACGAACCCGCCGAGCAACGCCGCGAACGTACCGAGTATCAGCAGCGGCCAAGACCGGATCCCCCAGCCCGATCGCAAGGCCGACGCCCACCAGCAGATGCTCCAAAGCCCGACCGCGACGGACGTCCACATAATGATGGCATGCATCACCGTACCGAACGAGGATATATGCGCGAACAGCCCGGCCCGGATCAAACCGAACAGTACGGGGATCGGGGCTAACTGCAGCACGGCAGCCCGGACGACGTGCCCCCGGCGCAGTTTCGCGATTCGCCGTGTCGCTGGCAAAACCATCAGCACCACACACCAGGTCAAGCCGAACCCGAGCAGGGCTCGGAGGTACTCAAGCGCACTGCCCCAGTTTGCGAACGCACCAAATGACCACCCCGTCCAGTCCTGGCTGGTCACAACAAACGGCCACCCCAAGCCGTTGACTGCGTACGCCAGCAGTTCGCTTGGTGTCGAATCCCTGAAGACCTCAGGAAGATCTGAGATGTCCAAGGGCCAAAAACCTCGGAAGAGCAAAACGATAGCGATCGTAACGAAGGGCCATGCGAGCACATGCGCGCCCAGCGCGAGCATCACGAGCCAGGCCAGAAGCCGGCGTGGGCGCACGGCCATATCGACGCCGATCCGATTCCAATAGACCCAGGGAAGCAGCATCCGGGCGACCATGCCCGGCGTCCGTTTGAGTCGCCCAAACGTCCCCGCGGCGGCTTCGACCGACCACGGGAGATCCTGCCGGCTCGGATTGAACAGATCCGCCCACGCAAACCCATGCCCGCACTCCGGGCACACCCCCTCAACAGGGCAGGCGGTCTCCCACGTCGCGACAACGCCCGACTGGTCGTACCCGCACCGCGGGCACATCGGATGGAGTTGTTCGGTGACCGCCATCGACCCAGCCTACCGCACCGAGGCGATCAGACGTCGCCCGGTTCCCGGATCGGCACGATCAACCCCGGGCACTCGCCCAGCGTCGGCACCGCGTCCAGATCGATCGGCAGGTACACGCCCCGATCGTGGTCGCTGTTGAGCACCAACGCGTTGGGGCGGATCAACTCATACCCCTCCGGGGCGTGCTCGTGACCGAGGATGAACAGGTTCACCCCCCACCGCTCGGTCAGGTCCTCGAGTTGCTCGTGGTCGTAGCCGCGCCCCCAGATCATCGCGTACGCCGAGCCTCCGCCGTAGTCGTAGTCGTTGGGTCGCAGCGGGCGTGACAGGATCGACGGATCGAACCGCCCCATCATCGCCGGCCCGGGCAGCGAGTGGGCGCACAGCACATCTCCGGAAGGCGACTCGCACCGCAGCGCCAGCGGCATCGATCGCACGAAAATCCGGATCGCGTCGCGGACCCTCTCGGCACCGCGTCCGAACGCCTCGTCCAGACCTCGGTCGAACGCTTGGACCAGGCGCACGCCGTTCTTGCGGATGTCTGACCCGGTCGCCTGCGCCAGCTCGTGGTTGGCCAGGAGCAGGTGGACGTACTCGGGATGTTCTGCTTTGAGCGCCGCGACCCGGACCAACGCCCGGTACGAACGGTCCGCCTCGCCCGCCTTGACCCCAGGGGGGTGGATCAACTCGTGCAGCGTCAGGTGGGCCTTTGGGCCATCCGAGCCGTCCAGACCGGCGGCCGCGATGACCGCGTCGAGGTTCGCGGGGTTGTCGTGGATGTCCCCGGTCGCGATCAGGCGCCCGGGGCTGCGCACCCGATCGATGGATCCGACCCGGCACGGCGCGCACAGATTCGCTTCGGCGCCCGCTTGCAGGGCGTCGACGGCTTGCGCGGCGCTCGGTTCACCGGCGACTCGCATACGGGGCTCAGTTGTCTTCACCGGCGGACGCACCCTCGGCCGCGGCCGCCCGCACGATCCCGAGGATCATGTCCAGGCGGTGCGCGATCTCGTGCATCGACTCGGGTCGGTCCTCGGGACGGATCCGCACGCACTCGGCGATCAGCGTCTCCAAACGCTCGGGGACCCCGGGGTTGATCTCGCGGACGGGCGTGGGCGCCTCGATTTTGCTCTCATCGATCGAGCTGGTCAGGGAGTCGTTTTTGAGCCCCATCGCTGTCGGGATGTTCTTGCCCGTCAGCACCCAGTACATGGTCGCGCCGAAGTTGTACACGTCGGTGGCCGCGGTGATCGCGCCCCTACGCACCTGCTCGGGCGCGATGTAGTCCGGCGTGCCCTGGATCCGCTCCTTGATCGTGCCAGATCGGCACGACTGGCCCAGGTCGATGACCTTGGCGATCAGCCCGCCGTCGAGGTTGGGGCAGACGATCACGTTGTGGGGCTTCATGTCCGCGTGGACATAGCCGGCCTCGTGCATCTGAGCCAATCCCTGAGCCGTCTGGAGGAACACATCGACGATCTGATCCATGGTGTCGGGGAGGTGCTCGTGAAGCGAGACGCCGTCCACGTACTCCATCACCAGGTACAGCTCGCGTGTGTTGAGCAGCGAGCCCTTTTTGATCAGCTTGGGGATCGCCCGGATCGAGGGGTGCCCGATCGACGAGGCGATCTTCTGCTCCATCTCGGCCTGGTCGAGGAATCGCTGTTCCTTGGGCCCGCGCTTCTGCACGTGCTTGAGCGCCCAGATCTGCTTGTTCTTGGGCTCTTGGACCAGGTAGATGACCGACGCGGCGCCACGCCCCACCTCGGAGAGGACGCGGTATCCCTCCACCGTGTCGCCCTTCTTGTGCGCGGGCTGGATATCTGGCAGTTCGTCCGTCATAGCGGTCATCGGCAGCGGTCCCACGTCCCGGGTCGGTCGCCCGGGGCGAACGCCCCGGCAGTCCTTCATTCGGACCGATCGGTACCCGGTTGCAGGCAAAGCCCCTGCCCTCTCCAACATCACGACAGCCAAACCATATCACCAATCCGACGCGCTGCCGATCGCGGCGAACAAGCCCGAGAGCATCCTTTTGGGAGGGGCACTGTCCGGGGTGGCAAGATTAGCGCATCGAGGCGATCAGATCCTCAAACGCCTGGCGGGGAAAGTAAGTCCCCGGGCTCGAGGTCTCAGCCAGCTCGCTGTGGAGCCTGATCTGGGCGGTCGGGATGTCCAGGCGATCCGCCAGGGCGGCCACCAGCTGGGCACCCCGGTGGAGCTGCTCGTCGCCGAAGGGGCGACGATCGCCGTCACCGACCAGGCAGACCTCGACGATGCCCTTGGCGCTGTCCAGGCCCGAAAGCTCGGCCCCGTCACGCTGTTCCATCCAGCGGTAACCCACGTGGATCTGCCCCTCGGACATGCCCGTGCCGTTGCCGACCAGGAAATGGAAGCCCATGCCGTCGTATCCGACCGAGCGGTGCTCGGCTTCGACCGACGCGGGCGAACCCACGGGCGAACCCGAATGGACGACCACGATCGAGGACCAGCGACCAGATTCGATGGGTTCTGTGGTCCCGAAGACCGCATCCACGCCCCGTGCGCCGCCCGTCGCCATCAGGGGCGACAGGGAAACCCCGCCAGAGCGGGCCGGTGCGCCGGGGTCCAGCATCGACAGGAGCCCGATTCCAGCCGTCATCGACGCGGCCAACGCGACCCAGACCGTCCGCGTGCGGGCACGCGAGCCGGGGAGCGGGTTCCGCCCGCTGCGGGATCGGCTGGATGTCATTCGACTGCTCGGCATGGGCTGGCCCTTGCGGTGCGCGGAAACGCGCCTTCAGATTATCTCAACGATCGGGGCTTGACGGGCTTTATCTTGCATATTCGGCGCGAAGTCAGGGTATCTCCGGATCCGATTGCGCCGATCACGCCGAATTGCCCGCGCACAGACCGAACAAACCGCATCCATCCGTCATCATGGGACCCGCCCAGCCCGCACCACCGGCGCGGGTACCGACTGGCTCCTTGGGCTATTCGCCCTCGGTCAGCAGGCGACCACGCAGATTGGGCGTGCGTCGCCCGAACGCGTCGGTGACGTAAGGCTCGGCCCGCTCGGAACGCGATCGCTCATATCGGTCGTAGGGCGAGCGCACATCGTCGGGGCGCAGGGCGGTCTTCTGGCACCCGCCCAGCCCCAGCAGGGTGCCGCCAGCGACCCCGCACAGGATGATGCCCAGGACTACCCCGCCAGAGCCCCCGCGGACCCGCAAACCCCGTATTGACTCGGCTCGTGCCAACGCCGTCTCCTTCGCCCGCCGATCGTCTTCGGACCGGGGACCCCATCCTAGCGGGAATGCCGGGCGGGCATGGTCAGTTCGGGGGGCAGATCAGGTGCCCTGAGCGAGGGCCCGGACCGGGCTGTTTGTATCTGTCCGAAAGTAACAGTATTCAAAACAACAGCGAACCGCCGGAAACCGACGGCTCGCTGTTCTGGAGAGAGGAGAGATGAACCTGTCTTGCCCGTCCCGTTGCCATACGGTCCCGGACACATGACATACGCACCATCCCCGCTGCTTGTTCGCCCGAGTTCAACGACAGGCTAAAAAACGCCCCAATACAGGGCGTATCGCGTCAAAAACCGTGCTCGAGACGCCCCGCCGGATCAAGCTTGGCCCGCCCGGAGGTGAGGGACAGGCGGACCACGTGGGCCGCGACGATCGCGGCCGCGTTTGATACATTCAACGATCGCTCGCCCGAAACCATAGGAATCGACACGCAGCGGTCCGGGTGGGCGTCGAGCAGAGCCGCCGGCAACCCGGCGCTCTCACGCCCGAAGACCAGGTGGTCGCCGTGGGCGACCTCGGTGTCGTAGAGCGATCGACCCGCGCGGGCGGAGAACAGCCAGAAGCCCGGGGCGGCCGACATCGCCCGCTGGTATGCGGTGAGGTCGGCGTGCTCGGTCAGGCTGACCCGCGGCCAGTAGTCCAGCCCGGCCCGTCGGCACGCCTTCTCGTCGATGTCGAAGCCCAGCGGGTGCACCAGGTGCAGCCCGAGTCCGAAGCCCACGCACGTCCGCGCGATCGACCCCGTGTTGTTGGGGATCTCCGGCTCGACCAGCACGATCTCCGCGAGCGGACATTGGACCGGTCGATCGGGCGATCGGTCAGCGTTCTGGATTGGCGCACCGGTGTCGCTCATCCCGGATCATTGGTCCGCGAGGCCATAGGTCGGGGAGTGTGAACCACTTTTCACGATCGTGATCAGCCGTCGCTGTTGCGGCTGATGCCCGGATCCACAGCGAGCACCTGATTGACGGCGCGCTGGAAGTTCGTGTCCAGTGGGTTGCCCTGCCAGCGGATAACGCCGTCGGACGAGAGCACCACCACGTGGGGGATGGCGCTGATGCGCATCGACTTGTAGATCCGCTGGCGAGAATCGAAGAGGTGCCCGTATGAGTGGCGGCTCTTGGAAACATAGCTGCGAACCGTTTCGATGCTCTCGCTCTGCCCGCCGACACCGAGCACGGCGAGGTCGTCCTTGTTGCTCTTCTGGAGGCTGTCGAGCGCTGGCATCGCACGCTTGCAGGGGCCGCACCAGACGGCCCAGAAGTCCAGCACGATGACCTTGCCCGAGAGGTCCTGCTTTTCGGTGATCCACTGCTCGCCGCCCAGACGGACGGGGAGCGTGCGACCTTGGAAGTTTGTCGCGTGCAGTCGTCCGCCGTTGTGGACGGGCCAGTCCGCGCTGGCGTACTCGGCTGGTTCGGCGGTGGGCGAGCCTGTTGTGGTGCTGGTCCGCTCGGAGGCGGGCCCGTCTTCTTCCATCGCGATGCGCCGGATCTGGGCTTCCTTGGCCGCGTTCTTGGCGGCCAGCTCGGGCGTCTCGCGGAGCAGCGCCATGATCCCGGCGTCAACCGAGCGGCTGTGGATGTCGGCGTAGCGCAGCAGCCCCGCGCGGTCGATCAGGAACACGTCGGGGTCGTCATCGACACCCAGCAGCTCGGCGAGCGAGCCGTCGTCCTTGACCACGGGGATGCGGATGCGGTTCTTCTCGGCCAGCGCGGTCACTTTGTCCCAGCCCTGCGCGGGATGGACCGCGAAGACGGTCAGCCCCTTGTCGCCCCGCTGGCGGAGCAGGCGGGTCATGGAGTTGAGCATGGTCATCGAGGCGCCGTTGCCGCTGTCGATGAACGTGATGGCGACGACGCCGCCTTCGGACAGTGATTCGCTCGACACGGGCCCGTTGACCCATTCGGTCAGCCCGTCCAACGCGGTCAGCATCTCGGCGGGGATCGGGGCGGACTCGAGGGCCGACATCTTCTCGCGGTGCGGGCCGTCGCCTTCGCGGGAGATCTTGGGCGCGACCGCCAGCATGGGCAGGCAGGCGAGCGTCAGACCTGTCAGAGCAAGGAGACGGCGAGCGGAGGGTCGGCTGGTGCGCATATCGGTGTTCCTTACAAGTCGTGTGAAGGGCGAGTCCGTTGTGATTATGACCGAAACCGGGGTGCTTGGAAAGCCTGCACCCATCAGCGTACGCAAAAAAACGGCCGCCCGTTCACTGGAGCGGAACGGGCGGCTGAATTGGGGACATAACTATTCAGGTGGATCCGGAGCAGCAAATCCGGCCGCATAGCCCTGGTATTGCATCGGCCCGCGTCGGTCGCCCCGATCGGAGCTGCAGGCGATCAGCCGGCGAACTTGGCCTGGATCATCGGGTCATTCTTGACCACCTGGTCCACGGCTTTTTTGAACGCGGGATCGTGCGGGTTGCCCTGCCAGCGCACCACGCCGTCGGTCGAGAGCACGAGCACGTGCGGGATCGCCCGGATCTTCAGCGAGTGGTAAATCGACTGCTTGGCGTCGTAGAGGTGGCTGTAGTTCAGATCGGGTTTCTTGCCGATGTAGGTCTCGACGCTTGACTGCGTTTCGCCCTGACCCGAGATTGCGAGGACCTGGAGCTTGCCGTCGTGGGCTTTCTGCAGCGCGTGGAACTTGGGCTCGGCCGCCCGGCACGGGCCGCACCATACCGCCCAGAAGTCGAGGACCAGCACCCTGGCGTTCAGGTCAACTTCTTTGGTCAGCCAGGTCTCGGTGCCGAGCTTGACCGCGAGCGGATCGCCCTGGACGTTGGTGCCATTGATGATCCCGCGGTTGTACGCGGGCCAGTCGGCGCTGGCGTACGCGGCGGCGTCGATCTCGATGATCTCGGCGGGTTCGGCGGCGGTAGTGCTGGTCTCGGTCGGCTGCATCGCGTGCCCGGAGAGAGACATCGTCGAGAGCATCGCGAGCAGGGCGGACAGGATGGCGGACATAACGATCTCCTTCGAGCTGGATCGGGCGTGCCGGTGCTGACCAACACGGACCGGATTGGTTCGCATGATCGCCCTCTGTGGCCGGACCTGATCGGGATCAGTTGGCCGGGCGGACGATTCTGTGGAGTGCAACCGCGGCCGCGACCGCAATATTCAGCGAATCGACGCCGCCCGCCTGCGGAATCGTCACAGAACGACCGATCAACGCCCGCACCGGGCCCGTCAGGCCGGGCCCCTCGGCACCGAACACCAGGGCGGGTCTCTCGGGCACGCCGACTCCGTCGATCGGCTCGGCGCCGTCCCGCGGGTCCATCGCCAGCAGTTCGAAGCCCAGGCTTCGGACCTTGTCCAGCCCGGTGGGCCAGTCTCCGACGGTCGCGAAGGGCAGGCGGAGGGCGTGCCCCATCGAGACGCGGAGCGATTTGCGGTAAAGCGGGTCGCAGCAGCCCGGGCTCAGTAGGACCCCGACGCCGGCACCGGCGAGGACAGCCGCGGACCGGAAGACCGATCCGATGTTGTCGTGGTTCGAGAGCCCTTCGAGGACGACCAGCGCCCGGCTGGCGCGGGCGACCTCGAGGTAGTCGCGGGGCACGCCCCGGCGCCCACAGGCGAGCAGACCCCGGTGCACATCGAAGCCGACGATCGATTCGAGCACGGCCCGCGCAGCGATATAGATCGGCACGCCGTCCGGTATCTTCCCGAGCAACCCGGCGAGCGACTCGCTCCGATGCTCTGAGACCAGCACGGACTCGATCGCGTAATCCGACGCGATCAGGTGCTCGACAACCAGCGAGCCCTCTGCCATGAACCGCCCGTCGGCCATCCCGGTGCCCGACGCGGACCCGTCGGCGTCCGCGTTATGGCTGGCCCGCAGCCAGGCGTCTTTCTGATCGCGATAGGCTGCGACCCGGGGGTCTTGCGGGTCATGGATGGGGGTAAATCGGCCGATCATCGGGGGGAGGCTACCCTCGTCACGACGCACCCGCTGCCCCATCCGATCGGATCGAACGCTCCATGGACGCGATGACCACATTCCAGGCTCTGATCCTCGGGCTCGTCGAGGGGATCACGGAATACCTGCCGATCTCGTCGACGGGGCACCTGATCATCGCGTCGGCGTTGATGGGGCTTTACGAGACCGAGCAGCAGAAACAAGCCGTCGACACGTTCAACATCGTGATCCAGGGCGGCGCGATCCTCGCGGTGCTCGGGCTGTATTTCCCCCGGGTCGTGAGCATGTGCAAGGGGCTGATCGGCAAGGACGCCGCCGGGCTCGCGCTGGCGATGCGGATCATCCTCGCGTTCATCCCCGCGGCGGTGCTCGGCGTGCTCTTCAACGACCTGATCGAGCACTACCTGTTCAACACGCCCAGCGTGCTGACCGCGTTGGCCCTGGGCGGGGTGTTCATGATCGTGCTCGACCACAAACGCCTCAAAAAACATCGCAGCGGTGACGGCAACGCGGGCACCGGCGAGCTGGGCCCTGACCTGCACGAGATCACGATGATGCAGGCGCTGGCGATCGGGCTCTTGCAGTGCGTGGCGATGATCCCGGGCACGTCACGGTCGATGATGACCATCGCCGGGGGCGTGCTCGTCGGGTTGCACCCGCGCCGGGCGGCGGAGTTCAGCTTCTTGCTCGGATTGCCGACGCTGGGCGGGGCCTGCGTGTTCTCGATCTACAAGACGCTCAGCGGCGACGACGCGAACATGTTCCAGCAGATCGGGTGGGTGCCGATCACCGTCGGGCTCATCGCCGCGACGGTCTCGGCCGCCATCGCGGTGCGATGGCTGGTTGGGTTCCTCAACAAGCACGGGCTGGCCGTGTTCGGCTACTACCGCATCGCGCTGGCGATCGTCCTGGGCGGGCTGATCGCCGGCGGGATCGTCAGGCTTGACTCGCCCGAGTCGCAGACCGAACAAAGCAGCACGGAAATCGCTCCATGAAGACCTCGTTCCCCAAGAACAAAATCGAGATCGTGCTGCTCGAGTCGATCCACCCCGACGGTGCAGCGGAACTCGAACAGGCGGGCTTCTCGGTCCGGGCCCACAAGGGCTCGCTGGAGGGCGATGCGCTTATCGACGAGATCCGGCGGGCCCACGTCGTCGGCATCCGCTCCAAGACGCAGCTGACCGCGGGCGTGCTGGGCGAGTGCGAGCGGCTGCTGGCGGTCGGTTGTTTCTGCGCCGGGACGAACCAAGTGGACCTGGGGAGAGCGGGTAGTGCCGGGATCCCGGTGTTCAACTCGCCGTTCTCGAACACGCGCTCGGTCGCCGAGCTGACGATCGCCGAGATCGTCTGTCTCCACCGGCGCGTCACCGAGCGTTCGGCGGGCGCGCACAAGGGCGAGTGGCACAAGAGCGCCGCGGGCAGTCACGAGGTGCGTGGCAAGACGCTGGGCATCGTGGGCTACGGGCACATCGGCTCGCAGATCTCGGTGCTCGCCGAGGCGATGGGCATGCGGGTCTTGTACTACGACGTCGCCAGCAAGCTGCCCTTGGGCAACGCGAATCAGGCAGAGTCGCTCGACGCGTTGCTCACGCAGTCCGACGTGATCACGCTGCACGTTCCCGAGACCGGGACCACCAAGGGGCTCATCGGCGCGAACGAGATCGCCAGGATGAAGCCCGGCTCGTACCTGATCAACAACGCACGCGGCACCGTGATCGACCTCGACGCGCTGGCCGACGCGATCCGCGCCAAGCACCTCGCGGGCGCGGCGCTCGATGTGTTCCCCGAAGAGCCCGCCAAGTCGGGCGAGGCGTTCAGTTCGCCCCTGCAAGGACTGCCCAACGTGATCCTCACGCCGCACATCGGGGGGAGCACTGTCGAGGCCCAGCGTGCGATCTCGCTGGACGTCGCTCAAAAACTCGGGCGGTTCATCGACACCGGATCGACCATGGGCGCGGTCAACGTGCCCGAGGTCGACCTGCCGGCCCAGCCCGCGCCCGAGGGCGGGCAGCGCCCGCAGCGCATCCTCAACTTCCACCGCAACGTGCCGGGCGTGCTCGGACAGATCCATCACGCTGCGTCGGAGCTGGGTGTGAACATCTCGGGGCAGTACCTGCGCACGTACGAGGACATCGGCTACGTCGTGATCGACGTGGACCCGTCGGACGGCGATGGTTTCGTCGAGCGGATCAACGCGATCCACGAGACGATCCGTACACGTGTGCTCTGGTAGAAAACCGCTTAACGATCGGCGTCGACGATGATGGCGATGTTGGCGGGGTCGGCGGCTGCCTTGATCGCCTTGTCGGCGTCCGCCAGTTTGAATCGCTTCGAGATCAAGCCGTCGAGATCGACCGAGCCGGAGCGGAGCATCTCGACGCCCTCGCCCAGCGAGCCGCAGCGGGCGCCGACGACAGTGAGTTCGCGTTCGATGACGGGCGCGAGATCGCACGCGGCTCGTCCCTCGCCGGTCGGGGTTTCTCCGAGTAACAAGATAGTGCCGCGCGGGCGGACCATGCCGCAGGCGAGCGCGAAGGTCTCCTCGTCGCGTGTCGTGTCGATCACGACGTCCTGATCGCCCCACAGACCGGCTTGTGATCGGTGGCGGTGCTTGACGTTCCAGCGGTCGCATCGCTCAAGGCGGTCGGGCATGGTGCCCAGCAGCCGCACGGAGGCATTCAGGCGGGCCAGGACCTGGGCGGCCAGCAGGGCGCGGAGGTTGTCCCCGAGGACCGTGACGTAGGTCTTGCCGACGATGCGGACGATCTGGGCGGCGTGGAGGGCGCGGGCCAGGGGCAGCGCGAACACGGCCCGGTCGGCGTCGATGGTGTCGGGCACGGGGACCAGTACGTTGGTGGGGACCGCCGCGAGGTTGGCCAGCCCGCCGTCGCGCCCGCGCATGCCGAGGATGTGGCGTTCGGGGTCGTGCGCGCCCAGCCCGCGCCGGGCCAGCTCGCTGTCGGCGTCGGGCAGATCGGGCGATGCGACGACCAGCCGGCCGGCCAGTCCGCGGGGGTCGGCCCCGACCACGCGCTCGACGGTGCCGGCGAAGGCCTGCCCGACGACGCCGGTGTGTGGGATGTCGCCCCGGGCGACGGCGACGTCGGTCTCGGTGATCAGCGCGCGTCGGACGCGCACGATCGCCGTGCCCTCGTCGGCGCTCGGCTCGGGGTACGACGGATCCATGATGAGCGAACCTGATTGGATCCGTGCTGCGAGCATGCCACCTCCACAATCGGCTGCATCGCCGACGGTGTTACATCGGGTGCGTGCGAACCCGGGGCCAAGCATCGTTTGGGGATCGAGGGTTCTCGGACGGTCGCCGGGTGTTATTCCCCGGGTGTCGGGTCCAGACCGACCGGCGTGGACGCGGTTTCGTTCGGCGGCTGCGGCACGAAGGGCAGGTACTCGAAGGCCTTCTTGTCTCGGCTAAAGGCCGGGTAGACGTAGGGCTGCTGCCCCGCGAAGAGATCCTCGGACTGCTCCACCCACGTGAGCCAGGCGGCGCGGTCCACGCCGTAGTCCTGCCCGGTCAGCGTGATGAGCGAGCGGCGTACGGCATAGTTCACCGCGAGCCGCCGGTCGGCCAACGCCCCGATCAGGCCCTGCACCACGCGCGCCTCGGGATACTGCCCGAGCGCCCCAGCCGCGGCAACCCGCACGTCGCCATCGGGCTCTTCTTCCAAGCGGATCACATCGAGCAGCGTGGGCACGACGTCGGGGCTGTGGACGCGTTGGAGTGCGCGGGCCGCCTCGAAACGGACGAAGCGGTCTTCGTCATCGAGCAGGGCGACGATCTGGGGGACGTGCTCTGGTTCGCCGTGGCGTCCGAGCGCCCGCACGCCCGCGGAACGCACGCCGGGGTCCTCGTCTTCGATCGCGTCGAGGTACAACTCGAGATACACGGGCTGCCCGCCGAACTGGGCGTTGGACAGCAGCGTGGTGCCCTTGTAGCGACGCTCGGGCGAGTAGGGATCGACGGCCATCTCGGCGGCTTCGGAGGGCGAAGTCCGGGGGATCAGCGCGTCGAGCAGGCTGGTCGTGCCCCGTGGCACGCCGTCGAACGTGCCGCAGCCCGTGAGGGCGGCGCACAGCGTCGCCAGAGCGAGCGTCAGCGTGGTTGCGAAGGGGCGTCCTGGCATGCTTTCAGTATACACGGGCGGGCCAGCAGCACCGGAACGGGTGGTCAATCGTCGTCGCGGAGGGCGAGCGGCTTGCCCAGGATCTCGGCGGCCAGGATGCCGCGCCGCAGATCATCACTCGAGCCGAACAACGCGGCGGTGCGGGCGGGTCGGCCGCGGGACTGTTCGGGGCGATCGAAGGCGTGGGCGGTGCTCTTGGCTCGCTTTTGGCTGGCGAGCGCGTCCTCGATGGACAGGTTGTGCCGGTCGATCGCGAAGGCGTCTGTCTTGAGGCGGCTATCGCGGCTTCGGGCGTAGACGGCCTCGACCCCGGCTTTGGGCTGCGTGGGCTTGGGGCGCGACGCGGCTCGCTGGGTCTGTGACGGACGCGACGCGGGCGCCTGCGCAACCGGACGAGGACGCGGGGTGGCCCGCTGCTGCGCTAGGAACGGCGCGGCCGCTCGCGCTTGAGACGCGGGCTGCTGAGGCGCCGCTTGCTGGGGCGGGGCCTGCCCGGAAAGCTGGGCGGCGCGCCTGGCGCGGAGTTCGGCCAGGCGCTTCTGCTGGAGCTCGCGGAGTTGGGCGGCGCGCTGCTCTTGCATCTGACGCAGGCGGGCCTGTCGGTCGGCAGCGGTGCGAGACGCGGCTTGCTGCTCCTGGGGTGTCGAGGACACCTGGGCGGTCCGCGGTCCGCCGGTCGAGCGCCCGGTGCGGAGCGCCTCGGCCTCGGCTTCGCGCCGGGCCATGAGGGCTTCGCGCTTGGCGCGCTGGTCCTTGGCCCAACTGGCAAAGCGACCGATGCCGCCGATCAGGGCGAACAGGACAAAGTAACTGATGGGGCTCGTCAGGATACCGAGCAGGCTTTGGAAGATGTTGTTCATCGCGGGCAGATCATATCGGCTCGCGGGGGCGGACCGATCAGGAATCGGATGCGGGTGACGGGAGCGGTGCAGGTTGGTCGTCGGGTATCGGCTGTCCGATCACGGGCCCGATGCCCTGAGCGTGGGCACGCCGGATGGGCGTCTCGAACAGATCCGAGAGGGAATTCGCGGTGAGGACCTCTTTGGCGGGGCCCTGGGCGACCAGCGTGCCCGGAGCACCGAGCAGGATGGCGTCGTCGGCCAGGGCGGCCGCGGCGGTGAGATCATGGAGGACGATCGCGACGCCGATCCCGCCCCGGGCCAGATCCCGGATCGCCCCGATCGCGGCGACCGCATAACGCGGGTCCATGGCGCTGACCGGCTCGTCGGCCAGCAGGTAGGCGTCGGGTCGGGCTTCAGATCGGACCTCAGATGGAACGTCGAGCTGGGCGAACGCGCGGGCCAGCGACACCCGCTGGCGTTGCCCAACGCTGAGGGTGTCGAACGGTCGGTCGGCGAGCTGGGCGAGCTGGAATCGTTCGATGGCGCGGTCGGTCGCCCCGGCGCGTGCGCCCGAGCCCTCGGCTCCGAACGCGATTACCCGGCGCGCATCGAAACCGAACGCGACGCCCGGCTGCTGGACCGCCAGCGCGATTCGTCGCGCCCGGTCGCGCGGACGCATCGAGCCGACCGCTTGCCCGTCGAGTTTGACGCCGCCCGAGTCCGCCCGACGCACGCCGGCGAGGGCCCGGAGCAGGGTGCTCTTGCCCGCCCCGTTGGGGCCGATGATTGCGGTGATCCGACCGGGAGCGATCGCGCAGCAGACCTTTTCAAGGACCGGGCGGGCACCCCGGGGTTGGTCGGGGTAGGAAACCGTGAGATCGCGGGCGATCAGCGTCACGGGGCATCTTAAGGCGACCGGAACGCCGGCCCGGGGCCCGGGATTCCCGCCGTGCGGGGTGGGCGGTGCCGATACCATGCCCCGTGGAAGAGCACGCACATGGGAGCGGGGCGGGGCGCGGCACGGTGTGCGTCACGGGCGCGACGGGATTCGTCGGGCGATCGATCGTGCGCGAGTTGCTCGTGCGGGGCTGGTCGGTGCGGGCCCTCGCCCGGTCAGAATCCAAGGCACGACGGGTCCTCCCCGAAGGGGCCGGGCTCGAGATCGTGCAGGGTGGCGTGCTGGACCGGGACGTGCTCGACCGCCTGATGGACGGCGTGAACGCGTGCGTGCACCTGGTCGGCATCATCCGCGAATCGGGCGGGCAGCAGACGTTTGAGAACATGCACGCCGAGGCGACCAAGCGCGTCGTCCGCGCGGCGGAGAACGCCGGCGCCGGCACACCGATCCGCCACGTCCAGATGTCGGCCCTGGGCGTGCGCGACGGATCCACGATTCCGTACCAGATGACCAAACGCCTCGGCGAGCGAGCGGTCGAGGGCTCGAAGCTGCGCTGGACGATCTTCCGACCGGGCCTGATCCACGGGGCGGACGGAGACTTCACCCGCATGGCCCGCGATTGGGTCCGGGGCAAGGCGGCCCCGTTCCTGTTCGTGCCCTACTTCACAGGCGGGTGGTTGCCCTTCGGGCCCGGGGCATCGGTCGCGCCGTGCCGCGTGGAAGACGTCGCGGAGATATTCTGCGACGCGATCGACTCGGACAGCGCGATTGGTAAGACATACGACCTGGCCGGTCCGGACGAGATTCCGTTCGACGATCTGCTGCGACTGTTTAAGAAGCACGTGCCTCGGGCCAAGCCATTGCCGGTTCTGGGCGTGCCGGGCAACCTCGCGGTGCTGCAGGCCAGGCTTGCGGGCGCGATCGGGCTTGCCAGCGTGCTGCCCTTCGACGAGGGGATGGCGCGGATGGCGATGGAGCCGAGCGTGTCGGCCTGCTCGTTCGCTCGTGCGGAACTCGGATTCGACCCGATGCCCTTTGAGGACGCCCTGAAAACCTACGCCGACCGGCTCTGATTCACCCGGACGGTCGGCCGATGACCCATACCAGAACGGATAAAGACCCCATGCCCCTGCGCTACCGCGACCGATTGATCTCGTACATCTCGTCCAACGACTACACACCGCAGCACCTGCCCGTTGTGGCGCGTGAGTTGAAGATCGAGGACATCGAAGAGTTTGGCAAGGCCGTGCGCGAGCTGGCCGCCGAGGGCATCGTCGACCTCGACGATGGCGGCAAGGTGCAGCTGCCGTTCCGCCCGGACCACGGCGAGATCGAGGGGATCTTCCGCGGGACCATGTCGGGCGTGGGATTCGTTCAACCCGGCGGTGCCACCCACGGTTCGGACATATTCGTCCCGCCGAACTCGACGCTCGGCGCGCTCTCGGGTGACACCGTGCTCGTGGCGTTCGAGCGCGATCGGCGCCGTGAGAAGCGCATGGGCACGCTCGAGCGCCAGTACGCGGGCGAGGTCGTCGAGATCGTCAAACGCAAGCGGGCCAACTTCACGGGCGAGATCGAGAAACGCGACGGGCGTTGGCTGGTCTTCCCCGACGGGCGCGAACTGACCGACCCGATCGTCATCCGCGACGCGGATTCCAAAAACGTCAAGAACGGCGACAAGGTCGTCGTCGAGATGGTGGACTACCCCGAGAACGGTCGTCTCGGCCAGGGCGTGATCACCAAGGTGCTGGGCGAGGCGGGTTTGCCAGACGTAGAGACGCAGGCCGTCATCGCGGCGTACTCGCTGCCCAGCAACGAGTTCCCAGACGCCTGCGTGAACCAGGCCCGCGAGGCGACCGCCCGATTCGACGCCGAGATGGAGGCGTACGAGAAGGGCGGCATCGACGCCCTCGACCTGCGGATGGACCTGACCGGCGAGTTCATCTGCACGATCGACCCGCCCGACGCGAAAGACTACGACGACGCGATCTCGCTCAAGCGGACCAAGGTCGGCTACGAACTGGGCATCCACATCGCCGACGTGGCCCACTACATCCCCGTCGGCTCGGCGCTCGACGTCGAGGGGGCCGACCGGGCGAACTCGGTCTACCTGCCCCGCCTGGTGATCCCGATGCTGCCAGAGGTCCTCTCGAACGGGATCTGCTCGTTGCAAGAAGGCGTTCTGCGCTATGCGAAGACGTGCTTCATCACGTACGACAAGATGGGGAACGTGCGTGGGCGTCGGTTCTGTCAGAGCCTGATCAAGAGCCGCAAGCGGATGACGTACATCGAGGCCCAGTCGCTGATCGAGGGCGACCTCGAAGAGGCCCGCAAGCACGCCAAGACCGACACCGCGTATTCCGACGAACTCGTCGCGACGTGCCGCCTGATGGACGAGCTGTCCCGCCTGATCCAGGCGCGGCGCCACAAAGCGGGGATGATCCACCTCGACCTGCCCGACGTCGAACTGATCTTCGACGAGAGCGGCAAGGTCATCGACGCCGAGCCCGAGGACAACGCGTTCACGCACACGCTGATCGAGATGTTCATGGTCGAGGCCAACGAGGCCACGGCCACCTTGTTTGAAGACCTCGGCGTGCCTGTGCTGCGTCGCATCCACCCCGAGCCGACCCCCAACGACACCGAGGACCTGCGCCGAGCCGCGACCGTCGCGGGATTCAAGATCCCCAAGAGCCCCGAGCGCGACGAGCTCCAGAAGCTGCTCGACGCGACCGCGGGGACCAACGCGGCACGGGCCGTGCACATGGCGGTCCTGCGCACGCTGACCAAGGCGAGTTACTCGCCGGCGCAGATCGGGCACTACGCGCTCGCGTCCTCGGCCTATTCGCACTTCACCAGCCCGATCCGGCGCTACCCGGACCTTACGGTCCACCGCTCGCTGGTGGCTTACCTCGAGCGCACCGACAACGGCAACGACCGCCCCATGACCGACGGCGCCCGCCACGCGCTGGGCAAAGAGCTCAAGGGCGACCCCCGCTGCCCGCACGAGCAGGACCTGGTCAAGGTCGGCGGGCACTGCTCGGATCGGGAGGTCAACGCCACGGCCGCGGAACGAGAGCTCCGCCAGTTCCTGGTGCTCCAGCTGATGGCCGAGCACATCGGCGAGGAGTTCGATGGCGTCATCACCGGGGTCACGCCCAAGGGCGTGTACGTGCAGCTGAGCACGTACCTGGCCGACGGCATGATCGTCAAGTCGGACCTGCCGGGCGACACGACGCGCAGCAACCGCCCGCCGAGCTGGAAGATCGACAGCCGCACGGGGGCGCTCGTCGACGCCCACTCGGGGCGGAGTTACAACATGGGCGATTCGGTCCGCGTCACGATCGCGCAGGTAGATCTGGCGACACGCCGCATGGACCTGCAGATCGCCGACGGAGGATCGCGGGCGGCCGGCAAGGCCAAGTCGGTCAAGGGCCTGAAGCTGGGCAACGACGGCGACTACGGCGGGCTGGGCGACGCGAAGGGCGCGGGCTTCAAGACTCCGGGCTCCCAACGGCGCAGCAAAAAAAGCAAGTCACGCGACAAGGGCAAGGACGACCACCGCGGCGACCGCAAGAACAAGGGCAAACGCCAGTGATGGGACGGGCTCGCACGCAGGAGATCGATCGATGAAGAACCGCACATTCAAAGCCGCCCTGTGCGTCGCAGCCTTGCTAACCCCGCTGGTCGCGCTCCCGGGATGCGCTTCGATGGCAGCGCCTTCCTCGCAACGCGCGGGCATCGATCCGGTCGCGGCGCTCCGTACTGCGCTGTCGGGCTCGTTCGATTCCTCGGCCCAGGCGGCACGCGACGAGTCGTTCTACAACATCGTACTGCACATGACCCCGATGTGGACTTGGCGGGACGACGGGCCCTGGCTGTACGTCGAGCAGGCCGTCGCGGCCAGCGCCGATCGCCCCTATCGCCAGCGGATCTACAAGCTCGAGCGGAGCGGCCCCGACACCGTGCGTTCGCGGGTGTTCGTATTCGACGAGCCGCTGACGCACGCTGGGGCGTGGAAGAGCGGGAGCCCGATGTCCGAGATGTCGCCCGAGGATCTCGAAGAACGCGTCGGGTGCGCGGTCACCATGGCCTTCGACCCAGACCCCGGCACTTTCGCCGGATCGACCACGGGAAACGGCTGCATGAGCGAGCTGAACGGCGCGGCCTACGCGACCAGCGAGGTGACCATCGAGCGCGGCCGCATCGTCAGCTGGGACCGCGGCTTCGACGCAACAGGGCAGCAGGTCTGGGGCGCCGAAACAGGCGGGTACGAGTTTGTCCGGATCGCGGATTGATCAGCGACGACGCCGCATCGTGAGCAACCCCGCAAGCGGCAGGATTGCCAGCGAACCCGGCGATGGCACCGGCGTGAGCACCAACTCGAAGTCCGCGAAGGCGGTGGCTTCGCCGGCGACGATCGATTCACCCGAAACGCTCGAAATCACATCGACCGTGATGAAGTAGTTACCCTGGCCGAGCACTTGATCTCTGCTGAACGATTCGACGCCCCTGTTATCGGCGCCGAGTTCGAATCGGAACAAGTTTGTGGCATTTCGCCGGAGCGTGACCAGCACAGCGGCACCGTGGAACGTGTCGTCGCCCCAGGTCGACGAAGTCCCGCCCTGACCGGTCAGCGACATCATGACGTCCTCGGTCACAGTGAACCACGATTCGGCGTAGCCGTAGGCGCTCGCGTCTACACGCTCACTCGAATCTTCGAGAACAGAGACCGAGGATGAGAAGTCACCTGAGATCGTGTTCGGGGCGTTGAACCCGAAAAACGTGTTCACGCTGCGGAACGCTGCTCCGATCGGGCCGAAACCGAAGTTTCCGGACCCCCCGCCCCCATCCTGGCTGGCACGATTACGAACGACCGGATCGCCGTCTCCGATCTGGATCGAACCGCCCCGGGAACTCTCCTGACGGACACCCGAGTACCCGTCTCCCGCTACGCAGACCGAACCGGACACCGAGATCGCGCACGCGATCGCCGCAAGCGTACCAGACTTCATAACAGACTCCTTGATGTGCTGATGATCCGACCCTGTGCGTTGCGACAACGCTCCCTGATCGGCACACGCGTCCCTCTGCGTGGGTCCTGCCGTCGGGGCGGCGACCTACTCGGCCGCCGACTTATAAGTGATTCATACCACGGATTGATCGCCCCGCCAACGGTTCTTTGTAATTATCACACCAGACGGTCAATCACTGAAGAATGAACGGGCGCCAGGGAAAATCGCCGGGAATGAGTGCCGGGCGATCATTGAGCCAGCCCACCAGGAACTCGAGCGCGTCGTAGAGGCGCGGGCCCGGCCGGTTGAACATCTGGTTGCCGTCGACGATCGCGACCCTGCCCGCTCGAACGGCGGGGAGTTCTCGGAACCAGTCCTGCCTTGATAACTGTTCGGTCTCGGCGGTCGCCTGCTCGAGGGTGAGCCCGCACGGGGCGATGACCAGTGCCTCGGGGAGGACGGCCGCGAAGACATTGCTGGAAACGGCAATCGAGTGCCCGGCGACGCGTTCGGCCTGCTGAGGCCCCACCGCCGCGCCCGAGCCGGGCTTGGCGACGGTCTCGTTGAGCGGGTGGCGACCCCCGGCCCGCTCGATCAACTGCACCGACCAGTGCCCGGCGACGTAGATCGGGTCGGTCCATTCCATGAACCCAACCACCGGCCCCTCGGTGTAGGGGTTGACGTGTTCGAGCGCGCGGTCAGCGCGTTCGCGGAGCCCGACCACAGCGTGCATTGCCGCCCGTTCCATCCCGACCGCGGCACCGACCGCGAGGATGTCGTCGAGCACCCCCTCGACCGTCTCGGGGTTCAGGCTGAGCACCCGGGGTTTGCCGGGCATCCGCTCGGCCGCTCGCAGCACCGTCGCGTGGTCGATCGAGCAGACCGAGCACACGTCCTGTGTGATGATCAGATCGGGCGCGAGTTCGGCGAGCAGGGCTTCGTCGAGGGTGTAGAGCGCCTCGCCCGCGCCCGACGCGGCTTTCACGCGTTCGTCGATCGACGCGGACGATCCGTCCCCGATCAGGGGCTGATCGGGGCTCGACCCGACGTGAGACGCGGTCAGCACCGGCAGGCCTCCCAGATTCGCCGGATGGTCGCACTCGTGCGACCGCCCCACCATCCGGTCGGAGGCACCGATCAGGGCGAGGATCTCGGTCGCGGATGGCAGCAGGCTGACGATGCGCACGCCGGCGTCTCCGGGCTGGTCCGCTCCGGGCCCGATCGGGCGGCGAAACGGTTGATTGAGGGGTCTTTCACAATGGCGACGGGCGGCCCGAATCCGGGCGTTCGGCTACGCTATCCACCACGGCACGCCCGCGCCGCTGCGGGCCACGAGGAGCCTATCGCGTGTCCACCGATCAGCCCAACAATTCGATGACCGATCGATCCGACCGTTTGTCCTCGCCCGCGGGCGTGGGAAGAGCGCGAGCGTTCGCGGCTTGCCTGCTCGCGGTTGGGCTCGCCAGCGCCGCTGCCCTGGCACAGGACGGCGATGCCGGCGAGAGCACCGGCGCCTCCGAACCCGAGGTGCTGCTCGATTGGGGCGACGAGAAGCCCGCCAGCCAGCCAGCAGTTAACCCCGATCGCAGGCGAGGCGGACGGATGGTGCCGCCGCCGGCCGAGCCCACCGTGCAGATCCCCAGCTTGTCCGACCCGATGGAGCTGACCACGCTGATCGACTTCGTCGGCGCCACCCTGAACCTGAACATCGTGGTCAACGGCACGCCCACCGGCGAGATCGTGTTCAACGCACCCGTGGAGGTGCCGCTGAGCAAGCTGCTCGACCTACTCGACGCGATGCTCGAGCAGTATGACTACACGGTCACCTTCGAGCCCGCGACCGGGTTCTACGTGGTGCAGCCGATCGCGGACGTGCGCCCGACGCTGCGCGGCGAGCGGTCATCGGTGCGGATCATCCCCACGCCCAACATCAAGCCCTCGCAGATCGCCAGCACGTTGAGCACCCTCCTCGGCGCGAGCGCCGGGGGTGGGCAGGGCGGACAGGGCGGGCAGGGCGGCGGGAGCAGCTCGATCCAGGCGGTCGATGAGCTCGGCGTGCTGATCGTCAACGCCCCGTCGCGCGACATCGCCCGGGTCGAGGAGATGGTCGAGGAACTCATGCGCATCGACGGCGAGCAGCAGTACATCCGCCTCGAACTGAACCACATCGCCGCACCCGCGGCCCTCGAACGCGCCATCGGGCTCGTCGGCGCCGCATCGGGCGGGTCAGGGCAGGGCGGGCTGGCGGCCCAGCTGGCGATCCAGAACCGGCGCAACGAGGGCAACAACGCGTTCGCCCCAGGGGGGAGCGCTTCGGGCACATTCTCGAACCTGGCCGACCGTATCACGGTGGACCCGCAAGGCAACGCGTTGATCTTCCGCGGCACGCCCGGCGAGATCGAACGTGTCCGCGGCATCCTCGCCCTGATCGACGTTCCGAACAAACTCCAGCCCAAGAGCTACTTCGCCGGCTCGGCGGCCGCCCAGATCGCCGACATCGCCTCACGCAGCGGCTTCGGCGAGGTCGTCCAGGTCAACAACGACAACGGGCAGGGCCAGGGGGGCATCTTCGGGCAGTTCAATCAGCGGCAGGGCGGCGGGCTCGGCACCCAATCGGGTCAGGGCCAGGACGAATCCCTGGGCGGGCCGGTCATGGTGGTCGACATCTCCAAGGGACGCATCATCTACTACGGCACCGACGAGCAGCAGGAGCAGCTCGCGGTGCTTATGGAAGAGTTGCGGACCGAGGACGAGCGGGTCGTGCTCCGCAACTATGTGCTCAACCACTCAGACGCGGAAGCTGTCGCGGACCTGATCACCACGATCATCACCGGCGAGCGCCAGACCGGCGACTCGCCCCTGCTGCCGACACGGAACAACGTGAACAACCAGAACGTCGGGCGGGCGGCCCAGATCCTCAGCGGGCTGACCGGTGGCGGCCCGGGCGATGATGTCTCGGCCGCGTTCGACCCAGACATCGTCACCGTGACCGCCGACATCGACAACAACCAGGTCATCGTCAAGGCCCCGATCAAGCAGCAGGAAGAGCTTGAGAAGCTGATCACGATCCTCGACCGGCGCCGGGCCCAGGTGTACATCGAGGCGATGATCGTCTCGGTCTCCGACGACGAGTCGTTCACGCTCGCGTTCGAGAGCCAGTTCCTCTCGGGCGAGTTCGGCGTGAACACCAACTTCGGGCTCGGGTCGTTCGGCACGGGCGGTATGTTTACCGACGTCAAGCAGGTCGGGACAGGTCTCAGCGGGCTGACAGGTTCGTTGATCCGATCGGACTACATCCCGCTGATCATCAACGCGACGCAGACCAACGGTGACACGCGCATCCTCTCGACACCCCAGCTGCTCGTCAACGACAACGAGGAGTCCGAGATCGTCTCGCTCTCGGAAGAGCCGTTCTCCGAGATCACCCAGACGGACGGGCAAGAACCGCTCCAGGGGTTCGGCGGGTTCGCCGAGGCGGGCACGACGCTGCGGGTCACGCCCTCGATCTCCGAGGGCGGGTTCCTGCGACTCGAGTACTACGTCGAGCTCTCGAACTTCACCGATACCAGCGGGAGCGATGGCAACCCCCCGCCGCGTGACCGCAACACCATCGAGGGCGCGGTCACCGTGCCATCCGACTCGACGATCATCATCGGCGGCATCACGGTCGACAACGTCCGCAACAGCGTCGTCAAGGTGCCGCTGCTCGGTGATATCCCGCTGCTGGGCGAGCTGTTCAAGCGGACCGACAAGATCGATACCTCGGCGCGGCTCTACATCTTCCTCACACCCCGGATCATGACCGACCCGAACTTCAACGATCTCAAGCTGATGACCAATGGGCCGCAGGCTGAAATGGCCATCGACGGGGCCACCCCCAGGCTCGAGCCGCTGCGGATCAGGTCGGTCGGCCAGGGAACCCGCCTGTTCGGCGAGCCGGACGAGGGCGAAAGCCTCGCGCCAGTACTGGCCCCCGAGCAGATCGAATCGGAGAGCTGAACGCCGATGCCCAAGAAGAGCAATAGATCGACCGGGCTCATCAAGCGGCGCGACCCCGGCGCCAACGCCTCGTCCGAGGGCAACGGCGTCGCCCTCGCCCGGGGCGACTGGGACCGCGTCGCGCAGGTCTTCGGGCCGATGCGCATGAGCCCCGAGCAGCTCAAGGCGTTCGCCAATATCGACGGCTCGGACGACGAGCCCTGGGACGTGATGCTCCAGTCCATGGCGATGGACGAGAGCAGCGCCCTCAAGCTGCTCGCCGATCGCACGGGGCTCGAATACCGCGCGGAGCCGAAGCTGACCGACGCGGCGTCGCGTTTCTATGAACTGGTCGAGCCCGACTTCGCACGCCACGCGTCGGTGGCCGCGATCACCGTGGACGAGGGCGTCTACGTCGTCGCGACCTCGCGCCCGATGCAGCCCAGCGTGATGTCGATGCTCGAGGACATGCTCGATGCGCCGATCCAGCTGCTGCTGGCGCCCCGGGCGGGCGTGGCCAACCTGATCAACCGCGGCTTCGAGCAACGCGGCGACCTCGTCACCGAGATCGTCGACGACATGCCGCTCGATCCGTCCGCGATCGAACAGGCCGCCGGCGCGATCGGCAAGACCACCGACCTGCTGGCCCAGGCCCGCCAGACGCCGGTCATCCGCCTCGTGAACATGATCCTGTTCGAGGCGCTGCGGCGCGGCGCGTCGGACATCCACGTCCACCCGATGGAAGAACGCCTGGTCATCCGCTTCCGCGTGGACGGCATGCTGGTCGATGCATTCAGCCCGCCCCAGACCCTGGCCAGCGCGATCAGCTCGCGCCTCAAGGTCATGACCGAGCTGGACATCGCCAACCGCCACAGCCCACAAGACGGCCAGACCTCGGTCCGCATCGGCACCAAGAAGATCGACATCCGCCTCTCGGTCATCCCCACCGTGTTCGGCGAGCGGATCGTGCTCCGCCTGCTGGACCAATCCCAGACCGAACTCGATCTCGACGCGGTCGGCATGGCCAAGGGGCTCCAGACCCGCCTGATGGACTGCGTGGACCGTCCCAACGGGATCCTGCTGGTCACCGGCCCCACCGGCTCGGGCAAGACGACGACGCTCTACGCGGCCCTGGGACGCATCGACCGCATGTCGCGCAACGTGATGACCATCGAGGACCCGGTCGAGTACCACCTCGACGGCATCAGCCAGATGCAGGTCAACCCCAAGCGGGGCGTCACGTTCGCCAACGGACTCCGCGCCCTGCTCCGCCAGGACCCCGACGTCATCCTGGTCGGCGAGGTCCGCGACCCCGAGACCGCCCAGCTGGCGATCCAGGCGTCGCTGACGGGTCACCTGGTGCTCGCGACCCTCCACACCAACGACGCGCCCAGCGCGATCCCGCGCCTCCTCGATATCGGCGTCGAGCCCTACCTGGTGACCAGTTCGCTGCTGGGCGTGCTGGCCCAGCGTCTGATGCGCCGCATCTGCCCGGCCTGCGCCGGCTCGGGGCGGTCCGGGGGCGAGGCGTGCGACACCTGCGTGGGCACGGGCTACAAGGGGCGACTGGCGGCCCACGAACTGATGCTGATGAGCGACGAACTCCGACGCCTGACGAGCGAACGCGCCGACGGCGTGACCCTCTACGAGGCGGCCGTCGCGGGCGGGTTCGAGCCCATGAAGGTCGACGCGTTGGAGAAGATCAAGCAGGGCCTGACCGACGAGGCCGAAGTCTTCCGCGTGCTGCACTGACGCACCCGCATTCACCGCTCACCGCACGATCCACCCGACCAACGCCCCGGCGACCATCAGCGCGGAGATCCCCGCGACGGGAACCGCCAACAGGATCGCGCACGCCGCGTGGGCTTGGACCGACCAGCGCAGCCCGCGGGGCGTCGAGGGCATCGAGCCGGCCGCATGGTCGATCCTCGATCTGACCGCCCGGAGTTGCACAACACCAACGCCCAACCCCAGGCACGGGATCGCCGTGGCGACCAGCCAGCCGACGACCCCCTCGCCCTCGAGCAGGCGCAGCACGCCGAGCCCGACCAGCATCGCGCCCCACAGCCACATCGACAGGCGGACGCTCTCGCCCAGCCACACCCACCGCCACATTCGTTCCTTGCCGGCCCGCCTGATCTCGCGCGACGTGTAAACGCGGGAGCACTCCGGGCAGCGCCCGGGCTCCAGCCCCGAGAGGTCGTAGGCGCAGCCCGGGCACAGCAGACTGGGGGCCTGGGCGGTCTGGGCCTCGAGATCCGCATCGGTATCTGGGGACGTGAGCGTGGGTTCCACGGGCGCAGATTCCTCGGGCGACTCGCCCTTCCGGGGCGCGACGCCCGCATATGTTCGCACATGAAGACCATGCGTGTCCAGCCTGTTTCGCTCGAGGACGACGCCGTACGACTCGAGCCGCTCGCGCCGGGCCACGCCGGCGACCTGCTCGACGTCCTCGACACCGAGACGTTCGAGTACATGCGGTCGGGCCCAGCCTCAATCGATCGCCCAGCGGTGGACGCCTACGTCGCGGCCTTGATCGCCAAGCCCGGCAATCTGGCGTTCGCCGTGATCGATCGCGCTTCGGGGCGGGCGATGGGCAGCACCAGCTACCGCGACATCAGCCCGGAGAACTTCGGGCTCGAGATCGGCAGCACGTGGATCGCGCCGTACGCCCGTGGCACCGGCATCAACACACGGATGAAGCGCCTGCTGATCACCCACGCGTTCGACGATCTGGGCGCGATCCGGGTCGAACTCCGGACCGACGTGCTCAACGCCCGTTCACGCCGGGCGATCGAAAAGCTGGGGGCGCTCGAAGAGGGCGTGCTCCGCGCCCACATCATCATGCCCACCGGACGCCTGCGCGACACGGTGGTGTATGCGATCACGGCGAACCGTTGGGAGCAGGTCCGTCGCGCGAACGCATGGGCCTGACCGCTCAAATCGCAGGGAGCCAAAGAAAAAAATCCCTCGCAGCGGGGGAGCGCTGCGAGGGACTGAAGAGGAGCATGCGCTTGGTCTTGCGACGGCGCCGCTCTGAGAGAGGCTTGATGGCCCGCTCGAACAGACGCGGCTTTGCCGGGGCGAACGGTTGCCCGCCCGAGCCCGAGTATCGACTCCACTTTGTAACACAGTTCGCCGGACCGGACAGCCCGATGCAAGCGGCGACGCGGAGATACCGTCTCATCGGCCGCTCCATCGCCTGTCGAGTAAAAAAACTTGACTGTTTGCCATGTGTTCGTAGCGCCGACCGAGGGGTTCCACGCGGGATATACGCCCTAATCAGGGTGTTTCGGCGATGGTCGCGCCCGGCGTGTCGAGTGGGAGAGACCGCGCGATATCCAAGAATGACTCGTAGTTGGTTCGGGTCTCGGGCACAGAATCGCCGCCGAACTTCTCCATGAACGCGGCCGCCGTTTCGAACGCGACCGCGTGCTCCATCACCACGCTGGCCGCCGACACAGCGCAGATATCGGATCGCTCATACTGCGACGACTCTGGCTGCTTGGTGTTCAGGTCCACGCTGGGCAGCCCCTGCAGGATCGTCGCGATGGGCTTCATGGTGCCGGTGACGACGACGGGTTGCCCGTTGGTCATGCCGCCTTCTGTGCCGCCGGCGTTGTTGGAGTCGCGCACAAAGCCAAGGTGCGATTCGTTGGCTTTGCTCGCGTTGTAGCGGATCGGATCGTGCAGCGCCGAGCCGCGTGTCTCGGCCGCACGGACGCCCGCGCCGATCTGCACCGCCTTGAACGCTTGGATGCCCATGACGGCGTAGGCGATCCGCGCATCGAGTTTGTCGTACCAGTTCATGCTGCTGCCCACGCCGGGCGGGCAGTTGAACAGATGGCACTCGACGTGCCCGCCGACGGTGTCCTTGTCGATCTTGGCCTGTCGGATGGCCGCCCGCTGGCGCTCGGTCGTAGCCTCGTCGAGCGTGTAGGTGTCCGAGGCGTCGCGGGCATCCCGGAGCGTGCGCCAGTTGTCACCGGTCACCTCGACGGAGGTGCGTTCGTGTTCGATTTGGCGGACGAAGCCGAAGGACTCGACACCAAAGATCTCGCGGAGGATCAGCGTCCCGACCGTGCAGGCGGCGACGCGTGCCGCGGTCTCGCGGGCGCTGGCACGCTCGAGCGTTTCGCGGCAGTCCGTGGTCAGCCACTTGATCGACCCCGCCAGATCAGCATGCCCCGGGCGCGGGCGGTGGACGGGGGGCGTCCGCTCCAGATCGTCCAGACGCGAGTCGCGGTTCTTGACGTGCAGCGTGATCGGTGCGCCGATGGACCTGCCTCGGCGCACGCCGGTCAGGATCTCGACGGTGTCGGTCTCGAGCTTCTGTCGTCCGCCGCGTCCGTACCCGCCCTGGCGTCGGGACAGTTCTTGGTTGATGTAGTCGGTGTCGATCGTCAGACCCGCGGGCACACCGAGCACGGTGGCGATCAGCGCGGGCCCGTGGGACTCGCCGGCGGTCTGGTATCGGAGGCGGCTAGGCGGGATGGACATGCGCAGAGGATAGGTTCGGCCCGATGTCGGCTTGAGTTCAGGCGAATGCCCCCGCGTTCACTCGAATCCCCAGACCCCGAGCAGATCGGAGGACTGGTCCGTCCACGGGCCCGGGCGACGCCTGCGGTCGTAGCCATCGAAGCCCTGGCGGACCAGACTCTCGGCGGTCGCTTCAGAAGCGGTGATCGCCACCCAGGTGGACGAGAAGTGCCCGGTGCGGTCCGAGTAGCCCTGGTCCACGCCGTCGTCGTTGACCAGGGCGATCAGCCCCAGCGACTCGGCGGTGTTGAGCAGCAGACCGGACAGATCCAGGTGGCGGTTGGAGATGTGCATCACGATCGTGCCGTCCGACGTGATCCGATCCGCGTACAGACCCACCGCCTCAACGGTGAGCAGGTGCGTCGGGATCGCGTCGGAACTGAACGCATCGATCATCAGGACATCAAAAGCCGGTTCGCCTGACTCGGCGCCCCGCTCGAGCAACAAACGCCCGTCGCCGAGTTCGACGCGGACGTCGCCCGAGGCCTGTCCGAGGAAAGTGAACAAATCGGGGTCGGCCGCGATCCGCGCCACCGCCGGGTCGATCTCGTAGAACGTGAACGAATCGCCCGCATGGCTGTAGGCGGCGATGGCACCGGTGCCGAGCCCGACGATGCCCGCCCGGATGCCGTCGGGATGCGACTCGTGGAAGGTGCGCATCAAGCCGCCCAGCGGGCCGCGCGGGTGGTAGTAGCCAAGGGGCACGCCCCGCGGGCCGGGCCCCTGGATCATCTCGAGCCCGTGGAGCGTGGTGCCGTGCAGCAGACGCCGGAAGATCGTGTCCCCCACCGTCTTGCGCTCGGCTTTGTGGACCCCGAAGAACGTGCGCTCGCGATGGTCCAGATTCTGGTTCGCCAGCCCGGCGAGCACGACGGCGACCAGCGGGAACGCGAAGGCCCCGGCGCACGACACCCGATCGCGCCAGCCCATGTACACGAGCAGCGCCCCGGGCACCACGGTCAACGCGACCCGTACGGACGGGTCGCTGATCTGGCGTGCGATGAAAAATGTCACCGCGACCGCCAGCAGCGATATCGCCGGCAGCGTGAGCCGCTTGCGCCAGAACACCCCGAGGGGGCACCCGCCACGCGCGACGCCCGGGACCATCAGGATCGCCAGGAGCAGGGCCGTGTGGTATTCGTACACATCCGGGAAGAGCAGCGGCGCGAGCACGCCGTTGAACAGCCCGCCCATCGCCCCGCCGATCGACATGACAAGATAAAACTCGGTGAGGTGCGACGCCGGCGGGCGATCGCCCGCCAATCGGGCGTGCCCGTAGACACCGACCATGGCGAGCAGGATCAGCTGCACCGCGATGTTCGCAACCACCGGAACGCTCTGGGCCTCGCGGTCCCACGCGACGAGCAGCACCCAGGCCGCCACGACCGCCAGGATCATCGGGCGCACGCCCAGGCGGACCAGCACCGCCGACCGACCGGAGAACGCGACGATCATCGTCAGCAGGTACAGCGCCAGGGGCACCACCCACAGCAGGGGGAACGACGCCACCTCGGTCGTCAGGTGCGTCGTCACACCCAGCAGCATCGACGACGGCACGAACGCCAGAAAGACCCACCACAGGCGACGCCGCCAGGTGATCGGCTCGGTGTGGTTGCTTTCGGCGCTCGCTACGGATGCCTGTACGGACGATTGCTCGGGCGGCTGCTCTGGCGCACGCCTGCGCGTCATCAGCACGCAGCCGACCGCGCACAGCCCGAACAGGCCGAATAATGCCAGCCAGACCAGGCGCTGGTCGTCCAGCCCCAGGCGCGGCTCGACCACGAACGGGTAGGCGAGGAGCCCCACAAAGCTCCCCGCGTTGCTCGCGGCATACAGAAAATACGGGTCGTGGGCCCGCGCGTGCCCCGTGCGCGCAAACCAGCCCTGCACCAGCGGGCCGGCGCTCGAGACGGCGAAGTAGGGAAGACCCGCGATCAGGAACAGCTGCCCCAGCAGCCACGGCACCGGGAACTCCGACGCCCCGGGCGGCGGACTGGGAACCTGATACAGCCATCCTGCGGCCAGCGCCGCCGCGATGACGACGAGGTGCACGGTCAACTGTGCTCTCCGGGTCAATCGCAGCAGCAGGTGGGCGTATAGGTAGCCCGCGATCAGCACGGATTGGAAGAACAGCATGCAGGTAGTCCACACGCTGGACCCGCCGCCGAACCCGGGCAGGAGCGATTTGGCGACCATCGGCTGGACGCCGAACAGCAACGCCGCGGCGAGGAAGATCGCGATCGTGAAGAACGCCGTCATGCGTGGGGTTTCCGGTTGGTCAAGGGCTCTTAGAGTAGCGGCATGGCACCGAACCGGTACGCTTCCGACGCCCGCCGGTTTGACGCAGTCTTCTGCGACGTGGACGGCTGCCTCCTGCCCGAACAGACCGAGCCCGCGGACATGGGCGTGCTCGCGCAGATCGCCGAGCACAACGCCCGGGCCCAGCGGGACCGCGACCGACCGATCGTCGTGCCCTGCACGGGTCGCCCCCAGCCCTTCTGCGAGGCGGTCTGCAAGATGCTGGGGCGGTTCGACGGAATCCCCGCGATCTGCGAGCACGGCGGGTTCCGCTACTTCTTCGAGGAGCACCGCTGGGAGATCGAGCCCGCCATCACCGACCAGGGCCGCGCCGCGATCCGCCAGGCCGAGAAGTGGGTCGAAACCCACCTCGCCCCGCTGGGGTGCTTCCTCGAACTCGGCAAGCACACCGGGGTCACAATCATCCACCACGACGTGGACTACCTCCACCGCGAGCTGATGGGGCCGATCGAGAAGGCCGTGGGCGAGCACGCCTGGCCCTTCGAGATCGCGACGACCTGGACGTGCGTCAATCTCAATCTCGTCGGCGTGTCCAAGGGGCGCGCCATCGCGCGCACGATCGACGAGCTCGGGCTGGATCGCTCGCGCCTGGGCGGCATCGGTGACACGATGGGCGACCTCTCGATCCGCCAAGAGGTCGCCTGGTTCGGCTGCCCGAGCAACGCGCTCGACGGGCTCAAGCAGCACGCCGATGCGGTGGCGAACGCCCCGTTGGCCGCGGGCACGCTGGAACTGCTCGCGATGCTCTCCGAATAGCTGCCATCACCGCCCCCCGCCCGGCAGCAGGTCGATCGGGAACGCCGGGTTGCTGATCGGGCGCAGTGCGAGCGCCAGCAATGCGATTTCGTCGTCGTCGCCCGCGACGCGATTGGTGCGCAGGTGACCGCAGCCCTGGCAGCGGTGGACCAGCGCCCACTCGCCCCCGCCCCGTGACGCGACCGCGATGGGCTCCATCGACTGGTTGCAGGCGCTGCGTCGGTCGCCGACCTTGTCGTCGACGTGGCGCGACCACAGACACGCCGGGCAGTGGTTGCGCTGACGGGTGCCGAACGATTGATGTGGAACAAACTGGCGGCAGTGCACGCACGCGAAGCCGCCCTGATCACGGGTATCGCCGGGGCCGCCCCGGGCGTGTCGATCCTGATGTTTCAACTGATGTCCTCTTCCGCCCGACAAGCGTGCGGCTCGGCGGATGCCGGGCCGGGGGGCTCGAACGGGCGGTGAATCCATGCGACCGGCGTCCCCTTCGTGGGACGACGCGAGCCGCGAATGTGCTGGTTCACACGGTCGGATTAGAGGACAATGGCGGTCATCAGCCCGGAGCGTATCCCCGCGGGCACGCCGCCGCAAGCACAAAGTGTCCTGCATGTCTGTGCCCGTACCATCCAGCATGGACCCCGACGACCAAGTGTGCCTGTGCTTCCGCGTCAGCCTGCGGAAGATCCGCACGTATTGCCAGCGCGAGGATCCCAAGGTCGCCAGCCTGATCTCCGAGTGTCTGGGTGCCGGCACCGGGTGCGGCTGGTGCGTGCCGTTCCTCAAGCACCTGCACGAGCAGCACGCCCGGGGCGAGACCCCGGACCTGAAATCTTCGCCCGAGGAGTACGCCACGGCCCGCGCCAGCTTCCACGAGACCGGCGACCGCGTGATCACCCCGGAAGAACAAGCCGGGGGCGAGGACGATCACGGAAGCGCATGAAAAAGCCCCGCCGAAGCGGGGCTCGTGGTTCTCATTGGCAACCGATTCAGAGCTGGACGATGTCCGACTCGTCGAGGTGGCGGAGGGCCAGGCCCATCTCGCCGAGCTTCTCGCGGACCTCGACGAGCGAGGTGGCGCCGAAGTTCTTGATGCCCATCAGCTCGGCCTCGGTGTGGCTGCACAGGTCGCCGATGGTCTGGATGTTCAGCAGTTGGAGCGCCTTGCGGGCACGCACCGAGAGCTGGAGCTCCGACACGGGCTTGTTGAGCGCCTGCTCTCGCCCCGAACCCTTGAGCTTCTCGAGGATCTGACGCCGGGCCGCACGGTGCGCGTCTTCGCGGCCCTGGCCAAGCTTGAGGTTCTTCTGGACGAGCATCCGCTTGATCTCTTCGAGCGAGGATTCGCCGAAGTTCTTGTAGCTCATCAGCTCGGCCTCGTTGATCCGGATCAGATCGCCGAGCGTGCGGATGTTCATTTTCTTCAGGCACGTGCGGGCACGGACCGAGAGCTCGAAGTCGGTCACGGGCGTGTCGAGCAGCGCCTTGCGCTTGAGCACGTCGCGCTCGTTCTCTTCTTCGATGACCATGCCGCGGGACGCCTGGACATCCTTCATGAACAGGCGGGCACGCGCGTGGTTCGGGTTCGTGTCGAGGATCTGGCGGAGGCTGCGCTCGGCGCGGGCGTACTCGCCTCGGTCCTCGAGCAGTACGGCCAGGTTCAGCAACGCGTTGATGGGCGGGGGGACGTGGTCGCACACACGCTCGTAGAGCGCGATCGCTTCGTCTTCGTCACCGGCAAGATCCAGGTTGTACGCGAGCCTGAACAGCGCGTCCTGGCTGTTGGGGTCCGCGGCGACCGCGCGACGGAACGCCGCGATCATCCCCGGGCGATCGCCTTCCTGCTCGGCCTGCTTGGCTTCCACCATCGAGTCTTTAGCCGCCTGCGCATCAGCGCGGACGCCTTGCGCACCGATCACCATGTCCATGCTGTCGCTCATGCGAACCTCCGGTTGTGGCCCACTCCCAGCCGACCCGTCCCGGGCGGCCTGCTCTGGACCAATAAACCTGAATCAGAAAGGAAGGATAGGCCCGCACCGGGGCGATGTCTCCTTCCAACTCCCAGACCGTTGCCCAACAAGGACTTACGGCCCGGCTTTGACCTCAATTTCGCCCTCGGGCTCGGGACGCACCAGCGACATCTGGCGCCACGCGCCCAGCCAGTACCGCACGCCCAGCGCCACGCCCAGCCCCACGATGTAAGCGGCCGCCCCGATCCATGGCCCGATCGAGCCCAGCTGCGGCGCCACTTCGATCAGCAGCAGCCCGACGCCCACGATGCACGACCAACTCAGGACGATCGTCGCTGCCCCGGGCCACACGGTGTCGCCCGCGCCGCGGAGCGCCCCCGACAGCACGATCGCGACCGCGTCGAAGAGTTGGAAGACGGCCGCCGCGATCATCACGAGCGAGCCCACACGCACGATCGCCGCGATGTCCTCCGGGGGTGTGTCGCTGTTGATAAACACCCGGATCAGATCCGACCGCATCACGACGAACAACACCGCGCACGCGCCCATGTAGGCGAGCGACAGCTTGAGCGCCAGCATGGCCCGCGCGTGGGCAAGGTCGGGGCGCCCCATGCCCATCGCTTTCCCGACCATCGCCTGCGCCCCGATCGAGATGCCCACGGTGGGCATGAAACTCAGGTGCATGTAGCGCAGCGCGATCCAGCCGGCCGTGTTCGCGATCGTGCCGGCGTGCTCGATTTCCTCGGGGCTGGCGCCCTCGCTGCGGGCCATCGCCTGCGCCCCGACCGGGACCAGCCATGCCATCAGCAGGCCCCAGCAGATCAGCTCGTTGAGCATCATCATCCCGCCGGGCCAGCCGACTCGCAGGATGTCGCGCATGATCGCCCGGTTCGGGCGCCACGCGGCCCGCGTGCCGAAATCGCGGGCGAACCTGCCCGACAGGAACAGCGCGAACGGGATCGCGAACTCGACGCACCCCCCGACCACCGTCCCGATTGCGGCACCACGAAGCCCCATCGCATCCAGGCCCAGGCCCGACGCGATGCCCTCGGACAGCGCCGCAACAGGCCCAAAGATCGCCTGCCCCACCGCCGAATCCGGCATCGGCATGCCGTCCTTCCCGAAGATCAGTACGGCGTTGACGAGCACGTTGACCAGGTTGCCCAGCACCGCCGAGATCAGCACAACCCCCGGGCGGTGCAAGCCGTAGAAATAGTGATGGATCGAACGCGACGCGATGGTCAAGATCGCCCCGACCAGCAGGATCTGGGCGTAGCCGATCTCGAGCTCTTGCAAGCGCGGCGAGTGGGCCTCGGGCACGAAGACCGGCGCGATGATCGTCGCGGGCAGGATGATCGCAACGTAGTACACCAGCGCCAGCCACATGCCGTTCCAGGCGTAGGCCGACCCGCGCCGGGGCGTACCCGCGCCCAGGTTCTGAGAGACGAATGAGTTGATCACCGTATTGGTGCCCAAGGCGAGGGCCACGAACATCCAGGCGATGATGCCGCCGTTGCCCTGGGCCGCGACGTACTCGGGCTCGGGCCCGATCTGCTTGACCATGAACGTGTCCACGAACTGCATCAGCGTGTAGCTGGACATGGTCGCGACCGAGGGCCCGGCGATCCGAAGCAAGTCGAACAGCGGGCGTCCGTCGTCTACGGGGACCGAACCCAGACCCTCGCCCGCGGTATCGCTGGGCGCAGCGGACAACTCGGGCGCGGACATGCTGCCGTCGCCCTGCCGGTTCGGCGGGCTGGTCGTCTCGTTCTCTGGCATCGGTGGATCCGTGTACCCGCGTGCGCTCGGGCGGCTGCAGTCTAGCCCAGCCTATTCATCCGGCGTCGGAAAGAGCACGAAGTCGCCGTCCGGGGCGGCTTCGAGCAACTCGTCCGAGATCCCACGCCACGCCTCGCCGTCGGGCTTGTTGGGGACGTGCCGCCCGCCGTCGTCGTCTCGGTCCGGGCCGAATGTGTAGACCAGCGCCCGCCCGTCCCGCCAGCGGAACTGCATGGGCCCGCCGGTGAACCCGTCGATCGGGTCGAAGGTCAGCAGGTCATCGTCGATGTCGCTCAACCCCAGCGGCGGGTCGCCGTGGCGAAGACGGTGGCGATGAGCCGCCAGGGCGACGCGGAGGGCCGTGATCTGCTGCTCCGACTCTCTGTTCTTGGCAACAGCGTTGGGCCACGCCGGCGTGACGTTCCCGATGATCTCCCGCCCGACCCGACCCGGGCGCGAATCCGTCTGGTCCACCCACGCCTCGATCGCCTCGTAATACCCCGACATAGGTGAATAGGGGCGGGCGGCCGAATCCTCGGCCCGATCAGCCCAATACAGGTGCACCTGGTACGAGGCGAGAAGGTCCGCGTTGATCGATTCGGTGACCACCGAACCGGGCTTGGTGGCGCGGGCTTCATCGCTCAGCACGCTGTACAAATCAGTCGTGCCCAACCCGTTGTACACCCCCCGGTCATCGACGTACCGCCGGATCAGGTCCTCGAAGAAGACCGCTTCGTCGGAGGTATCGAGGGTATGGACAGCGCCTGCCTCGGCCGCCTCGAGCGCGCGTTCGAGCCGAGCCGCCACGCCCTCGGTGATAAACGCAGGGTTTTCGAGCAACACACGCTCGATCGAATCTCGGACGCTTTGGAGCACCACATAGTCGACCAGTTGGACGATCAAGAAATTCAGCGGGTAGACGTGACGGGTGGTCCCGATCGCTGCTTCGTGGTCGCGCACGAACCGCTCCACGTCGCCCGACGCACGCCCGACCTCCGCGTCTGCGAGCAGGAGCAACGTCCCGTTTCTTTGCGTGCCCACGGCCGGCAGCAGGATCTCGATTATTATCGGGTTCGGAGACGCGATATCGCGACTCGGCAGAATCCCGTGACGCGCCGCAGCATCGTCCCAGCCCTTGCCCTCGACATCGCTGAGCGGGAATCCCGACTCGGGCTTGGCGACAGCCTCGAGCAGCACACCGACGATCGACTGGGCTTCCTCGGTCTCGATCCAGGCCGCGACGTCCTCCCAGCCTTCCTCGCCCGCCTCGGCGGACAGTTTCTCCCGCACATTTACAGCCCGCATCATCGCGTCCGCCTCGGCGAAGAGTGGGTACGACCGGTCCTCGAACGGGATCAGGTCCATCGCCCGGTTCGCGTCGCCGATCGGATCCCAGGGCGTCGCCAGCTGCTTGGCGTTCCGGTGGCGCTCGGAGTTGGCCCCGTACCCCGTCGCGGCGTCCGCGACCACCGCGACCGCGTCGAGCTTGGCGACCCGCGGCATCACCACCATCGCGATCAGCATCGCCACGAACGCGATCATGAACACGACCAGCAACACACCCAGCAGCTTCTTCATCGCCCGCTCCCGGTGCCCGCCCCGCTCGCGTGGGCGTGCGCAGCAAGGCGGGCCGCCAAGCGGATCGACGCGATCATCGATCCCGGGTCGGCCTTGCCGGTCCCCGCGATGTCGAACGCCGTGCCGTGGTCCGGGCTCGTCCGCGGCACGGGCAGCCCCAACGTCGTGTTCACCGCCACGTCCCGCTCCAGGAGCTTGACCGGGATCAGCCCCTGGTCGTGGTACATCGCGACGACAAGGTCGAACTTGCCCGCGACGGCCGCGTTGAACACGGTGTCACCCGGGAACGGGCCCGACGCGTCGATGCCGGTGTCCGCCGCGAGCCGGATCGCTGGCCCGATGATCCGCGATTCTTCGTCGCCCAGCAGGCCCCCCTCGCCCGCGTGCGGGTTCAGCCCCGCGACCGCGATGCGGGGCTTCTTGAAGCCCAAACTCAAACAAGCCTCGTGCCCCAGGTCGATCGCAGTGTGGACCGCCCCGATGGTCAGCTCATTCCGCACGTCCATCAGCGGCACGTGGACCGTGGCCAACACCACCCGCAGCTTGTCGCCCACGAACATCATCGCGTGACGCGTCGCCTTGAATCGGCTCGCGAACAGCTCGGTGTGCCCGGGCCAGCGTCCCCGCCCCGCCATCGACCAGGCTTCCTTCGAGATCGGCCCCGTCACCACCGCGTCCGCCCGGCGCGGGTCGTCCGCGTCCCGCTTCGCGTCAGCGATCGCCGCTTCCACCCAGCGGAAGCTCAACGCCCCGCCCAGCTTCGTCGCGCGCCGCTCGAACTCGCAAGAAACACCCTGCTCGCCCAGCTCGGGGTCCGAGTCGTAGAGCACGATGTCGTGGCCCGACGCCGAATCCGCGAGGTCGTCGCGCCGGGCGTCGACCCTCCACCAGAACGGCTCGATGTTCATCGTGTCGGCGGCCGCGAGCATGGCCGAGGACGACCCGTGGATCGCGAACCGCGCCTGGGCCGAGATCGTCCGATCCCGCAATGCGGCCACGACAACCTCGGGGCCGATCCCCCCCGGGTCGCCCAGCGAGATCGAGATGAGCGGGCGGTGGGTCATGCCGGATTGTACATGATCAACACGCCCGATCGGCCCATGTTTCGGCAACGGCTCGGATCGGTCCGGGATCCTCCTCGACGCCCAGATCTCGCAGCATCATGTGGTAATACCGCACCGGCATCCACCGCCCGAACTTGTAGCCGTTGGGCGCGAACTCGGCGACGCGTGCCATGCCCATCGCTTCGTGCAGGCGCTCGGAGGCGGGGTTGGGCACGGTCATGCCGGCAATCGCGACGACGTATCCCTGATCGCGGAGGGTGTTGAACAAGCGGTCGTAGAGCAGGCGACCCACGCCCCGCCCTCGGGCACCTTCGACGAGGTAGACCGAGGTCTCGACCGTCCAGTCATACGCCTCGCGGGCCTTCCACCGCCCGGCCCGGGCGAAGCCCAGGAACGCGCCGTCGGAATCCTCGGCGACCAGCCACGGGTGGCGATCACCCTGCTCACGCCATTGGGCTTCGACCCCCGCGGGGATTTCCGGCGTCACGCCGAAGTGGGCCCGCTCTTGGAGGATCTGCTCGTTGATCAGCCCGCAGATCGGGGCCATGTCCCTCGCCTCGCCCAAGCGGACCACCACGCCGACCTCGCCCGGTGCGTCAGACACGGAAGATCGACCCCAGCTTCTTGCCCATCATCACCGACGCGCCCACCAGCGTCACCGCCAGCAGGGCCATGCCCCACGCACCCATCGCGCTGGCGACGAAGATCCCGTCGCCCAGTCGGTTGGTCAGCTCGTAGATCATTTTGGTGATCGGGAAGTGGTCCGACTTCTGGGCCAGGATCAGCGAATCGGAAACCTCGAGCATCGAGAAGCTAAAGACCAGCAGCCCGCCCGCGATCAGGTTGGCCATGATCAGCGGGATGATGACCTTGCGGACCGCGGTGATGCGGGTCGCGCCCAGATTCACGGCCGCCTCTTCGAGCTCGCCCGATGTCTGCTCCAGACCCGCCACGGTCGAACGCACGATGTATGGCAGCCTGCGGATCGCGTACGCGATGATCAGCAGCGGGAACGGGTTGGGATTGGTCCCGAAGACCTCGAGGTCGAACGGCGTGCCGTCGAGCGGGCCGCCCGTGCCGAAGGGCCAGCGCAGCGTCATCGCTACATAACCGAACGCCATCACGAGGCCCGGCACCGCGAGCGGAAGCATGCACAGCGCGTCCAGCAGCGACCGCCCCATCACCTTCGTCCGGACCAGCAGATAGCCCACCATCACACCCACGCCCATGTTCAGGACCATGGCCGACAGGGACAGGATCAGCGAGTTCTTGATCGAGTTGAACGACTCCGGGCTGGCCAGCGCTTGCTGGTAGTGCGATCCCGTGAATGCCTGGGGCAGGGCCGTGCGGTACCAGGCGCCGGGCTGGGCCAGCGAGGTCAGAACCACGCCGATGTGGGGCAGGATCGCCAGCAGCGTGACCGAGCCGAACCCGATCGCGGCCAGCCAACCCCAGGCGCCCCCGAGCGAGATCTCGTCGCCCGCCCGGCTCGCCTTGGAGTACATCGCGTAGCCCTTGCGCCCGAACACCGCCTTGCCGAGCACATAGAACAGGATCGCGCCCGTCAGCATGACCACCGTCAACGCGTAGGGCTCGGCGCTGTTCTGCACCTCCTTGAGCCCGTAGAAGATCTGCACCGACGTGACCTGGTAATAGTCGAACATCAGCGGCGTGCCCAGCTCGGTGAACGCCCAGATGAACACGATCGTGCCCCCCGCAAACAGCCCAGGGCGGATCAGCGGCAGGGTGATCTTGAAGAACCGACGCCACGGGCCCGCGCCCAGATTCTCGGCGCACTCATTGAGCGCCGGATCGAGGTTGGCCAGCGAGGCCGTCGCGTTCAGGTAGATGATCGGGTACAGGTGCAACGCCTGGACGATCACCACACCCCAGAACTTGTTGGCGCCCAGCAGGTCGAACTCGGTGCCCAGCAGCGCGTTCAGCGAGCCGGTCCGCCCCAGCAGCGCCCGCATGCCCAGCGCGCCCACGAAGGGCGGCAGGATCAGCGGCACCAGGATCGCCGCGTTGAGCGTCTTCTTGAACGGGAACGTGTAGTTGGCGCTCAGTACGGCCAGCGGCAGCGAGATCACGATGCACAGAAAGGTCGTCGCGACCGCGATTTTGAACGCGCTGAGCATGCCCCCCACCAGGCGGGGATCCTCGAAGACGAGCTTGAGGTGCTCGAGGGTGAACCCCTCGCCCGTCGCCGGGTCGGCCGCGAAGCCGCCGCGGACCGTCAGCCCGATCGGATAGAGAAGGAACGCGCCCAGGATCGCCAGCATGGCGATCAGCAGGGTGTGCTCGGTGAGGATTCGGACCATGCGTGCGGACATGGGCCCAGTCTAGAGCCGGGATTCCCCGGCATCCGTTTGGCTGGAACACCCCGCCGATCTGGATAACTGCCATGACGAAGCCCGGTTCGGCTCGAATCGGCTCGATCGGGTCCGATGAGGCTCCGTCGCACGGGCCGCGGGCGATCGATCGGATCACCCCTCGGGCGGGACAATCGGCGCGGGCCCGAGCGTCTGGATGGTCGCTTTGCCCGGCTCGCGGCGTTTGAGGTACGCGTTCAGTTGGTCGAGCCCGATCCGCTCGATCGACGCGAGGCGCTCTTCGAGCGACCGCACGCGCCCGAGACGGGTCAGATCGCCCGCCAACGCCCCCGCCCGGGCGGTGGTAGCTTCGCCCGAGAACACCAGTCGTGATCGCATCCCGATCTTCGCCCGGGCCAGTTCCTCGACGGTCACATCGCCCGAGTTGATCTTGCTCAGCTCTTCCAGCAGCACATCGAGGGCTTCCTGCGCCCGCTCGGGTGTGGTGCCGACGTAGCTGGTCACCACCCCGCGGTCCTTGTCCGTCCGGTACGCGGCTTGCACCGAATAGCACAACGCCCGCACCTCGCGCACCTGGGTGAACAACCTCCCCGACATCCCGCCGGACAGGACCGAAACCGCCAAGCGCTCAAGGTCGGCATCGGGGCTGCCCTCGCTCGGCCCGTCGTGCACCACCACGATCTGGGCCTGGTTGGAGTCCTCGGTCTCGTGCGCGTAGCCCCGCGCGGGGGTGTCCGTGGACTCGAGAGCCGCCGAAGTACCCGACCACGAACCGATCAGTTTATTAAGAATGCCCGATACGTGCTCAGAATCGACATCGCCGGCCAAACCGATGACCGAGCCGCCCGGCAGCGCGTGCGCTTTCCACCACCCCTCTGCGTCGTCGCGCGTGACCGCGTTGATGCCCGACGCATCGCCGTAGGTCGAGCGGTTGAATGGCGCCGGCAGGTGGCGCGTTCGTGCGCCGATGACCGCTCGTTCCTGCGGATCATCGCTCAAACTCGCCAGCGATTGCAGCACGAGCGCTTTGCTCGGCTCGATCGCATCGGCTTCGAATCTCGGGCGCAGAACGGTGTCGACGAGCAGCGACAGCGCTTCTTCCAACCGATCGCCGGTTGTCGTCGCACCGATGCCCATCGAACGGATCGCAGGGTCAACCGAGCGGACGACGCCTGCTTGGTCGAACGCGTCGGCGAGCGCCTTGGAATCCATCGAACCCGCGCCGCGGAGCAGCATCTCGGCGACAACTGAAGAAATTCCGCGCCGATCGTCAGGTTCTTGCGCTGCCCCCGCGGGCAGCAACCAGACCACGCCGACCGACCGCGCGCCCTCGATGCGTTCGCAGGCGATGGGCATGCCGCACGAGAGGGTCGAGTGCGTGCTTTGGGTGGTCGTAGCGGGCGATGTGTCGTTGGTATCTGGCATGCGCGAGTGTATGCGTGAACCGTACTCAGGCCCGTCAAACGGGATTTCTGGCATACAGGACGCGCGTGAACGCGCGTCGAAACTGCTGCGATCTGCGTCGAACGTGCGGCGATCGTCCCGCGATGTCGCATGTTGTGCCAAATCACTGCATCGCGCGTTCTGGGTCCGATTCGGTGCCGATGCGTGAGTTTGACGCGCGATGCGGGCGGGTGTGCGCACCCGTGCAGCACGCCGTGTATCGCGTTCGTGCGCGCGGGTCACGTTCGATAAACGACAGGCAGAACACACCATGCCGGGCGTGCGTCGCGCGGTCACGACGCGGCGCATCGCACGCCGACAACGCCCTTCATGCGCCGCGACAGCGCTTTAGCGCGCACCGATTTGTGCAAACACGCGCGCGATGGTGTATGTTGATGCGGACCTTGGTGCGCACGGATCGCGCACTTTGCTCAAGAAGGTGCGTCTGGCGCGACGATGAAGTCCAAGACGCAAGAACAAGCGTTTGCGATCGATGAACCGCTCGCCTCTGCGAGCACGACCCGCGAGGGTCGTTAGGACCGAACGAGGAGTTCAAGACATGGCCAAGAAAGCCACCAGAAAGAAAGCGACCCGTAAAAAGGCCGCGAAACGTACCGCCAAGAAATCCACTCGCAAGAAGGCGGCCAAGAAGACCGCACGCAAGAAGGTGACCCGCAAGAAGGCGACCCGCAAGAAGGCCGCCAAGAAGGCGACCCGCAAGAAGGCGACTCGCAAGAAGGCCACCCGCAAGAAGACCGCCAAGAAGGCCACTCGCAAGAAGGCCACCCGCAAGAAGGCGACCCGCAAGAAGACCGCCAAGAAGGCCACCCGCAAGAAGGCCACCCGCAAGAAGGCGACCCGCAAGAAGACCGCCAAGAAGGCCACTCGCAAGAAGGCCACTCGCAAGAAGGCCACCCGCAAGAAGACCGCCAAGAAGGCGACCCGTCGCCGGGCAGTCAAGAAGTAATCAGCCCGTCTGGGGGGCATTGGCCCCCAACGCCGGGCGCGTCGTTCGTCCCGGCACTTACCGAATCGCAAGCGCACCGGGGTCGGACTGTCCGACCCCGGTGTTCTTTTTGACCTGGGGCACGGGCCCGGGCACAATCAAGCATGAGCACACCCGAACCATCCTCGCCGAGCGGCCAGCCCCACGAGAGCGCGGCTCGCACCGTGCGCCGGTTCACCCGATGCATCGCCCGCGCCGACGACACCCCATTCGAATGCCGCTTCGTCATCGACGGCGACTCGGGCGAGCTGATCCTGGGCATCGACCGCCCGGCGCTCGACGCCGACGACCTGACCCTCTGCCTGCCCGATGACACCTTCAACGCCGAGGCAACACTGCTCGTCCACCCGCGCGACGCGAGCGAGGATCGCTGGACCGATCGGCACCTGGCGTACCACCCCGAGGCGCGACCCTCCGCGTTCGCGCGAGCCTCGGTCGATTCGGCCAAGCTCCGCGAGGGCGAGGTTGTGGGCGGCGAACGCTTGGCGCTGACCAACCCGCTGTCGCAGGTCGAACCGGCGCTCTGCAAGCGTCTCAACGCCGATCGGACGGCGCTGCGTCGCTTGTGCCAACTGATGACGGGCACGGAACCCGAGGACCCGGTCGCCGTGGGCGTGGACCGGTTCGGCATCGACGTGCGCGGGCGGTTTGGGATCATCCGCCTGGATCTGCCCGCGCCCTGCGACGACCCCGACGAAGCCGGGCGGGTGGTGGCCGCCCTGATCGGCGGGGCCGCGTGAGCCGATCCGCGTCGTCCAGCGGCTTCTCCACCGACCGGACCGATCTCGTCGAGGGGCACGCTCACCTGCTCCAGCTCGGGCGTTCGCTGTCGATGGCCGATCTGAGCGCGTGCGACTCGGGCGGGCACATGCTCGACGTGCTTGCCCGGCACGCGGGTGGGCTCGCGCCTGACGCGTGGGTGCTCGGGCACGGCGCCCGCCCCGAGTCATGGGAATGCCCCGAGTGGCCCGGGTTGGATGAACTGGACCGGGCCGTCGGCGGTCGACCGCTGTGCGCGTGGTGCTTCGACTACCACGCGCTCGTCGCGTCCTCTTCGGCCCTCGGCCTGTGCTCGATCGAGGCTTCGACCGAGATCGAGAACGGGCGTGTGGTGCTGGGCTCGGACGGTTCCCCCACCGGCCTGCTGCTCGAGCACGCCGCGCTGGCGCTCTGGAGCGCCGTCCCCGAGCCCGCGCCGCACGAGCGGGGCGGATTGCTCAAAGCCGCGTGCGGGCACCTGCGATCGCTGGGTTTCAGCGAAGCCCACGACATGAAGGCCCAGCCCTGGCTCGGGCACGCCCTGCGAGAACTCGACGACGCGGGCGAGCTGCCGATCCGGGTGCGCCTGTACGCGTTGCTCGATGACCTCGATCATCTGCACAGCACCCGCGCCGACTGGCAGAACGACCGCGTATCACTCGCGGGCGGCAAGGTCTTCACCGACGGCACGCTCAACTCGCGGACCGCCCACATGCTCCGCCCTTATGCCGACGCCCCCCCCGAGCATCCGAGCGGCATGGCGATGATGACGCCCGCCCAGATCGAGGACGCGGTGCGCCGGGTGGACGGGCTCGGGCTGCCCTTGGCGGCCCACGCGATCGGCGACGGGGCCGTCCGCGCCACACTCGACGCCATCGCGGCGGTCCGACCGCGGACACCGCGCTTCCGGATCGAGCACGCCGAGTTGATCGACACACGCGACGTGCCCAGGTTCGGCGAGCTGGGCGTGGTCGCGTCGCTCCAGCCCTGCCACCTGCTGGCGGATATCGAAGCGCTGACCCGGGCGGTGCCCGATCGCCTCGATCGTGCGCTGCCGATCCGCGATTTGATCGATTCCGGGCTCGAGCCGGGCGTGGGCGTGGTGTTTGGGTCGGACGTGCCGATCGTGCGGGCCGACCCGGGCGACTCGATCCGGGGCGCGGTAAACCGGCGCCGGGTGGGGATGCCGGTCCAGCAAGCGGTTTCATACGGGCAATCGATCGATGAAGCGGTCGCGTGGGCGTGCTTTGCGCGGGCGTGATCGCGGATCGGCTCTACAATGGGGTGTACCGGCCAACGCCGGGCGATGCAGAACCCACGGGAGGTCCCCCATGCGCAGCGATATCAGTTACAACAACATCATCGACGGCGACGATTTTAATCGGGCCCAGGGCGCCGCCGACGCGTCCGCCAACCTCCCCGCCGAGCAGATCGATACCGAATCGTTCTACGTCACGCAGCAGTACGACCGCTACTCGGACGAGAACCACACCGTGTGGAAGGCGCTGTACGAGCAGCGTTGGGCGATGCTCGAGGAGCAGGCGTCGAACACCTTCATCGCGGGGCTCAAGGCGATCCGGTTGGATTCCGACCACGTGCCGCTGCTGCTGGGCGAGATGGAGCACCCCACCGAACCGGGGCGCACGATCAAGGGCATCAACGAGTACCTCCGCCCGCTGACGGGCTGGCAATCGCGCGGTGTGCCGGGCTATCTGCCGGCCAAGGCGTTCTTCTCGTGCCTGTCGCGGCGCGAGTTCCCGACGACCATCGTGATCCGCCCCAAGGACAAGATGGACTACCTGCCCGAGCCGGACATCTTCCACGACGTCTTTGGACACGTGCCGCTGCACGCGGACCCGATCTTCGCCGAGTTCCTCCAGACCTATGGCAAGGCCGCCCTGCACGCGGGCGACGAGCACACCGAGGCACTCGCCCGCCTCTTCTGGTTCACCGTCGAGTTCGGGCTCGTCCGCGAGGACAACCGCCTGAAGATCTACGGCTCGGGCCTGATCTCGTCGCACGCCGAGAGCCACAACGCCCTGCACGCCCCCGCGGCGCCCGCGGGCGTGGACCTGGCGCCCAACGACACCTCGGGCAAGATCGAGCGACGCCCGTTCGATCTGGACCGGGTGATCAACACGCCCTTCGAGATCGATCACTTCCAGCCGGTGCTGTACGTGCTGGAATCGTTCGAGCAGCTGCGCGACGCGATGAGCAGCTACGCCGAGCGGGTGCTCGACGCTTCCGGCGTCAAGGTGTGACGGGGCGGCTGTCGCTGCTCTCCCGGGCGCTGCTGCTCGGCGTGATGCTGTCGGGGGGGATGCTCGGCGGGTGTACGGCCCGCCCGGACCGGGTCGATCCGAGGACCGCCGCGGACGCGGAGATCGCCGAGATCGCGATCTCGTTCGAGCGCACGGTCGAGCGACTGACGTCGGCCGAGGACGCGACCTGGCACGCGGGCTGGAGCGGGAACGTGTTCGTGAACGCATTCGGCGGCGCCGATTCCGAGCACATCGGGCTGTGCCATCAGTGGCGCGACGCGGTGTATCGGGGCGTGCTCTTCGATGTGCGCCGTGTAGGCTGGGTGTGCTCGGGGATCGCGATCAACCGTGGAACCCGCCACGAGCACCACGCGGTGCTGGTGGCACGCCCCGACCTTGAGCCGGGCGAGTTGCTGCCCGAAGCGCCCGAGACCGGGGCGTACGTGCTCGAGGCGTGGAGCCGGGGGCGCGCCGACATCTACCGACTCAAGGACTGGATCACCCTGCCGTTCTTCCGGGAGGTCGAGCCCGAGTTGGTCGACGTCGCCCGAGAACTGCGGGATCGTGACCGGGCGCGCGGGGTGCCTGCGCCTGGCGACGGCTAGTTCGGGAAGCAGCCGCAGCTCGAGCCGCACGGCCCCTCAAGTTTGGGTGGCCGCGCGTCTGATCTGTTGCGTGCGGCGACGAGCGACACAACTTTATCCACGGGCGCATCGGGCGGCGTCGGGCCTAGGTCGATCCCCGTAGCTGCGCAGAGTTGCCCCCAGGTCGTGATGGATTCGCTCATCGGGTGGGAGGCTTCGATGGTCCGACCGTTGTGGTCACAGCGGTAGTCGTAGTTGGGCACGGCGGGCTCCGGATGGCGGGCGTTGTGACGCTCGTTTGGTGACAGGCGGGTCGGGTGGTCGTATGCTTCCCTCTTGGGGGCAATTCACTAACCGATATCCCAGACTGGAGAACACTCATGGGGATGATCAAAGAGTTTAAAGAGTTCGCGATCAAGGGCAACATGGTCGACATGGCCGTGGGCATCATCATCGGGGGCGCGTTCGGACTGATCGTCAAATCGCTGATCGCCGACGTCATCATGCCGCTGGTGGGCAAGGTGGTCGGCGATGTCGACTTTGCCAACATGTATATTCCGCTGAGCGATAAAGTGACGACGGCGCTCGAGGGCAACCCCGAGCTTCCGCTGGCCGAGGCACGTGACCTGGGCTCGGTGTTCGCGTACGGCAACTTCATCACCGTCCTGATCAACTTTGTGATCCTCGCGTTCGTCATCTTCATCATGGTGAAGATGATCAACAACGCCAAGAAGCGGTTCGAGGAAGAAGAGAAGGCCGCCCCCCCGCCCGCGCCGGCGGAGGACGTGGTGCTGCTCCGCGAGATCCGCGACGCGCTCAGCAAGGGCTGATCTGGCTCGATTTCTGAAGAGCGAAACGGCCGCCCTTAGGGGCGGCCGTTTTTCATGCGCGACGCCCGGGCCGCTATCGTTGCCCATGCGCGAGTCCGAACTGCTCGAACACATCGCGATCCGGTCGCAGGGGCTCACTGCCGGCGCTGGCTGGGAGGTCGTTGTTGGACCGGGCGATGACTGCGCGGTCTTGCGGTCGCCTGGTGGCGATCTCTCGCTGTTGACCGTGGACCAGCTTGTCGCTGGTCGGCACTTCGAGGTCGGCACGGATCTGGACCTGGTCGCCCGCAAGGCGGTGGCTCGATCTGTGTCGGACATCGCGGCGATGGGCGGCGTGCCCGCGTGGGGCATGGCGACCGGGCTGCTGCCCAAGGGCTACAACGACGGCGACGCGCTCTTCGACGCCATGGCCAAGTGGGCGAACCACTTCGGGTGCCCGCTGGTGGGCGGCGACGTCGCGACGCACGCGTCGGACCAGCACCCGCTGACGCTGACCGTGACCGTGGGAGGCTCGATGACCGACCAGACCGAGCCCGTCTTGCGATCCGGTGCCAAGGCGGGCGACCAGGTCTGGCTGACCGCGCCCGTGGGCGGGTCGTTCGCCAGCGGGCGGCACCTGACTTTCGAGCCCCGCGTCGCGCTCGGGCAGGCGCTAGCGCGGGCGGGCGCGCACGCGATGATCGATCTGTCCGATGGTGTCGGGCGGGACGCCGACCGGATCGGGCGTGCGTCTGGCGTAGCGATCGAGATCGACAGCGACCGAGTTCCTTTGCACGCTGAGGTCGCCGATTGGCGGACGGGCGTGGCGGAGGGCGAGGACTACGAGTTGCTGGTCGTCGGGGCGCCGACGCTCGCCCGGGCTGTCCCGGGCTTGCTGGGGCCGATCGGGCGTGTGCGGGACGGGGACCCCGGTGCGTGCTTTGTGGACGCCGACGGCTCGGTGCACGCGGCGGGCGAGATGGGCTGGGACCACGGGTCGTGATGCGATCGGGCGCTGCTTCCTACGATCCCGCCATGATCCGCATCGAACGTCCATGTCATTCGCTCAACGCGACCGAGCAGCTCGCGGCTGACCTCGCGGCGGTCCTCCGCGCGGGCGATATCGTCCGCCTAGACGGCGAGATGGGCGCGGGCAAAACCACGCTCGTGCGCGCCATCGGCGGGGCGATGGGCGTGGACACCGATGCGATCTCGAGCCCGACCTACACCCTCATGAACCTGTACGAGACACGCAAGGGGCTGTCAACCATCGCGCACCTGGACTGCTATCGCCTCGGATCGGACGAGGATCTGGCGGCGCTGGGCTGGGACCGCGTCTCGGACGGGTCCGCGATCGTGCTGATCGAATGGGGCGAGCGGATCGCGTCGGCGCTGCCCGAGGGCGGGCCGCGGATCGCCATCACGCCCATCGGCGAGCACGCCCGATCGTTCGAAATGACGCTGCCCGACGCCTGGGAGGATCGGGCGGGATTCCCCGGGCTCGAGACGCGCCCGCAGACCACCTGCCCGATCACCGGGAAAGCGGTCGCGGGCGACAACCCGGCCTGGCCGTTCTTCGACGATCGGGCCCGCATGGCCGACCTGCACGGGTGGATCACGGGGACGTACACGATCTCACGCCCGATCGAGCAACGCGACCTCGAAGAAGAGTGAGCGCCGCGGCTCGCGACGCCCGGGCGGCACGCGCCCCGGGGCGATAGGCTGTGAGCATGACGATGTTTGTGCTGGCTCAATCGACGTCGGGCGCCGAGGGCGGCGTGTGGTGGCTGTTCCGCGAGAGTTTCGACGTGTTCTCCGTCGTGCTGATCCTCGGCTCGTTCGTGGCGGTGACGCTGATCGCGCGCCTGATCCTCGACACGCGAGGCGCGGTCGTCGCGCCCGAAACCCCGGGGCAGAAGGTCATCGCCCAGCTCGACGCGAAGAAGCCCGAGGGGATCGAGCGCGTGCTGGGCGCCGACGCCGGCATCGTGGCCAGCGCGGTGCGCTCGGCGTGGCGGACGCGGGCGCGGGGGCGTGAGGCGATGCGCGAGGCGGCCGAGGTCGCGGCGTCGAACGCCTGCGGGCGGTGGACCCGCCCGATCGAAGTCCTGCGGACGATCGGTGAGCTGGGCCCGCTGATCGGCTTGGCGGGGACGGTGTGGGGGATGATCCTGGCGTTCGTGCGCCTGGGCGAGCAGGGCGGGAGCGCGGGGCCGACCGATCTGTCGCTGGGGATCAGCAAGGCGCTGTTCCACACGCTGCTGGGGCTGGTGCTGGCGGTGCCGTGCGTGCTGGCCGCGAGCCTGTTCCGGGCCCGCCTGGATCGCCTGTGCAACAAGGCGATGGGCGAGGCGCTCGAGTTGGTCGATCGCTTGCCGATCGATGGCGACGAAGGAAACTCCGCATGAAGCGCCGATCGGTGCTCGACAACGCGCCGACGGGGACGCGGGTGAACGTCACGCCGATGATCGACGTGGTGATGTGCCTGATCGTGTTCTACCTGATGGTCGGGCAGCTCGCGCTGAACCGTTCGTCGGGCGTCCGGATCCCCGCGACCGAAGCCGGGACCGCGGCGACGTCGAGCACGGGCGATCCGATGGTGCTGGGCGTGCGTCCCGACGGGTCGCTGCTGATCGACGGCGAGTCCATCGACGCGTCGCGCCTGGCCGGCGAGCTCCGCGGGCGGGTCGCCCGTCGCCCCGGGCTGCGGGTCGAGGTCCGGGCCGATCGTGATGTCCGGTTCGGCGCGGTCCGCCCCGTGCTCGCCGCGGCCCGCGATGCGGGCATCGAGAGCGTCGAGATGGTGACGGAGCGTGGCGGATGAAGCGCGGACCCTTCCAACGCAAGAGTGTGCTCGATAGAGCCCCCGGATCGGGTGTTCCCAACATGACACCCATGGTCGACGTCACGCTGGTGATCCTAATCTTCTTTATGGCGTCGGCCACCATCGCGGGGCCCGAGTGGTTCCTCAACGCCCAGCTGCCCGAGGACGCGCCCGTGCCGCCCGGGGCGTTGTCGTTGCCCAGCCCGGTCGTGCGGGTGGAGATCTTCGCGCGGGACGGCGTCACCCTCGTGCGTGGGATCGGGCCCGAACAGACGCTCCGGGGTGCTCTCGACGCGATCGAGGGGCTGGATGACGAGGTCTCGGGCGGGCTGAGCGTTGAGATCCATGCGGGCGATGACGTCGAGTATGCCGATGTCGCCCGCCTGCACGGGGCGCTGGTGGCACGCGGCGCGGGCGTGCGGATGCGGGTGCAATAACCGCCCCGGCTTGATATATTCTCATATCAGATCGTCCGCCCTCCTGTTAAGATGAGAATGAACGTAAAGGAGCATCCCATGCGCATCCCCCTCGCCTTGGCTGTGATCGGATCGACCGCCGCGTGTTCTCACGCGGATCTCGTGCTGTATTCGGCGGCCTTCTCGCCCGTCGGACCGCTCGAGTTCTCCGTTGAGCAACCCGACGGCAGCATCATCGTCGGACAGCAGTTCGACATCACGGCCGACGCGTCCAACCAGCCCGAGCCGGGCGTCGAGATCGCACACGGCGTGTCGCTCGTCCAACGCGAGTTCGCGCCTGGCGGAACCGAGATTTGGTGGACGTCGTCGCCGCTGAGTGAAGTGTCCCAAGCGGACGTTGCCAGCCAGACCCCTTTGGGCCCGGTATTCGGTTTGGGCAGCCTCAGCGGACTCCAGCTCGTCCTCCCGGTCGACTGGACCGATCAGATCCCCGTGCGTCTGGACTCGCCGAGTCTCGGTTCGTTCTTTATCCGTCCATACTCGGGCATCCGGACGCCGGTGCGCTTCACGATCGACGGCCAGACACACTTCGGCTATATCGAGCTCAATCAGACCGTGAACATACACAACGCGCCGGAGTTCACGATCACGCATTGGGGCTATGAGTCGGAACCCGACACGCCATTCACGCTGCCGGACTGCACCGTTGCGGCCTTTCTCGATGACGGGGTGTTCAACATCTACGACCTGTTCGTATATCTGACGATGTACAACTCCAACGATCCCGGGGCAGATCTGGCCGAGCCCTTCGGCACGCTGAACTTCTTCGATATGGCGGCGTTCATGACGATGTTCCACTTCGGTTGCCCGTGATGTGACACCCGAGCACTGAGATTCACAACCCGCTGGAGGCAGCGGGTTTTTTATCAGTTACATCAACTGGCTCGGATGCTTAGAGCGATTTCGCGAAGATCTGCAGGCGGTGCCCCTCGGGCTTGAGCCCGCGGGCTTTGCAGATCTTGTCGCGGATCGCGACCAGTTCGGGCAGCTCGAGGGTTTCGACCGCGCCGGTGTCCACCCGGACGAGCAGCGTGTTGCCGGTGTTGCCGTAGGCGAGCTGGTAGTGCGACTGGTCGCGGTCGAAGAGCACGCGCTGGATGATGCCCGCATCCTCGAGCAGTTTGAGGGTGCGGTACACGGTGGCTTTCGAGACGCGGAAGCCGTTGGACTTGAGCTCTTCGAGGAGTTGGTCGGCCTCGAAGAGGGCGTCAAAGGCGATGATCGTGTCGAGGATCTGGGCCCGCTCGGGCGTGTACTTGAGCCCCTCGTCCTTGAGCGAACGCCGGAACACGGCGCACAGCGGCTCGATGATGCCCAGATCGTCTCCAGGGTTCTCGCCCATGCCCTCGAACCTTGTGTTGTTCGGCTGCAATGCCATGGTCGATCGTAGCGGGCTCGGCGGGGCGGCCGGATCCACTAGAATGCCCGCGTGCCGGGCGATGCCGAAACCAACATGAGATCCAACGATGGTCACCCCGCGGGCGGGGCTTGGCGGGCGCTCCTGCTGCTGGTTGTCGTGGCGCTCGTGGTCGGCTTTGGCTGCGCGATGCTCGGAGCGGGCGATCCGCCCGCAGTCCGCTTCGCGGCACTGCTGGGCGTCTGGATCTTCGGCGGGTGGGCCCCGGCTGCCTACCTGCTCGGCGCGATCGGCTGGGGGCTTGGGTTCAGGCATTGGATCGTCGGGCGGGACGCTGGTGCGAACTCGGCATCCGTCGCGGCCGGCGTGGGGATCGCCGCATCGCTGACCGTAACCCACGGGCTCGGGGTGCTCGGGCTGCTGCATCCCTGGTCGTCCTGGGTCTGGACGGGCCTGGGCTTGGTACTGCTCGTGATCGCCTTCGATCGCTCGAGGAAGTCCGGCGTGTGGTCCGGGGTCTCCGTGCTCGGCGACCGCTGGTGCGTCAGGCTCCTCGCGGTCGGATCGGCGGGGCTGGGTATTATGCTCAGCGCCTCGGCGATGGTGCCCGGCGCGCAATGGGACTCGGAATATGGGGGGTACGACTCGCTGAGTTACCACCTCCAACTGCCCGCGGAGTGGCTGGACGCCGGGCGGATCGGGCCGAGCGAGCACAACGTGTACTCGTACCTGCCAGGCTATATGGAGAGCGCGACGGTGCACATGGCATCGCTCTCATTGACCGAGGAACGCGATCCGACCGGGGTCAGCGGGCTCGCTTCGGGCGGCGCTGACGGGGCGGTCGCCCCCGGGCTGCTCGCGCTGGGGATGGCGATCGTGGCGGCGTGGATGGTCGGGCGCTTTGCCGTCGCCTTGCTCGCGCGGTGCGGGGTCGGAGGTATACCGGCGGCTCGGGGCGGGTGCGCCGGCGCGGCGCTCGTGATGCTGACGCCCTGGGTGCAGGTCGTCGGGTCGATGGCGTACAACGAGACCGGGGTGATGGCGTTGGGCGGGGCGGCGTTGCTCGCGTCGGTCATGGGCGGGCTGTCGCCGACCCGGCGCGGCGTGCTTGTCGCGGTTCTGATGGGCGGGGCGGCGGGGTGCAAGCCCACGGCCGTGCTGTTCCTGGCGCCGGCGTGCGCCGTGCTGATGGCGTGGTGCGCCCCAAAACGCGCATGGGCACCCATGTTCGCGCTGGGCGCGGTGGTGGGCGTGCTGATGCTCGCGCCGTGGCTGGCACGCAACGCCGCCCACGGCGGGAACCCGGTGTTCCCGCAGGCGATCGGGCTGTTCGGCAGCGCCCATTGGACGCAAGAACAGGGCGCGACCTACCGGGGCGGGCACTCGTACGACGGGTCGGTCGCGGATCGTGCGCTGATGCTCGTGCGCCCGGACCCGGACGCGTCACCGACCGCGCCGGCGGTGTCGCGATGGCGCGGGCTGACGAACCCGCAGTGGGCGCTGACGCCCTGGTTGGGGCTTCTGTCGTGCGCCGGGCTGCTGACCCGGAAGGCGACACACAAAGCGGGCGCGGTGCTGCTCGCGGGCATCGGGCTCGGGCTCGGGGCGTGGGTCGCGGCGACGCATCTGCAGAGCCGGTTCTTGGTGCCGCTGGTACCGCTCTTGGCGGCGGGCTTTGGCGTGGGCATCGGGGTGCTGGCCAACTCAACCGGCGGACGAGACTCCGCCGGGGCACGCCTGGGCGTTCATGCCGGCGCGGTCGCGCTCGTGGCGTCGCTGGTCTGGGGCATCATCAACTACAGCGATCAGCGTGGCGGGCGACCTAACGAACTGCTCGGGGTGGGCGCGGGGGCCTACAGCGGCGCGGTCGATCTCGGGGCGGTCACCGACGCCGTGCCGTCGGCGTGGATCAACCGGAATGCGCCCGATGGAAAACTCCTGCTCGTGGGCGACTCGGCCCCGTTCTTTTACCGAGGACCGATCGGGTACGCGACGGTGTGGGATCGCACCCCGCTCGGGGACGCGATCCGGGCGGCGCCGGACGACCCCGACGCCTGGACGCGGTCGCTGGTCGACGCGGGGTACGGATGGGTCTACATCTCGTTCGCCGAGCTTTCGCGTCTGATACAGTCCGGCTGGAATGACCCGATGATCTCAGCCCAGCGTATCGACGTCTGGACCCAGCGCTTAGGCCCGCCGGTCAGCGCCTGGCCCGGCAGCGGGTCGGCGCTGTTCCGCCTTGCACCCGAATCCACCGACTAAACCAGGAATAGCACGCGTTGACCGACCCCGACTCACAGACCACGCCAGCGCCCGAGCCCGACAAACGCCGGGGCTCGGCGGTGCGTAACGCGATCCAGTTGATCGGGTTCGGCGTGGGCGTGGTGCTGATCGTGTGGTGCGTTCGGATAGTTCTGTCCGAGGGCAACCGTGAGGCCCTCGATCGCCTGCGCGAGGCGTCGGCTTGGCAGATCCTGCTGTTGCTCTCGATCGCCGCGTCGAGCGTGATCCTCAACGGGGTCATCTTCTGGGTGACAATCCGCCCGCTTCACAAGATCCGCTTGTCGGACATGATCGCGACCAACGGCGTCGCAACGTTCCTGAGTTACCTCCCGTTCAAGATCAGCGTCATCGCCCGCTGGATAATCCACGGGCGGCGCGACGGCGTGCCGCACCTGACGATCGGGACCTGGTTCCTGGTCGTCGTCGGGCTGACCGCGGTCACGATCGTGCCGATGGGGCTGGCGTTTCTCCGCCCCGACGGCGCGGGCTGGTGGTGGTGGCTGGTGCTGCTCGGCGCGGTCGCGGCGGCCCACTGGATCGCGATGGGCGCGGCCCGTTGGGTGCGCGGCGACCTCGGGCTCGGGCGCTTGCGCGCGATGCGGGTGCCCGACAAGGTCCTGAATCACGACTGGTTCCGTCGCCTCCACGGAGCGGCGGCCATGGTGGGCGACGGTCATTCGGCGTGGATCGCCGGGGCGGCCCGCGTGCTGGATATCGGCGGGTTCACGCTGCGGATCGGGATCGCAGCGGCGATTCTGGGTGTGGACCTGACTGTCGAGGACACCGTGCTGATCGGGCTCGCCTACTTCGTCACGGGCGTGGTGAGCCCATTCGGAACAGTCGGCACCCGGGAGGGCGTCGCCCTGGGCGTCGCGTTGGGCGCGGGCGTCGCGGCGGCAGCCGAGGATGCCCAGCAGTCCGCGCTCGTCACGGCCATCCTGCTCGTGACCGTGACCGACGCGATGACCAGTTTCATCGGCGCCGGCTTCGGGCTCGCGTGGCTGCGGGCCGACCGGTTGATACCCGGGCGCGGCGGGCTCGACACGGGCCCAGAAACCGGACCGGTCACCGGACCGGCCACTGGACCGAACACCGTCCCTGCCACGCGCCCCGATCAGATCGAGGACGAGCCGTCGGTTCCGGGCGGTGAAAACCGGGGATCCGGGACCGATGCACCTACGATCGCGGGTGAAGATCGCCCTGGCCCAACTGAATCCGACCGTCGGTGATATCCCCGGAAACGCACGTCTGATCGCCGACGCGATCGACCGTGCCCGCCAGGGCGGCGCGGCGTTGGTCGTGCTGTCCGAGTTGGTCGTCTCGGGATATCCGCCCCGTGACCTGCTCCGCATCGAGGACTTTGTCGAGCGGTGCGAGCGCGCCGCCGGCGCGATCGGGTGCGAGCACACGACGGGCATCACGGCCGTCATCGGCACGCCGCTGCGCCGGGCGGGGGGCTCGATCGCCAATGGGCTGCTGGTCTTCCGCGACGGCACCCAGATTGCACGCTACGAGAAGCGCCTGCTGCCGACCTACGACGTGTTCGACGAAGACCGGTACTTCGAACCGGGCGAGAACCCAACGGTGTTCGAGGTCGATGGCGAGCGGGTGGGCCTGGCGATCTGCGAGGATCTCTGGCGCGGCGAGGACGCGGGCGTGTCGTCTCGCTACGCCGACGACCCGGACCCGATCGGCGCGTACACAGACCACGCGATCGACCTTTTGGCCGTGCCGTCCGCGAGCCCGTTCGTGCTCGGCAAGCACGAGAAGCACCGCGAGATCGTGTCCCGGACAGCCGACCGAATCGGTGCGCCCGTGGCGTCGGTCAATCAGGTCGGCGCGAACGACGACCTGGTCTTCGACGGGCGGTCGTGCATGATCGCTCCGGACGGCTCGGTGCTGGCAGGGGGCAAGGCGTTCGGGACAGACCTCGTGATCGTCGATACCCGAGCGCCCGCGGCGTCCCCGACACCGGGCAAGGCCGACGATGAGCGCCTGTTGATCGAGGCGCTGACGATCGGCACGCGTGATTACCTGGGCAAATGCGGTTTCAGTTCGGCGTGCCTGGGTCTGTCGGGCGGGATCGACAGCGCCCTGACGGCCGCGATCGCGGTCCGCGCGATCGGCGCCGATGCGGTGCTCGGGGCGGCCATGCCCGGGCCGTACAGCTCGGAGGGCTCGGTCACCGACGCGTACGCCCTCGCCAAGAGCCTGGGCATGCGTTGCATCACCATGCCGATCGCGCCGGCATACGAAGGGCACCGGGAAATCCTTGACGGCGCGTACGGCGAAATCGGTTCGCACGCGTTGGGCGCTCAGCGCCCGGATGTAGCCGAGGAAAACCTGCAGAGCCGGGTGCGCGGGGCGCTGATGATGGGCTTGAGCAATCGGACCGGTTCGATCCTGTTGACGACGGGGAACAAGAGCGAGCTGGCCGTGGGATATTGCACCCTTTACGGTGATATGAACGGCGGGCTGGCGGTCTTGAGTGACGTGCCCAAGACGCTCGTTTTCCGTGTGTGCCGGTACATGAACGAGCATTGGGAGTCTCTAGGATTCCGCGAACCGCCCATCCCGGTATCGACTATCGAGAAGCCGCCGAGCGCCGAGCTCGCGCCCGGGCAGTTGGATACGGACTCACTCCCGCCGTACGACGTGCTCGATGAAATCGTGGAGCGCCACGTCGAGGGGCACCAGCCCGCGGCCCGGATCGCCGACGAATCCGGGTTTGACCGCGCACTGGTCGATCGCGTGTGCCGCATGATCGACATCAACGAGTACAAGCGACGCCAGTACGCGGTGGGGCTGAAGGTCACCTCGATCGCGTTCGGGCCGGGGCGGCGGATGCCGATCGCACAGCGTTGGCGGCGATAGCGGGATTCTCGTTGCCGTCGCGAGCCCGGATCGATATCTTCAGAGGATGAACACACGAACAGCAGGCGTGGCCCTCGTCCTGTCAGCGGCGTGCCCCGCGGCGGTCGCCCAGGTCGGGTTCTCCGGCACGTTCGAGGCGTTGGCGAACTCCGTGCGTGAGACCCGCACGATCGCGACCGCGGACGGAAACGACTCCGCACAAGCGACCGCGATCTCCGGCAACGCGACCGCCGATGTAGACGTTTCAGCCGTGGTGGGTGGGAGCCTCTCAACGCTCACGATCGTGCACAATCTTGACTCGGGTCCGACCCCCGTGTCTGGCGCCGCATCAAGCGGCGCCATCGAGTTCGTTGTACCCGAGGGCACCCACTTCGAGCTGACCGGGCTGCTCGAACAGCAGTCCACGGACCCCGCCGGCGGGGGTTCGGTCCGGATCCGCAACGAGGACACGTTCGCGACCTGGTTCCAGGCGGGCCCTAACTTCGACCTGCCCAACCGTCCGATCGATTTCAGCGCGATCCTGTCCGGGGGCGTGCTCGATGCGGGCACCTATGAGCTGACGTGGTTCCACGCCGCCAACAACACGATCAACACGGGCGTGCGGACGGTCGCGACCGGCGATTTTGCGCTGACCATCACGCCCCCGGGCTGCGTCGCCGACTTCGACGGGAACGGCCTGCTCAACTTCTTTGATGTCTCGATGTTCATCACGGCATTCGTAGCGATGAACCCGGACGCCGACATCGACGGGAACGGGCTGTGGAACTTCTTCGATGTTTCGATGTACATCGATCTGTATCTCGCGGGCTGCCCCTGAGCGGGCACCGCGGGACGCCTCCTACCAGTCCCCCGCGTAGCGCGTGGTGAACCCGGCGGCGTCGCGCTCGCTGAGTTGGTGCAGGCGCTTGGCGATCTGGCGGAGGTGCAACGCGTCGTGCGCCGCCCAAGCGCCCAACAGATCGCCCGCGTGCATCGGCCCGAACGCGGGGTGGGCCTTGGCGAGCGACCAATCCACGCCCAACAGCGGCCGCAGCCACGCGATGTGCCCGGCGCGGGCCGACTCGAACCGGACGAGCTGTTCGTGGAGCAATCGGTCGCGGTAGGACCGCTGCTCGCACCAGCCCTCGGGGTCGATGGGCGGCCAATCCTGTCCGGGATCCTCGAGCAGCAGGCGGAGGCGGAGCGGGAAGTCTTCGTCTTCTTCGTCGGCCAGGTGACAGATGATTTCGAGCACGGACCACGACGCGCCGTCGGGCTTCCAGGCGGCATCATCGATCGAGCACATGGCGGCCGCGGAACGGATCGCCGCCGGGGCGCGGGCCAACCGGTCGATGATCGCGTCGCTGTTCACGAGCTGCCGGCCCGCATCCGATCGACACCTGCCGGGAACGGATAACTGGGGAAGACGCCGACGTTGCCGAGCCCCCACATGCCCGGCGCGGGGTACACATCGCCCCGGAAGCCGGAGCCGTACATCGTTGAGAGCACGGTCTCGAAGCTGGGCTCGGCATCGGGCTTCCGGCCTGTCCCCGCGACCAAGCGGTTGGAGTTTGCGCCCAGGAACGAAACCGTGCAGACCGGGCGACGCTCGGTTCGCCCGGCGATCATCTTGTTGATCGTCTGGAAGCCGCGCCCAAGCTCGCTCAGGGTGAAATGCGGGCGCCCCCGGGGGCGCAGGATCGCCAGGATCAGCACCGAGTCGAGGTCGTATTTAAGGATGTAGGGCTCGCGGTCATGGGCGGCGTGGATCTCGAGCGATTCGTTGAACATCCGCGCATAGCTCGTCACGGCGTGGACCGACCACTGGCTCGTCGTTACCAGCGACACGAGTTGGGCGATGATGCCCCGCGCGTTGTCCTCATCGTTGACCGAGCAGATCACCGCCCGGTAACGCCCATCGAGCACATCGCGGAGCATGTCCTGGCCCCACATCAGCCGCAGGCGTGAGCCCGGCTGGAGCGCCCCCGCGTCGGCGGGCAGCAGCGACACTCGGTCGGGGAACGACTCGGGCGTGAGCAGCGCATCAGCATCGTCGTTGTACAGTCGGATCGGTTCGGTCATCGGCCCCTCCGCGTGGATACGTGCGCACTCGGACAGAACGGTCGCCGCGCACGGGCGATCTTATCACTGTTTCAGTTTGGGAGATTGGGCATTCAGGCGGGGGCGTGATTCCCGCGCGGGATGGCCCCCCGCTCAGCGGTCGCCCTGGCCCGGCACCCGGCTGTGATCCGGGTAGCGGAGCTCGAACTCGTGACCGCCCGCGAACAGCGGCAGCACGACGGCATGGTGAACGAGGTCGGACACCGCCAGCACCAGACCCGCGGCCAGCAGCCACCCCCACCACCCGGGGGCGGTGAGCAGTTGGAGCATGCCCGTGCCCTGAGACTGGGCGGCCAACCCCAGCATCGGCGCGATCGCGAGCAATGCCAGGCCCGGGTAGCCGTGGTGCACACGCCAGCCTCGCGTGAAGCGGGCGAGCCGATGGGTCCGCTCCGGGGATGTCCAGCCCAGCCCGAATCGCAACAGCACCGTTATGAGTTCGAACAAGATCGCGCCGACGAGCCCGAAAAGGGCCGCGTCCCACAAATCGATCATCCACCATGGGTCATGCGTCAACCGGGATCCTCATCACAGATGCTACTCCCCCCAGAGCGCGGCGGTTCGGTCAAGTGGACGCCCGACCGAGGCAGCCCCGTGGACGCTCAAGTTTTTCTTTGGGAACATCCGCGCTGCGTGTTTGACGGGAGTCGGAATGCTGAGTTCAAAAAAGGAGAACCCCCCTGAGGCGTAAACCTGAGGGGGGTTCCAAAGTCGGCGACGACCTACTTTCCCGCTGAGCAGTATCATCGGCGGCATCGGCTTAACTGCTGTGTTCGAAATGGGAACAGGTGTGACCCGATACCAATGATCACCGACAAGACCTCTCGGCCGGTGTCCCGGACGAGTGGGTTGTGATCAAGGCACAAAGACGAGCATTCCGCCATGCGAACATGACGGGCATAGGCGGATCTGGCGCTAGCCAGATCCGGGCGAGTTGAGATCATCTATCAGATGAGTATCTCAGTTGGTGTTGACCAGTCAGGACTGTTGGCCCACGCACAAGGCGTGAGATCAACCGTCGGCACCTGGTCGGAATGATCAAACCTTCGACCGTTAGTACCGCTCAGCTGAGGGCTTCTCAACCCTTACACTTGCGGCCTATCAACCCGGTAGTCTTCCGGGGGTCTCTCGCTAAAGCAAGCAAACCTTATCTCGAGGGGGGCTTCCCGCTTAGATGCTTTCAGCGGTTATCCCTGCCCAACGTAGCTACCCTGCGGTGGACTTAGCAGTCCAACAGGATCACCAGGGGTTGGTCCAACCCAATCCTCTCGTACTAGGGTTGACTCCTCTCAAGTTTGCAACGCCCACAACAGATAGGGACCGACCTGGCTCACGCCGGTCTGAACCCAGCTCGCGTACCGCTTTAATGGGCGAACAGCCCAACCCTTGGGACCGCCTACAGCCCCAGGATGCGATGAGCCGACATCGAGGTGCCAAACCGCTCCGCCGCTATGGACGCTCGGGAGCGATAAGCCTGTTATCCCCGGGGTACCTTTTATCCGATGAGCTACGCCCTTTCCACACAGAAGCGCAGGGTCACTAGAGCCCTCTTTCGAGACTGCTCGACCCGTCGGTCTCGCAGTAAAGCCGGCTTGTGCTCTTACACTCTAAAACGCGGTTTCCATCCGCGCTGAGCCGACCTTTGCACTCCTCCGTTACTCTTTCGGAGGAGACCGCCCCAGTCAAACTACCCAGCACCCGCTGTCCCTCGCCCTGATTCAAGGGAATCGAGGTTAGGCCACAAACTTACGAAGGGTGGTATTTCACCAATGGCTCCACGATCGCCGAAACGACCGCTTCAAAGCCTCCCACCTATCCTACGCATCATATGCTCGTGACCAACAGAAGCCTGCAGTAAAGGTCCACGGGGTCTTTCCGTCTTGCCGCGGGTAAGCGGCATCTTCACCGCTACTACTATTTCACCGAGTCGGTTGTGGAGACAGTGCACCAGTGATTACACTATTCATGCGCGTCGGAACTTACCCGACAAGGAATTTCGCTACCTTAGGACCGTCATAGTTACGGCCGCCATTGACCGGTGCTTGGGTTCCGAGCTTCGCCGAAGCTAACCCGGTTCCGTGACATTCCGGCATTGGGCAAGCGTCACACTGTATACGTCCTGTTGCCAGTTTGCACAGTGCTGTGTTTTTGATAAACAGTTCCCGGTGCCTTTTCTCTGCGCCCCGAAGGGCCCCCTTCTTGCGAACGTACGGGGTCAATTTGCCTAGTTCCTTCACAACCGTTCTCTCGAGCGCCTGAGGCTATTCGCCACGCATACCTGTGTCAGTTTTGGTACGGGTCTATACTGGTTTTTTTCTAGGAACCGCTTCATCTTCTAACGGCCAAAGGCCTACCAATCTGATAAGGCAAGAAGAATTCACGATCCGTTCACCAGAGAGCGCAGGAATATTAACCTGCTATCCATCGACTACGCCTTTCGGCCTCGCCTTAGGTCCCGGCTAACCCTGGGCGGATTTACCTTCCCCAGGAAACCTTATGCTTTCGGCGTGCAGGATTCTCACCTGCATTATCGTTACTCAAGCCCACATATGCACTTCCATACGCTCCACGATCCCTTCCGGAACCGCTTCACCGCCCATGGAACGCTCGCCTACCACGCTTTCGCGTCCGCAGCTTCGGCATTCAACTTATTCCCGATTATTATCGGCGCCAGACTCCTCGCCCGGTGAGCTATTACGCACTCTTTAAATGATGGCTGCTTCTAAGCCAACATCCCGGGTGTCTAAGCAATCTGACTTCCTTAAGAACTGAGTTGAATTCTGGGGCCTTAGCTGGCGATCTGGATTTTTCTCCTTTTGTCCACGGATATTGTCACTCGTGGACTATCTCCCAGAACTTGGCTGTCGGTATTC